>Ga0208243_1000023_pt1 | contig 245220 bp, 222 predicted proteins | sample Subbio2Aug_QV12A_FD_184826 | JGI IMG/M metagenome (GOLD analysis project Ga0208243, IMG submission 184826) | Serpentinite rock and fluid subsurface biosphere microbial communities from McLaughlin Reserve, California, USA - CR12Aug_QV12A (SPAdes) | ecosystem: Environmental > Terrestrial > Deep... | reverse complement strand
CAAGGCGCAAGGCGACGAATGCCCCGCAGCATTCTTCCTCCTGATAACGGCTGACGCCCATGTCCATGCTGAATGATCTGTTCGTCGCCATTCCGGGCCAATGGGAAAAGGTCATCGCGACCTTCTTACTGATCGCCTTCGGCATGGCCCTTTCCCATCTTTGGGCACGCTATCTGGCACGGGGAGAAATTTCAGCGGAAAAACGGCGGATACATCTGGTCTGGGCCAGAAACGTCATCTGGTTTCTGGTCTTGTTCATCATCATTTCCGTATGGGCATCGACAATCGCCGGTTTTGCGCTCTCTCTTGCGGCAGTGGCTGGCGCGGTACTGATCGTCAGCAAGGAACTGCTGATGTGCGTACTCGGCTACCTTTACATCACCTTCGTTCGACCATTCAAAGTTGGCGATCTTGTTGAAATCAACCAACTGAGCGGGCGAGTCATCGACATCGATATATTTGCCACCACCTTGGCTGAACTGGGCTATGGCGGGCAACAGACCGGAAAGGTGGCAGAGTTTCCCAATGGTTTGTTGCTGACGACGCCGTTGAAGAACACCTCCCTGACTGGGGAATATGTGTTGCATCTCTTCCGCATGCCCATTCCCCAGGAAGCAACGGACGATCTCGACAAAGTCGAAGCTGCGGCATTATCGGCCGCCGATCAGGCCACCCAGGCCTGGCAGGCCGATGCCCAAGCGCATTTCCGCAGGATTTCGGTCGAAAGCTTCATTGCCTTTCCGTCAGGTCGCAACAAGGTGCTGTGGGACTTTTCCGACCCCGAAAAATTGATGCTCGTGGTCAGGGTAGGCTGTCCGAGTGACTTGCGACTAAAAGTCGAACAGGCGGTGTTTCGCGATACCTGGCGGGCGTTGAGGTCAACTCAGTCCAGTGACTCAGGGCTGGGGCGTCTTGCTGAATGATCCGACCAGCCAGTGTCCGGCGATTGCAAAGATGAACAAGACCAGTGCACCCAAGCCCCAGATTGCCCAAATCAACGGGCTGAGCCAACTGATGGCTGAAGCGAAGAAAGGCACGGTCTGGGTTATCCCTTCGATGAGGCCAACGAGACCGGCCTGAATCGACTGTATCCAGGCTGGGTCAATCCAGATTGCCAACCAGGGTGGTACCGGAATGGTGTCGAGGGCTACGCCGAGGTCGGTGGGTAATGTGCTCCCGAAGCTTTGCACGATCCAGTCAACAAGGTACACGGTGAGCAATGTCATTCCGGTCCAGGTGGCCAGAATCAGGATAAATAGGGACCAGATAATCGTTTTCATGTCTGTACTACCTTTGTGAAGAGAAAATTTTGACAATTGTCTGGCGACGAAATCTCATCGCAGCAAAGCGAACGGGGTCACCGACTGGACGATTGAAGCGGCATGCTTTCGCCGAAGCCCGAGAGCGAAATCAACTCGGTAGCAACGACTGCCCCGCCCCACCAGAGAAAAATGACTGAGATGACAGCGATCACAGTAACCAGATAGCCCGCCACCAGCATCAGGCCGTCCCGCAAACGCAGCCCCCAGGAAATCAGAACGATGGCCAGTGCCGGCAAAACATTGTCAAAAGTGATGATCGGAACCGGCATCATCATCGACAGTCCTGCGACTGCGAGCATCAACCCGTTCAAGATGCGGAAGGGTGTGTTGCTCAAAGGCAGCATGCGGGGACGTCCCAGTACCACAATGATTTTGATCACCCGGCTGATCATGCTTTTCAGCAGCGCGCTGGCGCGCCCATGCATTTCCCGATTCGCCAGCCAATCTGGCAAGGGCGCTGGTCGGTCGATAAACAGTCCGTAAGCAATCAACAGGCTGAAAGCGCCAACCGCAGAAGCCATGCCTGGCAAGGCGACCGGAAAAAGCAGCGGCATCGCCAGCAAGCCCAACCAGACCAGTCGTTGCCGGTGACTCTGACCGATGGCTTGGGCAAGCGTCCCTTCCAGGGATGTCATGGGTTGAGATGCAATGCGTTCCAGGGTGGCTCGGCGTTTGTCTTTTACAGATGCTGGCTTGAAAGGAGGGTGATTTTTCTGGTCTGCCACGATGGCTCGAAGAATAGGTTGTTGATTGAATCGGACAGTGGGTAAGGGGCTTTCGTCCTTGCGGAAAAACCTGAGATGTCTATCGGCTCCACCACTGTGAACCGGGGTAGGTTCGTCCGGAGCCACGATGCGCTCATTTGCCCGGTTCCGAACGTGGGGAGCATGCTTCAGACTGATTAAACCGAAACTGAACGGAATGCCGGATTGACCTATCCGGGCAAACGCAGGGCAGCAGTCATTCCGGCGATCAGCGCACGGCTGACAAGCCGGGAACCGTCAGCAGTGATATCAATCGGTCTCCTGACTTCAGTCAGGCAGCCGGTAGCGCTGTTCCCGGTACAGCAACGCTGGCAACAGTGCATGGGCCAGCGCGCGTTTTGCCAGGGCGCCACCGTTGGCCGGTGTCGCATCGACGCTGCGCAGGTGTTTTTCGCTCTTGTCGTAGTGGGCGTGTGCCGCGGTCTTTTCCGGTCTGAGTATGACCACCTGGTCGTCTTCCATCCACGCGTAGTTTTGCTCGTACTGCATCATCGCACGGCCGGGTAAGTCGTCCGGCTCTCGGGTCAGGTCGCGGCCGGGCATCGGGTGCTTCGCGTCGACACCCATCAGTGAGAGCAGTGTCGGCGCCAGGTCGATCTGGCTGGCCACAGTCTTCAGCCGCTTTGGCTTGATATCGGCCCCGAGGATCAGGCCCGGAATGTGAAAGCGCTCAATCGGCACCATGCTGTCACCACGGACGCGAATGTCGTGGTCGGCCACAACTACAAAGACAGTGTCCTGCCAGTAGGGGCTGGACTTGGCCTTGGCGATAAATTCGCCAAGTGCGTGGTCGGTGTATTTGACAGCATTGTTATCGGTACCCTTGGGTCGGAATAGTCAAATCGCTGTGCAACGCAGCATGACTTTCGCGGACTGACCGAACACATAGGCTTCTTGCACCATATCCCGATTTGGGACTATACTTTCGTATGCGAATCATTGCCGTCAGCTACCTGCGACCTTTCTGGGAATCCAATCCGGACGCCGAGCAGCCCTTGAAGTCGTGGGTGGATGAGGTGAAGAAGGCGAATTGGAGCCAGCCGTCGGACATCAAGGCGCAGTACCGAAGCGCCAGTATCCTGAAGAATCGCCGGGTCGTATTCAACATCAAGGGCAATGACTATCGTCTGGTGGTCTCGGTGGCTTATCGCTTCCAAGCCATCTACGTGAAATTTATCGGCACGCACGCCGAGTACGATCTGATTGACGCCGAAACCGTCGAAATGGAGCCCTGACATGGAAATCCGCCCAATTCATACCGACGCCGACTATCGAGCCGTTCTGCGCGAGGTATCAGCGTACTTCGAAAACGAGCCGGAGCCCGGCTCGCCAGAAGGAGACCGGTTCGAGGTGTTGGTGACGCTGGTTGAAGCCTATGAGGCTAAGCACTTCCCCGTCGACCTTCCAGATCCGGTGGAAGCCATCAAGTTCCGCATGGAGCAAGCCGGGCTGGCACCGAAGGATTTGGTGCCAGCCATTGGCCGTCTGAATCGTGTCTATGAAATCCTGAATCACAAGCGTCCGCTAACGCTCAACATGATCTGGCGGCTACACGAGAAATTCGGAATTCCTGCTGAGAGCCTAATTCGCCCATCCAAGCTATCCGCTGCTGCTTGATCCGGTAGGCAGCGCTGTGCCCGTCAACATCCTCAACCTGTCTGGTCTGGATGTGGTGGACTTTCGGGAAACCGACACCGAATATCACGTTCGGGCAGCGCCCAAGGCGATCTCCCGCCTCTGCCCGCATTGCGGCCGATCCAACGACACGGTAGTTCACGCCAAACGTACGTTGGTCATCCGGGATATCCCGAGTCACGGAAAGGCTGTCGTTATCCATCTCGACGTTCCCCGTCTTAAGTGCCGGCAATGCATACAAACCTTCACGGCATCCGTCCCGGAAGTCGATACCGGTCGGGAGATGACCGAACGATTGGCCAAGTGGATTGGTCGCCAGTCCATCGAATACACTTACGCGGAAATTGCCAAGCAGGTCAAGGTTGACGAGAAAACTGTCCGCAACATCTTTGACGAGTACGTAGCGATACTGGCCAAGGAGTATCGGCGTGAAACACCTGTGTGGCTGGGTATCGATGAAATCAAGCTCAAGCGCTTCCGGTCTATTTTCACGAACCTGCACGGCAGATCGCTCATCGATATGTTGCCAGACCGGTATGTTTCAACCGTCACGGCTTTTCTGGCGTCCATGCCGGACAAGGATCGAATCACGCACGTTGCCATCGACATGTGGTCCGGATACCGTCGTGCTGCTCAGGAAGCCTTGCCGAATGCCAAGATCGTGGTCGACAAGTTCCACGTTCTAATGAAAGCCAACATGGCGTTCGAGGCAGTGCGGCGCAAGATCGCCAGAGAAAGCAGCAACGGCGCCGGCCTTGGACTCAAACGAGCCCACAAACTGTTCGATAAGCGAGCCAAGGATTTGAATGACGAGCAATACTTGACCGTCTCTGGCTGGCTAAACACCTTCCCTCTTTTGGCTTCTGCCTACGATCTCAAGGAACGTCTGTACACGATCTACGAGGTCAAGACGCCCGAGGAAGCCTGGGGAGAGTATCTGCACTGGGAAAGTACCATCCCCAGTGAACTCGCAAAGCCGTTCCGGGTGGTGAAGACGGCCTTTCGCAACTGGAAGCCCTACATCTTGAATTACTTCGACGATCAGCGGGTGACCAACGCCTTCACCGAGAGTTTCAATGCCAAGGTTCGGGCCGTCTATCGCAATGGACGCGGCTACACCTTTGAGCGGCTACGCGCCAAGGTTCTCTATACAGACATGTTCCAGAAACGTGTACGAATGCAGGAAAAAGTTCGGGTTAGGAAACAGAAATTCGAAGATGTGGCGATGGTGCGATACATGTGTCTGGCAACCATGGACGACGAGTACGAGACACGCATTCAAACCCGGGTGGTAAACCTTGGAGTAGACCTGTCCACACTGGAGCAGGCTTTTGATTCAGGCAAGTTCTAAACTGAAATCAGGCTCCGTCCACCCGATAATCCGGATACCCCATTTTTTTTGCATGCTCACTGACAGCGCGTGCAACGGGGTGGGCCAGCTTTCTCTCTGCGGAGATCAAGAAGAAGCGCTCCTTGATGTCATTCGTTTCACCGACCATATCGACTTTGTAGTGTTCGCAAACCGCCGCCACGCTCAATGCAGGTGTCGGAAAGATTCCCGCGCCGGCTTCGCCGAAGGCCTTCATCAAGGCGCTGTCACTGAATTCCCCGACAATTCTGGGGCGGACATTCATCCGCTCCAGCCAGCGTGGCAAAGCCAGATGAAGGGCGCTGTCCTTGCCTGGCAGTAGCATTGGCGCACCGTGCAGATTGGCCGGGAAACGACTGCCAATTTTCTCCGCTAATGCGGGAGATGCCATGAAGGCAATGCCGGACTCGCCGAGCGGATGGCTGTAGCCTTTGATTTCCGTACCGGGGGGCATGGGGCGATCGGCAATCACCATGTCCAGGCTGTGCAGCGCCAAGTCGGCCAACAGGCGGTCGAGTCGGTCTTCGTGGCAGATCAGCCGAATCGCTTCCGGCAGTTTCAGAACCGGCGCCAGTAAACGGTGAACGATGAATTTCGGTAACACATCGGCAACCCCGACACGAAAAGTGAAAAAGCGATCAATCGCTCCACTGCTGAGCAATTCTTCCAGTTCAGAGCCCGTCTGGAAAATCTCCTCGGCATAAGACAAAGCCAGCTTGCCTGTTTCGCTCAGTTCCAGTCGCCGCCCGACACGATGAAATAATTGGGCACCAATCCGCTCCTCAAACTGCGAGATCTGTCCGGACAGTGTTTGCGGGGCCAGATGCAAACGCTCTGCAGCGCGAATGATGCCCCCACTTCTGGCGACCACCATGAAGTAATGCAGGTGTTTGAAATTGAGCATTTGATTATTCGATATTTTCGACTAATTGGATGCATTATATCTGATGGAATCGAATGGTTATCTCGGGGACAATTCGCTAGCTCTTTTACGCTACTCGATCCAATGAACGTCCATTTCCATACCAGTCATCTGTGCCTGAGCGAGCCGGTCAAGCAGTACGCCCTGTGGCGTCTGGCTTGTTCGCTTGGGAGAAGCCGGGACAAGGTGGTTCGCGTTGATTTCCATTTCAGTGGCGACGAGGCGAGCAAGGACACAGGATGCCGGGTACGCCTTCAATTGCAGCATGGACAGGCGGAAATCTCCGCTCACGAGACGCTGGCCGACATTTACTGGGCGACCGACAGGGCTATCACCCGTGCCACCCGGTCGCTGGAAAGACAGACCCTGGTTCAAAGTCAGCTGTTGCGCCGCCATGCTGATTGAACGAGGCGGGTGTAGCCATGCAGAAACGAAGCAACTGATGAACGATGCCAAGACTGCTTCCGAGATCCAACTGAATCCCTATGCAGGTCAGGAAATCGCCTTTCTTACCCAACACGGCAAGGAGCAAGTGGTTGCCCCCGTGCTCGACAAGGCATTGGGCTGCAGGGTCAAGCGGGTTGCTGGCTTTGATACCGATGAACTGGGCACTTTCACCCGGGATATTCCGCGCTACGGCAGCCAACTGGATGCCGCCCGCCGCAAGGCTCGTATCGGCATGCAATTGAGTGGTGCCAGCCTGGGGCTTGCCAGCGAGGGGAGTTTTGGACCCGATCCGCACACCGGCCTATTTCCGTGGAACGTCGAGGTACTGCTCCTGATCGACGATATCCGGAAAATCGAGGTGGTCGGCGTCCATCAAGGGCCTGCGAGCCACGATCATGCCTGGATCACGGATTGGCCGGAACTGGAGGCCTTCGCGCATCGGGTCGGCTTTCCAAAACAGCATTTGGTTCTGCGGCCTTGCAGCGAAAACGATCCCCGCGTGCGCAAGGGCCTGGCCGACAAATCCTCTCTGAGAGCCGCCTTCGCATGGGTAAAGAGGCTAGCCTCGGATCAGGCGGCAATTCTTGTCGAACGCGACCTCCGGGCTCACGCGCATCCGGAACGCATGGTAAATATTGGCAAGGCGGCACACAGTCTGGCGGAGAAACTACGTTCGTTTTGCCCTCAATGCGGATCGCCGGGTTATTCCGCCATTGAACGGGTGGCTGGACTGCCTTGTGCAGAATGCGGCCTGCCTACCCGCGAGCAGCGGGGACAGGTCTGGGGCTGTCCCGCTTGCAACTTTCGGGAAGAACATCTCCGGAAGGACGGGGTCGCCTTCGCTGATCCGGCCCATTGCGATTACTGTAATCCCTGAAGATCGTCACCATGAACAGCATTGATCCGGTCATCCTGTTTTTCCTGTTCGGGCTGGTTGCCGGACTCCTGCGCTCGGAGTTGAAACTGCCGAGCGCTCTGTACGACTCGCTATCCATTTTCCTGCTGCTGGCAATTGGCCTGAAAGGCGGCCAAGGCCTGGCAACCCAGCCCCTGGGGCCATTGCTGCCCCAACTGCTGGCGGTGGTCGTGCTGGGCGTCGTTCAGACGTTGATCGCCTTTGGCGCCTTGCGTGCGATTTTTCGTTTTGACCGTCCAAATGCCGCAGCAACGGCCGCCCACTACGGGTCGGTCAGCGTCGCCACTTTTGCCGTTGCTGCAGCGTGGCTGTCGTCACGCAGTATCGATGTCGAACCGCAAATGGCGATCTTGCTGGCTGTCATGGAAATTCCCGCCATTCTCGTCGGCATCGTTCTGGCTCGCGGGGTCAGCAAGGACACCGACTGGAGGTCATTGGGTCATGAGGCCTTCCTGGGCAAGGGCGTAACCCTGCTTCTGGGGGGGATGGCGATTGGTTGGGCGGCAGGGCCGGAGGGCTTGCAACCCATCAAGATCATGTACTTCGATCTGTTCAAGGCAGTGCTGGCTCTGTTCCTGCTGGAAATGGGACTGATTGTCAGCCGTCAGGTAGACGAGCTCAAGCGACGCGGCTTGTCCCTGATCGCTTTTGGCTTGGCCATGCCGCTGCTGTCGGCTTGTCTTGGCCTCGGCACCGGCATGATGCTCGGGTTCTCGGTCGGCGGGATGACGATGCTGGCCACCCTGGCGGCTTCGGCGTCCTACATCGCCGTCCCGGCCGCCATGCGGATCGCCGTGCCTGAGGCGAATCCCGCCGTGTCTCTGGCCGGTTCACTGGGCGTGACTTTCCCCTTCAATATTCTGGCCGGAATCCCGCTTTATCACTGGATGGCCACCCAACTGACAGGAGCGACGCCGTGATCCCCATACAGACCGAAAAACGCACGCTGCTCACCGTGTTTACAGAAGCGACCCTCGAGCACGTCCTGATCAAGGATATTGATCGACTGGGGATTCGCGGCTACACCATCTGCGACGCGCGCGGCAAAGGAAGCCGCGGGGTGCGGGACGCCACCTGGGATGAATCAAAGAACATTCGAATCGAGATCATCTGTGCCCGCCCCCAGGCGGAAACGCTGCTGGCGCACTTGCAGGAACGGTACTACTCGAATTACGCCATGGTGGCGTGCCTTTCCGAGGTCGAAGTGCTGCGGCCCGGCAAATTCTGAAGGCAACAATCAGGTCGCCCCATCGGTGCGGCCGAGGTGCAAAGAGACATCAATGCGCGGCATTTTCATCACCGGAACGGACACCGGAGTTGGCAAGACCACCATCGGCATCCAGGTTGCAAAAGCGCTTCGGGAGAACGGGCAACGTGTGCGCGTGCGCAAACCCGTCGAAACCGGATGCGAGAAGCTGGCTGGAAGCGACATTCTCCAACCTTCGGATGCGGTTCGGCTAAACGCGGCAGCTGGCGCCATGGATGCGCTGGAGGCTGTCTGTCCATATCGCTATGAGCCGCCGGTTTCTCCGGAGTGGGCGGCCAGGCTGGCCAATCGGCCGCTTGAGATTGGGGATCTGCATGCTGCCTGTCTGAATGGGGTCGGCGACGATGACTTTCTGCTGGTTGAAGGTGCCGGCGGCTTCTATTCACCGATCGCCCACGGCGCACTGAATGCCGATCTGGCTGCCGGCATGGGCATGCCCGTTCTGCTGGTAGTAGCCGATCGTCTGGGTGCGGTCAATCAGAGCTTGCTGGCCATCGAGGCCATCCAGATGCGCGGACTGCCCCTGATGGGCGTAGTGCTGAATCAGGTTGCCCAACCAGACAACCCCTTCCTCGATAACCATACCGATCTGCAACGCTGGCTGTCGGCCCCAGTGATTCATCAGACCTATAACAACCCACCCAATCCGCAACTTGCATTGTGGGTTGAGAAATGGGTTAGCTGAACATTCGTTTTGCGAAAGCCAAGCGCTGTCATCTTGGCCAAGGCGTAATTCCGGTTACGACCTTAATCCGCGTCATCAATAGTCAAGTGGCGCGGAACGAGCAGTATCGGACAGCGTGCCGAGAGCAACAGTGATTGCGACACGCTGCCAAGGGCTGCCTGCTCCAGCGCGTTGACGCCTTGCGGTGCGACAACGATGACATCGGCTCCGCTCTCTTCAGCCTGCGCCAGGATCATGGAAACCGCGTCTCCGGTTGCCACGGCGCCAGTCGCCTGATGGCCGACATCCCCCATGGCATGCCGAGCGGCGGCGATGGCGGCTTCGCCAACGCCCAGGCCCCAGTGACGAAAATCACCTGCTGCGGCATCGAGCATGCCCTCGAAAGGAGAGAAGGCAGGCTGCACGCTGAACAGTTCGAGCGATGCTTCGCCCAGACGCGCCGCCATGCGCCCCGCCCAGGCTGCCGCATGGGCAGCATGTGCCGACCCATCAACGGCGATCAGTAGCCGGAGACGCCGGCCGAGTGTGGCCGGTATCGCCGCATGCGGCCCCATCAGCCAGATGGGGATCGGACTGCCTCTGGCAACTTCGGCCGCAATGGACCCGAGCAGCAATCCGCGCAGCGGTGACAGGCCGCGAGTTCCCATCGCGATCAGGTCGGCCTGACGATGTTGGGCTTCGTTGATGATCCTCGTCGCCGGGGTTCCGCCATCCACGACAACGTATTCCATTTTCACCCCGCTGCGCGCAAACCATTCCTGAGCGGTACTCACCGCGTCAGCCAGCGGGTGACAGACAGGAGCAATTCCCTCTTTCCCCATGGCCCCGTCAGTAACCGTGAGCAAGGTTGCTGTGAGCGCAATCTGGGCGGAACTCCATGTCGACCAGCAGCGAGCCGCAGCCATTGAGGAAGGCGAACCATCGAAGGTAATCAATACGTGCAAGGATTCAGGATTCATGGTGGATCTCCGATGGTGTGATGAACATCTCGTAAAACCCCTGTGCCTAACGGGCAGGCCAATCCTGGTTGGCATCGCCGAAGCGGAGTTTTCCGGCCAAGGCTGCACTATGATCAGCGCTAATGTTTTCAGTCATGAGACTGCGCAAAGTGCGCCGCGCATGCAGGCTGTGGATTTCGTCCATCAGGGCATCAAGCGTTCCTGGAAATAATCTGCCATTCCTGCCCTCCGATGTCCGAAGGAGATCGCAGCACAGGTCAAACAGGGCGCGCAAGAAATCTTCGCGCTCAAGGTCGAGCGTGCGGAATTCACCGTGTTGCTCCAACGCGTCGAACGTACGGATGTCGGTGTTACCGCCGGCGATGATGGCCAACACGGCAAGGCGTGCCTTGGCGCGGGTACTGTCGGCCGGATAGTGACGCAGCCGATGGGCGCCTTTCGTCCATTCACGGGCTTGCAGGGTCATCATGATCATTCCTCTCTCGATTCATTGACATTCGAGACAAGGATAAGTCCGATGGCATCCTGAATAAACGCGAAGTGTACTTACTGATGCTTCGTCAGATAACGAACAATAAGGGGTGCCTTGGGAGTGCTTTCGCCAGCCGGGCAGCACGTTCGACAGCAAGAGTGGCTGGCGCCGAGAAATCGGTGGCCACGAGAATCGATTGGCTGGCTTTCATCTTCAATCTCCCTTGAACGATCGTCTGGATAATCCTTGTTGGCGTCTCAGTGGCTCAGACACGAAAACGGGCGACGGAACCCTTCAAATCGCTGGCCAGCGATTTGAGTCGCTCGGCAGCGACTGAGGTTTGCCGGGCACGAACGCTGTTCTCCTCGGCCATGTGGGCGATCCGTTCAACGCCCTGGGCAATTTCCTGGGCGGCCACCGACTGTTCGTCGAGGGCACTGCCAATATCGTCGACGGTCGTTGCCACCCGGTTTGCACCGTCCTGAATGCCGATGATCGAATCTCCTGCCTGTTGCGCGAGATCCACCCCGGTGCCGACGCGATTGACGCCACTTTCCATTTCCTGTGCCGCGTGGCGGGCACCGGACTGCACCTTTTCGATGACGCTGGCGATCGACTGGGTCGATTTCGAGGTGCGTTCGGCGAGTTTTCTCACCTCGTCGGCAACGACGGCAAAACCACGTCCCTGCTCACCAGCGCGAGCCGCCTCGATGGCGGCATTCAGCGCCAACAGATTGGTCTGATCGGCAACATCACGGATCACATCAACGATGGCCGAAATTTCCCGGGAGTAATTTTCCAGTTCGCGAATCGAATGCGCCGCGTCGTTGACCGCCGTTGCCACCTGTCGCATTTCGTTGCTGGTCGAATGCACCACCGCGCCACCGGTGCGTGAGGCCTCGCCGGCACTGGCTGCCACCTGACGGGCCTCGCGGGCATGATCGCGCACCTGATCGATGGAAACCGACATTTCCTCGACGGCGGCAGCCATTCCTGCTGCGGCTTCGCTTTGTGCGTTGGTGGCCGCAGCCGAAGCCTGGGCGGCAGTAGACATTTCAACGGCTGCGCCGGCCAGATCGTCGGCGCTGCGCTGCGAGGCACTGACCATGGTGCGCAGACTGTCCTGCATCTGCGCGAATGCAGCCAGCAAGCGCCCGGCTTCATCACGTCCACCGGTGGGAACCGGACGGTTGAGCTCACCGTTGGCGATCGCCTCAGCCACGCTCACCGCTTGGTTGATGGGATGGGTGATCGTGCGCGCCAGCCACCAGGCGTAGACCCCGAGGCCGAGAAGGCCACCCAGCCCCACTATCGCCAACAAGATCAGATCGGCACGGAAAGCGCTTTGTTCCTCCTCGAAGACTACTTTTGCCGAATTTGCCTGATATGCCGCCAAAACATCAAGCGCATCTCTGACCGCCTTGCCTTCATCCAGGGTGGTGGCGAGCAATGCCCGGGACACTTCCGGCGCGTAATCTTCCGCCTTGATGCGCTCAAACAGGGGGCGCGCCCGGCTAATCCACGCCGAGCGCTTGCTGGCGAAATCGGTTGCAAGGCGCTTTTCCTCCTCGCTCAGGTTGGTTGCCATATATTTGTTCCAGAGCGCGTTGATCTCGGCGCTACGGCGTTCGAAATTGGCGAAATGCTCACTCAATGGCTGGCCGTGCGCGCCGGACAAGGGGGAACGGGGGTCGCGCTGCAGGATCAGCAGGATTTCCTTCTCGTTGGCGGCGCGCAGCTCGGCGATGCGAAAGATGCTAACCAGCGGTACGCTTCGATCCTCATAAACTGAATTAAGCGCATCGACAGCCTTTTTTCCGCCCAGCAGACCAACGGCTGCAATGGTGACGAGCAACAACCCGGCAAAGACAGTAAAAGCAGCCAGACGGGCACTGATGGAGTGAAATGACATGGTGACTAACCTATAGGGAAGTTAAAAAGTTGCGGTGGAACAGTGCCGGGATTTCTACCGCCGGCAAGGCCCGGGCGAACAGCCAGCCTTGGGCCAGATGGCAGCCTTGCGCCCGAAGCCAGTCGAATTGTTCCCGGGTCTCGACGCCTTCAGCCAGGGTACGTGCTCCCAGGGCGTCGGCCATGCGGATGATGGCCGCGGCAATGGCGGCATTCTCGGCATCTTCCGGCAAGCCGCTGACAAAAGATGTATCAAGCTTCAGTAGCCCGACACGAATGTTTTTCAGGCTGGCGAGCGATGAATAGCCCGTGCCGAAATCATCGATTGCCAGATGAATGCCAGCATCGGTGAAATCATGCAGATGAGTTAGGGCGTCGATAACATCACGCATGGCCGTGCTTTCGGTTACCTCAATCTCCAATGCCGAGGCCGCCAATCCGTGTCTGTCGAGGCAACGCCGGATCCGGACGAGCAGATGGGGGTCGCGCAACTGGATGGCCGACAGGTTGACTGCCACCCGCAAATCCACACCCTGGTCACGCCATAGGGAAGCGTCACCCAGCGCAGTTTCCAGCGCCCAGTTCCCCAGTGAGTCGATCAGTCCGCAATCCTCGGCAACCGGAATGAATTCAGCCGGCGACACCCAACCCCAGACAGGGTGTTGCCAGCGCATCAACGCTTCGACAGAAACCATGCGGCCGGTAACGACGTCGATTTGCGGCTGATAGTGCAAGAACAGTTCGCCTTGCGTCAGGGCGCGCCGCAGATGCGTTTCGATTTCAAGGCGTCGGTGAGCGGAACGGCCCAGGCAGGGCGTGTGAAAATTGTAGGTACTGCCCTTTTCGGACAGGGCTGGCAGCAAGGCGACAAGGGCGGCGCTCAGCAGATCCTCGGAGCTCCGACCATCGTCCGGATAACAGGCAATGCCGATGTCGCACTCGACGATCACTTCCTTGTCGCCAAACGGGAAGGGGTCAGCGAAGCGCGCCAGAATCTGTGTGGCAACCCGTTCAGCACCACGAGCGTCGGCGTGCAGGAGCAGGGCGAACTCACCATCGCTGATACGGCCCACGGAATCCTCGGCGCGGATGCAATCCAGAAGGCGTTTGGCCGCTTCCTTAGCGAGGTTTTTTGCCCCTTCCTCAAGAAAGGCATAGCGCCGTAAATCCGGAAAGCCGATCAGTAACAAGGTCAGCGGCAAGCCGTCGCGACGTGACAAGGCTATCGCCTGCGTCAGACGGTCGACAAAAAGCTGGCGATTGGCAAGCCGGGTCACCGGATCAAAATAGGCCAGTTCATGGATTTGCGCCTCAAATGCCTTGCGCTCACTGATGTCGCGCACAATTTTGAGCAGGAGCCCCCCGCGCGTATCGTCAATCAGGGATGCGCTGACTTCGACGGGAAAGCGGCGGCCGTCGGCGGTTTGATGCTCGGTCTCGAAAAACAGCTGGCCACGAAGGCGCAGATTTTCCATGTCCACCGGAAAATCAAAGCGCCCGCGCGGCGAGCGCAGACTGTCGATTGGCCTCCCAAGCAGTTCCTGGCGCGGCCAGCCGTAGGTATTGACGGCACATTCGTTGGCTTCAACGATGGTGTTGTTCGCGTCGGCCAGCAGCATGATGTCGTTGGCGGCCTGAAACAATGACTCGTATGGAATGTCTTTGGCTTTGTGCGGAAAATGTTCAGCAATCATGTCTCGTATTTCCTTTGAGCGAACCTGGGGAAAATCTGCTCAGGCGCGCATCATCGACATCACCTGGGCGGCGTCCAGCGTTGCTGCTTTCTGCTGGATTTGTGGCGTATAGTGTACCTGCATCTGTTTGGCCGGGCCCAGCAGATTCTGGAAGGCGTCGCGCAACATGGCCGTATTCATGGTGCGGCCGCCGGCGTAGTAGCGTTTGGCGACCTGTCCCAGGGCATAGGTGGTGGCAAAGGAGAACGCCATGCCGACCGCAACCCCGCCGAAGTTGCCCGCCGTCTTGCCGGCGGCCTTGCCGATCAGGCCACCCAGCAGTTTGCGGCCCATCTGTTCGAGATACTGCGAGGTCATCCCGACACCGGCGGCGGCGATGAATTCCTTGATATGCCCCTGATCAAGTTCGACGCCATGCGACTTGCCGATGCCATAGACCATCTTGATCTGCAAGGGAATGATCGCCATCGACGCCCAGGACTGAGGCAGCAGTTCGAGTGCGCCGTTGAGCAGCGCGTAGTTGAGGATGGATTTGTCCAGTTCGGCATCGCTCGCCAGGGCTGGTGACGCAGCGACCGCTGCGGCGCCAGCCGCAGGGGCGAGCGGAATGACTGCGCTCGCTTGATCGGCAAGCAGGTCTGCCTCGCCTTCGATCAGGTCGGTTTCGCTCGCCGTCAATGCCAGCAGGCGTTTCAGTTCGTCGAGAAAAAGCCGCTCGCTGTCAATCAGACGGCCATCGGATTCGCACACGCACAAGGCCATTTCATAAGCCAGCTGGCGCTGGCTGGCGTCGGCCAGCATGGCGGTGGCCGACGCCAGCGTCAGGCGCTTGAGCAGCACGTCCTGATACAGACGGGCGAGATCCGGCGCCGCCGCCTGTTCGGCCAGGGATTCCGCGATACGCCGAATCTCCTCCCGTTCGCGATCATCCTTGTTGCTGTCGGCAAAAGCGGCGTGAATGGCAATGGCAAGAATGGCCTTGATGTTTTCCTGAGTCATGGATTTACCTTTCCTGTCCGGTGGTGGTGGCGTTGCTGCGGCAAACAAGCGAAACGAGCAGCTTGCGTAGCTCTTCAATGAAGAGCACCGAGGAAGCCACGGCGGTTGCCAGCAGCCATTCGTTCAACGACAGATCCACCGTGTCAAAAATCACCTGTGCCGGCGCCCAATGCACCGCGACGATCTGCAGCAGGACGACGCCGGCCAGCGCCAGCCACAGCTTGCCGTTGGCGAAGAACTGCCGGTTGAAGGCACTGCCGTGTTCGGCACGGGCATTGAAGATGTTGAAGAACTGGAAGAGGACGAAGGTGGTGAAGGCCAGGGTCATCGCCTTGGCTTCGCCGGAGGCCTCTATCACCCAGGCGTAGAGGCCGAGCGTGCCGACGGCCATGGTCGCACCGTACAGACCGATGCGCCACAGGCGCTGCACCGAGAGGATGCCGGCATCGGCCTGACGCGGCGTATCGCGCATGATGCCCGAGCGCGCCGGTTCGACCCCCAGGGTCATGGCCGGCGGGCCGTCCATGATGATGTTGACCCAAAGGATCTGGATGGCAGTGAAGGGCGTGGCCAGACCGAGAAAGGGCGCGCCGAGGACAGTGAGAATCGCCCCGACATTGGTCGATAGCTGGAAACGGACGAACTTGATGATGTTCTCGTAGATGGTGCGACCTTCTTCCACGGCGCGGACGATAGAGGCAAAGTTGTCGTCGGTCAGCACCAGCGTGGCTGCTTCCTTGGTTACTTCGGTGCCGGTAATTCCCATGGCCACGCCGATGTCGGCGGTTTTCAGGGCCGGCGCGTCGTTGACCCCGTCGCCGGTCATAGCCACGACATGGCCCTTGGCTTGCAGGGCTTCGACAATGCGCATCTTGTGCTCGGGCGCGACCCGGGCGAAGACGGCACTCTTTTCGACCAGCCGGGCAATTTCGTCCTGACTCAAACCATCGAGATCGCGTCCTTCGTGAACTTCGCCCTTGAGTCCCAGTTCGCGGGCGATGGCCGCAGCCGTCGCTCGGTGGTCGCCGGTGATCATTTTCACCTGAATGCCGGCGGCGTTGCAGGTGGCGATGGCCTCCTTCGCTTCGGCCCGCGGCGGATCGATGATGCCGACCAGCGCATGCAGGGTCAGGTCCTGCACCCAGAACAAGAGGTCGCCGGCCGGATCGAAATCCGCCGCTGGAATGACCCGGCCAGCCAGCGCCAACACGCGCAAGGCCTGATCGGCCAGCGCCTCGTTTTCGGCAACGAAGGCAGCCCGGATCGCTTCGTCGATCGGCAACGCACTGTCGCTTGTCCCGATATACGAGGAGGTGCGCGCCAGCAGCACGTCAGGAGCACCCTTGACGCACATCATGACTCGGTCGCCATCGTGGTGGAAAGTGGCCATGTACTTGGTGGCCGAGTCGAACGGAATTTCGGCGATCCGCGGCCGGTGTTCAAGCACTTCATCGGGCAGCAGCCCCGCCTTGGCCGCCAGGGTCAGCAAGGCGCCCTCGGTCGGATCGCCGATCAGGGCGCCATCCCTGATCCGGGCATCGACGCACAAGGCGGCCGGCAACAGGACATGATTCAGCGTTGGCGACGCCGGCGCCAGTCCCTCGATACGGCCCTCACCGCCGTAACCCTCGCCGCTGACCAGGTAACGCTGGCCATTGGTGTAGAGGGCGCGGGCCGTCATCTGATTGAGCGTCAGCGTGCCGGTCTTGTCGGAACAGATCACCGTCGTGCAGCCGAGTGTCTCGACCGCCGCTAGTTTTTTGACGATGGCGTTGCGCTTGGCCATCCGGTGCATGCCCAGGGCCAGCGTCACTGTCACCACCGCCGGCAGACCTTCGGGAATGGCTGCGACGGCCAGGGCGATGGCGGTCATCGCGGTCGTGACCAGTTCGTCGCCGCGCATCAGGCCCATGATGAACATCAGACCGACGACGACGGTAGCGATGACCGCCAGGCGTTTGCCCAGACTATCCAGTTGGACCTGCAAGGGGGTTTCTCCTTCGGCTGTTTCCGCCAACAGCCCGGCCAAGCGGCCCATTTCGGTACGCATCCCGGTAGCGGTTACCACGGCTTCGAGGCGGCCCCGGGTGACCACGGTGTTCATGAACACCATGTTGTAGCGTTCTGCCAGCACCGCCGATTCCGCCACCACATCCGGCAGCTTCGCCACGGCATGGGATTCGCCGGTCAATGCCGCTTCCGCGACCTCGGCACTGTGCGCGCTCAGCACCCGGGCATCGGCCGGAATGCGGTCGCCGGCTTCGAGCAGCAAAATGTCGCCGGGCACCAGATCAGCCGCCTCGATCTGCTGCATCTGACCATCGCGACGCACCCGGGCGCCGGGCGCCAGCATGTTTTTCAATGCCGCTAGTGCCGCCTCCGCACGATGCTCCTGGAAAAACCCAAGGGCAGCGTTGAGCAGCACGACGATGCCGATCACGATGGCATCCTTGAAGTCACCAATCGCACCTGCCAGTACGGCAGCACCGATCAGGATCAGCACCAACAAGCTCTTGAACTGGTCGAAGAATTTCAACCAGGCGGAACGCGGTGGCTTTTCCGCCAGGCGGTTGGGGCCGTGTTCGGCTAGGCGGTTTATCACTTCCACGCTGCTCAGTCCGGCGGTCGGATTGACCGCTAGTTGCTCAATGCAGTGTTCATGGGCTTGTGCGTGCCAAGAGTCGGCCTGGTGTGTCGCCATGGTGTTTCTCCCTTATGTGGCGCCAATCATGGCTGCCGAGTCGTGATGCTTACCAAAACCCTGTTTTCTTTCTGCTGCACGAAGGTTACGCCAATACGTTCTTCTCCCTTGTGGTAATCATGGCGCTCCTCGCTTGGTGTGGCGGCGAGGAGTTCCTGTCGATAACCATGCTCGGCAAAGCCCTTGGCATAATGGTCCAGGACCGCTGCCAGATCAGCCTTTCCTTCGTAACGTACCGTGATGCCTTGATCTTCACGTTGCCAGTGCGTACGGGCTAGGCCAGGAAAACGCGCCACGGGAATCGGGTCGGTTCCTGAAACATCGCGGGCAGGCGGCGCCGCTTGACCGATCGCCCGCAGATCCTCGATGGCCTGGGTTGCCCCCGGCACGACTTTCTCAACTTGTTGAACGGCACTGCGCGCGACATCCGGCACAGCCGAAACCCCCTCCTGAGCCATGCCGAACAGCCATCCAGCCAAGCTGATCGTCAGCCAGACGGCCAGAATTGTGAACATCAGGATGACGACCGAAATCAGAATCCAGGTCCGGCGGCTGATTGCAAAAATCCGGCTCGCCAGCATGCTGAACAGGGAAAGTTTGGAAAGGCTCATTTCAGTCCTCCGTCGGGCAGGATGGCGGCAACGGGCCGAACTCACGCTGTCGCGACAAGCGACGCTCCAGACTACGGGACGCCCGGTCGACGGATCGGGCGATAGCGATCTGGAGATCATCGGCAACTTCCTCGATCACGACATCGCGCATCCGGGGTAGCGGTATTCTTAGCTGACACCGCTTATCGTTGCCACCACGCGGTCCATTGATGTCAGACAGTGTGATGACGACGCGATCTACATCTTGCTGGGCCCAATCCAGGCCAAAATTGAGGCAGCGCTCGGTATGATCACGCAAGCCTTCGCTCATTTCGATGCCTTTGGCGCGGATGTCGATCTGCATGTTTGCTCCTTCGTTGTGAATATGAGAGCACGATAGGAGCAAAAAATGCTTTAATAAACACGAATTTTTATTAACAATATTTCGGCAATTAACGAACAGTCACATGAACCTCAAGCATCTTCGGTATTTCTGGACGGTTGCCCAGGTGGGTGGCATCAGCCGTGCTGCTGAGACGTTGAATCTCACGCCGCAGACCATTAGCGGACAGATCCGCCATCTTGAAGAGGACCTCGGGGCGGCGCTGTTTCGTCCGGCTGGACGTGGCCTGGAACTTACCGAAGCGGGCCGGCAGGTTCTGTCCTACGCCGATGAAATCCTGCATCTGAGCGGGGAGTTGAAGCAGGCATTGTCGGCCCGCCAAAGACAACCGATCCCGGTACTGCGCATTGGCATCACGGACGTCGTCCCGAAAACATTCGCTTACCGTTTGCTGGCCCCTGTTGGCAAACTACCTGAGCCCGTTAGGCTGGTTTGCCGGGAAGGCACTATCGACATGCTGCTGGCCGAATTGGCCTTGCAGCGTCTTGACATGGTCGTGGCAGATCGTCCGATGCCGTCCGGGCTGGCCATCCGCGGGCACAGCCATAAGTTGGGGGAAAGCCCCTTGGCGTTTTTCGGGGGGGCGTCTTTGTGCGCAGAACTTGGCGATTTTCCGCAATGCCTGAACGATGCGCCGCTGCTTCTACCGGGGGGACATTCCGCTATTCGTGGTCATATCGATCGCTGGTTGAGCGACCTGCGCTTAGTGCCGCGGCTGATGGGCGAGTTCGACGATGGTGCATTGATGAAAGCTTTTGGGCAGGCGGGCGCTGGGTTTTTCCCGGGGCCCGCCGTTCTGAGGGATGAAATATGCACACGCTACAATACGCGCTGCATCGGCGTGGTCAATGAGATTCATGAGGGGTTCTGGGCCATAACGGCCGAGCGACGGGTTGTTCACCCGGCGATCATGACAGTCATGGAATCCGCACGTTCAGCATTATTTCCCAGCATCACCCAGCCAGTTCCAACAACGTGAGTTTCCTCAATCGGCAGCCATCATGCAAACAAACGAACAGTCAAATCACCAAACACAGGATCCTGTACTGTCCTTCTTCAACAGGGTAATCTCCCAAGTTGCACGCGTACTCGCTGCGGTCATGGTAATGGTCATCATCTGGGGCGTGGCGGATGTGGTCTATGTGCTTTACCAGCGCTTGATGGCACCGCCATTCATGCTGCTTGAAATCAAGGATATTCTCGCAACCTTCGGTGCATTCATGGCAGTGCTGATCGCAGTTGAAATATTTCACAACATCATTCTTTATGTCGAAGACAACCATAACCGGCAACTGGCCGTTGAGATTGTCCTCGGGACGGCTCTGATGGCCATTGCTCGCAAGGTCATCGTGCTGGACTTCAACGAGGTGGGGGCTGAGCATGTCTATGCAACAGCCGCGGTAACGCTGGCATTGTCCGTGGGATACTACTTGATCGTTATCCGGAGAAAAGGCTCGAATTCGTGAATGCCAGGCTCCATTATTCCTTCTGTCAATGGCTGACCGGAGCGCCGCGTTGATGCCCATGCTGCATGAACTGTTTGTCGCCATTCCTGGCCAATGGGAGAAGGTCATTGCGACCTTCTTCCTGATTGCCGTAGGTGCCGCTCTCTCTCACCTCTGGGCGCGCTATCTTGTGCGAGGGGAAATTTCCGCCGAGAAGCGTCGGATGCATCTGGTCTGGGCCCGGAACGTCATCTGGTTCCTGGTTTTTTTCGTCATCATCTCGGTCTGGGCGTCGACGATTGCCGGTTTTGCCCTGTCCCTAGCAGCGGTTGCCGGGGCCGTCCTGATCGTCAGCAAAGAACTGCTGATGTGCGTGCTGGGCTATCTTTACATCACCTTCGTCCGGCCGTTCAAGGTAGGTGATCTCATTGAAATCAACCAACTTCATGGCCGGGTCATCGACATCGACATATTTGCCACGACGTTGGCGGAGTTAGGCTATGCCGGGCAGCAGACCGGCAAGATGGCTGAGTTTCCGAATGGCTTGTTGCTGACCACGCCTTTGAAAAACACATCTCTCACCGGAGATTACGTATTGCATCTGTTTCGCATGCCGATCCCCGATGAAGCAATGTGGGATCTTGATCGCGTGGAATCTGCGGCGCTGGCGGCTGCCGATGAGGCGACACAGACTTGGCAAAGCGAGGCCGAAGCGCATTTCCGCAAAATTTCCGACGAAAGCTTCATCGCTTTTCCCTCTGGCCGCAACAAGATTCTGTGGGATTTTTCCGACCCCGAGCAACTAATGCTCGTGATCAGAGTGGCCTGTCCGAGTCATCTGCGGCTGAAAGTGGAGCAGGCCGTGTTTCGCGATACCTGGCGAATATTGAGACCGGGTCAGTTAACCAAACCGCACTGCGACATCAGCGCACAGTAGCGTCCGGTTCACCCGATTGCGCCAGGATGACTGCCCGCGCGGTGTCGCGCAGTACAAGGGCTGCGTGCCAGTTTGCTCCTGCGGGAATGATCGGTGGATGGACGGTAACCGTCAATTTGCTGTAGCGTGGCCACAGACTAAGGTCAGGAAGAAGACGGCGGGTGCCGCTCAAAGTGACAGGAATGACCGGAACATCGGCGCGGGCAGCGGCCAGGAAAGCCCCCATGCGGAAGGGCAATACACCGGGCGGTTCACGGAAGGTTCCTTCGGCAAAGACTACAAGGGCGTTGCCTGCTCCAGCCCGCCTCTCCAGTGCATGCGTGTCTTCAACACCGCGCACAGTATCAAAGCGCTCAACGAAAACTGCGCCTAGGCGTTTCAACGGTATCGCGGCCAGCGGGTGAGCAAGCAATTCCTGTTTGGCAACAAAAGCGAAACGTGCGGGTAGCGCAGCCGATTGCTCGTGGCTGGATGCCAGTCGCAGTCAGGGCAAGGCGTGATCCGATTCGGGCGAGACGCCGCGCGGCGAGCGTTGGCGCAAGCGCTATCGCAACCCAGAAGACCGGTGCCAGGAGGCCGAAAACCATCCACACCCAGAGTCCCCAGAGTGGGCCGGTGAGTTCTATAGCCAATTGCTCTACCTCAGCGCGAATTGCTTCATTGCCATCCTGCGCCGTACGAGTTTCGGCCAGTACCACCAGGCGCTCGGTCCCGGCGCGCACGCCCGTGACACGACCGACAGCTTCTTCCAATTCTTGCGGGTAGCTGGAACAGGCGCAACATATTGAATTCCAGTGTAGCCAGAATGTCCGTTCGTAATTATGTTCAAGACTTTGGGGTCACCATTGCGTATTACAACAAATAATCAACCATTATCGCGTCTTATATTTGCTACTTTCGCTGCATTGAACTTCGTTTGATTAGTATGTAATATCGTAATACGTAATACGGTATGAAATACGAGGATGCCATGGCCAGAGCAGGAATCTACAAGTCAGAAGTCGTCAGAGCGCGTAACAAGCTGTTGGCGATGGGGCGCTACCCATCGATCGACGCAATTCGCAGCGAGTTAGGCGATACCGGCTCGAAAGGCACGATTCACCGCTATCTGAAGGAAATCGAAGAAGAGGAAGGCGGCAGTACCGGTACCCAGGTCGCGGTCAGTGAAGCCATCCAGGATCTGGCTGCCAGGCTCGCAGAACGCCTGCATGAAGAAGCTGATCAGCGTTTGGCGGCTCTGACCGATAAGCACAAGGCAGAAATTGCGGCGCTGAACGACACCATCGCCACATTACGTAATGAAGTGGAATCCTTTCGCAGCCAGTCTGAACGCCAGGCCCTGGAGTTGGGTGCAGAGAAAGCAGCCCACAGCGAAATACTAAGCGTGCTCCAAGAAGAGAGAATCGTTCGGGCACAAATGGCTCAGCGCATCCAGGACATGGAAGGGCAACTGGTAAAGGAAGAAGCGCACCGTGTGTCGCTGGAGGAAAAGCACCAACACGCCCGCGAGGCACTGGCGCATTTCCGAACCGCAGCGAAGGAACAACGGGAGCAGGATCAGCGCCAGTTCGAACAGCAGATCCAGTTCTTGCAGGGGGAGTTGCGTAATGCCAAGGAAACGGCAAACGCGAAACAGCAAGAACTCATCCGCAGTCATGAGGACAATGCCCGTCTATCAAGCGAGCTCACCCATGCGCACAGTGAACTTCATCGACACGATGGCGAAGTACGAACATTGCGCTCGGTCAAAGAGCAGTTGGCCGTTGCCGAGGTGAAAATCCAACAGTTGACGGATCAGTTGGCGCAAGCCAACGGGCGAGTGTCCGATCTGGACAAGGAAAACCAAGCGAACCTCTGCAAGCTAAGGGAGAGCATGGAAACGGGGCAGCGGCTGGCAGCCGAACTGATGGCGGCAAAAGCCGTTGCCGCTAGCCACGAGAAAGTCTTTGAAAAGCTCGCGACATTACAGTCGCCACAGGCGAAGAGCACCAACGCCAAGAAAAATAGCGTTGACAATCAAGATTCGCTTTTTAATTCAGAAGAGTAGGCAGTTTTCGGGGAATTTTTCATGATTCCCGGCCGACCCTCTTGCCGACGTCCTCCGCACTTTCAACGATGGCGTCGACCAGTGCCTGGTAGGCCGCGGCCACTTGCGAGTTCGCCGGCACCATCGCTGTGCTGACCGTGCTGGCTGAACGGGATTCAGTCTGCACTTCCCTGTCCTCGGCATGGCCGCCGATGGCCACGGCCGACGGGATGCGGCGCACATTGGCGCTGTCGCACTGCGGGCAACGGATGAATTGGCGTGCGTTTTGTGCTTCGAAATCGTCGGGGCTGCGGAACCAGCCTTCAAAGCGGTGATCGTTGTCGCAACTCAGGTCGTAGATGATCATGACTGGCCTAATGGTGCCCGGAACCGGGGTCGAACCGGTACGCTCAACGAGCGAGAGATTTTAAGTCTCTTGTGTCTACCAATTTCACCATCCGGGCGGCTTCGCGATTATATCGGGAAGCAGATATGAAAAAGGGAAAGCGCATTGCGCTTTCCCTTTTCAGACTGGAGCGGCAGAAGAGTCTCGAACTCTCGACCTATACCTTGGCAAGGTATCGCTCTACCAACTGAGCTACTGCCGCATGTCTCTGGAGGCGCGAGCCGGAGTCGAACCGACCTACACGGATTTGCAATCCGGTGCATAACCGCTTTGCTATCGCGCCACGCCTACAAACTTTTACTACTAACGAGGAAGCCACGCTTCCCCGAGGAATTTGGAGCGGCAGAAGAGTCTCGAACTCTCGACCTATACCTTGGCAAGGTATCGCTCTACCAACTGAGCTACTGCCGCGTCAAACAGAGCGCGCATTATAGACGCCCCAAGGGATTTGTCAACACCCTCTTCTATTTTTCCGCACTACGCCTGGCAATTTCCGGCCAGGCCATGCGCAGGTAATAGCCCATCGACCACAAGGTCAGCAGTGCCGCCAGCCAGATCAGCCACTCGCCGGCCAGCATCGTATCGATGCCGAACAGCGGTGCCTGGAACAGCAACAGCGGGATCGCTGCCATCTGCGCAGCGGTCTTGATCTTGCCCAGCATCGAGACGGCGACGCTCTTCGCCGCGCCGATCTTGGCCATCCATTCGCGCAGCGCCGAGATGGTGATCTCGCGGCCGATGATGATGGTGGCGACGATGGCGTCGGCACGGCCGAGCTGGACCAGCACGATCAGCGCGGCGGCGACCATCAACTTGTCGGCGACCGGATCGAGGAAGGCGCCGAAGGCCGAGGTCTGATTGAGCTTGCGCGCCAGATAGCCGTCGGCCCAGTCGGTCAGTGCGGCGGCGATGAAGATCAGCGTGGCGATCAGGTTGCGCTCCTGCGCCGTCGCCCAATCGGCCGGCAGGTAGTAGACCGCGATCAGCAGCGGGATGGCGACGATGCGCAGCCAGGTGAGCAGGATGGGAAGATTGAATGGCATAGGCCGTCAGTGTAAGGCGGAATGGATCTTTTCGGCGAGTTCGCGACCGATGCCGGGAATCTCGGCGAGCTGGTCGACGCTCGCCTCGCGCACGCCGGCCAGGCCGCCGAAACGGGCGATCAAGGCTTTACGGCGAGCCGGGCCGACGCCGGGCAGGCTTTCCAGCATGGATGTCTTGCGGCTCTTGGCGCGCTGGCCGCGATGGCCGGTGATGGCAAAGCGGTGCGCCTCGTCGCGCACTTCCTGGATCAGGTGCAGCGCCGGATGGTCGGACGGCAGGTTGAGCGGCGGCCGGCCGTCGGCCTCCGGAAAGATCAGGCTTTCCAGCCCAGGCTTGCGCTCTTCACCCTTGGCGACGCCGATCATGTTCAGGTGGGTCAGGCCGAGGTCGGCGAGCGCGGCCCAGGCCGAGGCGACCTGTCCCTTGCCGCCGTCGATCAGGATCAGGTCAGGCGCCCTGCCCTCGCCGCTGGCGATGCCGTCGTAGCGCCGCGTCACCGCCTGGCGCATGGCCGCATAGTCGTCGCCGGGCGTGATGTCGCGGATGTTGAAGCGGCGGTAATCGCGCTTGCTCATCTTGTTACCGTCGTAAACAACGCACGAGGCGACGGCGCTCTCGCCCATGGTGTGGCTGATGTCGAAGCATTCGATGCGGGCAATCGGCTCGCTCAGTTGCAATGCCTCCTGCAGCGCGGCCAAGCGCTGTTCCTGCTGTGCCGACGCCTGGTTGCGCGCCAGGATGGCCAGACGGGCATTTTGCAGCGCCATTTCGACCCACGCTTTTTGCGTCAGCGTGCGTGCTTCGGCGATGGGCACCGGCCGGCCGGCCAGTTCAGCCAGGCTGGCGGCGGTTTCCTCGATCTCTTCGTTTTCCGGCAGCGGCGAGACCAGCAAGCGACCGGGCGCCGGGTGCAGTTCGTAATGCTGACGCAGGAAGGCGGTCAGCGCGTCGCCAGCGGTCGAATCGCCGGCATTGCTCGGGAACAGCGGCCGGTCGCCGAGATGGCGGCCACCACGCACCATCGCCAGGTTGACACAGAGCTGCCCGGCTTCGCGCACGGCGACGACGATATCGACGTCCTCGCCCTTGCTGCTCGAGACGAACTGCTTTTCCTGGACCTGGTGCAGCGACTGGATCTGGTCGCGATAGATCGCCGCCAGTTCGAAGGCGAGCTTCTCGGCAGCCTTCTCCATCGCTGTATTGAGGCGCTTGATCACTTCCTGCTGCTTGCCGGCGAGGAACATCGCGGCATACTGAACGTCGGCCGCGTAGTCGTCAGGCGCGATGTAGCCAACGCACGGCCCGCTGCAGCGCTTGATCTGGTAGAGCAAACAGGGCCGCGAACGGTTGGCGAAGACGCTGTCCTCGCAGGTGCGCAGGCGGAACATCTTCTGCAGCAGGTGGATGCTGTCGCGCACCGCCCACGACGACGGGTAAGGTCCGTAGTAGTCGGCCTTGCGGTCCGGGTTGCCACGGTAGAAGCCGAGCCGTGGGAACTTGTCGCGCGTCAGCACGATGTAGGGGTAGGATTTGTCGTCGCGAAACAGGATGTTGTAGCGCGGCGCCAGCGACTTGATCAGGTTGTTTTCCAGCAGCAGCGCTTCCGCTTCGGTGCGCGTCGCGGTCGTCTCGATGTGGTCGATCTGGCCGACCATGTGGGCGATGCGCGGACTTGACAGGTTGTCGCGGAAGTAGGAAGCGACCCGCTTCTTCAGGTTCTTGGCCTTGCCGACGTAGAGCACGGCGCCGTCGGCGCCGATCATGCGGTATACGCCGGGGAGCTCGGTCAGGGAAGCGAGGAAGGATTTTGCGTCGAAAGCCACGGGGAGCGATGTTAACATGCCGGCCATGCAGCTTCATTGGGACATTTTCTGCCGCGTCGTCGACAACTACGGTGACATCGGCGTCTGCTGGCGACTCGCCCGTCAGTTGTCGGGCGTACATGCGCGCCGGGTCAGGCTTTGGGTCGACGACCTGGGCAGCATGCGCCAGTTGTGCCCGGCGCTCGATCCGCAGGCCGCCGCGCAACACCTTGACGGTATCGAGGTACGGCAATGGACGACGCCCTTTGTCGTCGACCGGGTTGCCGATGTCGTCATCGAGGCCTTTGCCTGCGAACTGCCCGCCAGCTACCTGCAGGCCATGGCCGACTTACCCAAGCTGCCGTCCTGGATCAACCTCGAATACCTGACCGCCGAAGCCTGGGCCGAGAGTTGTCACGGCGTCGCCTCGCCGCACGCCAGCCTGCCGCTGATCAAGTATTTCTTCTTTCCCGGCTTTTCCCCCGCGACCGGCGGCTTGCTGCGCGAACCGGGCCTGCCGCTGACCACCGAGCCGGCCACTGGCGAAATCAGCCTGTTCTGCTACGACAACGCCCCGCTCGGACCGTGGCTGGAAGCCCTGGCCAGCGCGCCCGAGCCGCTGCGCTGCCTGGTCTCGCCGGGCAAACCGCTGACCGCCGTGCGCGCCTGCCTGCCCGGCGACGGGCCGTGGCAAGTCGGCGCAGCCCGCATCGAGCCGGCGCCTTTCCTGGCGCAAGCCGACTACGACGCCCTGCTCCGTCGTTGCGCGATCAACATCGTGCGTGGCGAGGATTCCTTCGTCCGTGCCCAACTCGCCGGCCGGCCCTTCGTCTGGCACATCTACCCGCAGGACGATGATGCCCATCTCGACAAGCTGACGGCCTTTCTCGACCGCTACACAGTCGGCCTGGAAACCCCGGCCGCAACGGCCGTACGCAACATCTTCCTGGCCTGGAACACGCCGCTGCCGCCGACGACGTTGACCACCGCCTGGCGGGATTTCCTGGCGCATCTGCCGGCCATCGACCGGCATGCGCGCGAATGGCAACACCACTGCATGCGGCTGCCGGAATTGAGTGCAAGCCTCGTCAAATTCTGTGTCGACGCGGTATAATCGCGCGTTTTTCTTTTCAGACTCTGGAATATTTCACATGAAGACCGCTCAGGAACTCCGCTCCGGTAACGTGATCATGGTCGGCACCGAGCCGCTCGTGGTCCAGAAAACCGAATACAACAAGTCCGGCCGCAACGCTGCCGTCGTCAAGATGAAGCTCAAGAACCTGCTCTCCGGCAACCCGTCGGAAGCGGTTTACAAGGCCGACGACAAGTTCGAAGTCGTCGTTCTCGACAAGAAGGAAGTGACCTACTCCTACTTCGCCGACCCGATGTACGTGTTCATGGATGCCGAGTACAACCAGTTCGAAGTCGAAGCCGAGAACATGGTCGACGCGCTCAAGTACCTCGAAGACGGCATGCCCTGCGAAGTCGTGTTCTACGACGGCAAGGCCATCTCCGTTGAACTGCCGAACTCGCTGGTCCGCGAAGTCATCTACACCGAGCCGGCCGTCAAGGGCGATACCTCGGGCAAGGTCATGAAGCCGGCCAAGATCTCCACCGGTTTCGAGCTGCCGGTTCCGGCCTTCGTCGAAATCGGCGACAAGATCGAAATCGATACGCGCACCGACGAATACCGCAGCCGCAGCAAGTAATTCCTGCTTCTGCCGGAATCGCCAGGGGCAGCTTCGGCTGCCCTTGCTTTTTCCGGGGTGTCGCCAAAGCGACATGCTTTTCTGCCAGAATTCCCTATTCGAACAACCCGAACCGCGGACCCCACCATGAGCTACAAAGTCTTTGTCGACGGCCAGGAAGGCACCACCGGCCTGCAGATCAACGAATACCTCGCGCAACGCGCCGATATCGAAATCCTCAAGATTGACGCCGACAAACGCAAGGATCTCGCCGAGCGCAAGCGCCTGATCAACGCCTCCGACATCACCTTCCTCTGCCTGCCCGACGCGGCGGCCAAGGAATCGGCCAGCCTGGTGGACAACCCGAACACCTGCATCATCGACGCCTCGACCGCGCATCGCGTCGATCCCGACTGGGTCTTCGGCCTGCCCGAGCTGTGCCCGGAACAGCGCGCCAAGATCCGCGCCAGCAAGCGCATCGCCAATCCCGGCTGCCACGCCACCGCCTTCATCCTGGCGCTGCGTCCGCTGGTCGCCGCCGGGCTGCTGCCGGCCGCCACGCAGATTGCTGCCAATTCCATCACCGGTTACTCGGGTGGCGGCAAGTCGATGATCGCCGACTACGAAGCCGCAGCCGCCAGCACCACGCAACTGAAGGCGCCGCGTCCCTACGCGCTCGCCCTCGCCCACAAGCATCTGCCGGAAATGCAGGCCTATACCGGTCTGACCGTGGCGCCGATCTTCCAGCCCATCGTCGGGCCGTTCTACAAGGGCCTGGCCGTCACCGCCTACCTGCAACCGGCGCAATTCACCCGCGCCGCGACGCCGGCCGACGTCCAGAAGATCATCGCCGACTACTACGCCGGCGAGCGCTTCATCAATGTCCTGCCGGTCGATCTCGACGCCACCACCGACGGCGGTTTCTTCAATGTTGAAGCCAACAACGGCAGCAACCGCGTCGACATCGCCGTTTTCGGTAACGCCGAGCGCATGCTGCTGATCGCCCGTCTCGACAACCTCGGCAAGGGCGCTTCCGGCGCCGCCGTGCAGGCGATGAACGTGCATCTGGGCGTTGAGGAAAGCGCTGGCCTGCTTTGATCGTCCTCAGCAAAGTCACCCTGCGTCGCGGCACGAAAGTGCTGCTCGACAAGACCACGGTCACCATCAATCCGGGCGAGAAGGTCGGCCTGGTCGGGCGTAACGGCGCCGGCAAGTCGACCCTGTTTGCGCTGCTCAGCGGCAAGCTGCACGAGGACGGCGGCGATTTCTCGATGCCCAGCCAGTGGCGCATGGGCCAGGTCGCCCAGGAAATGCCGGAAACCGACCAGTCGGCGACCGATTTCGTCATCGACGGCGACACGCCGCTGCTCGCCGCCCGCAACGAAGTCGCCGCCGCCGAGGCGAGCGACGACGGCATGCGCATGGCCGAGGCCTACATGGCGCTGCACGATGCCGGTGAGCACGACGCCGAGGCACGCGCCCAGGCGCTGATCCTCGGCCTCGGCTTCAAGGTCTCCGAACTCTACCAGCCGGTCAACAGCTTCTCCGGCGGCTGGCGCATGCGTCTGCAACTGGCGCGCGCGCTGATGTGCCCGTCCGATATCCTGCTCCTCGACGAGCCGACCAACCACCTCGACCTCGACGCCATGGTCTGGCTCGAAGCCTGGCTCAAGCGCTACCAGGGCACGCTGGTGATGATCAGCCACGACCGCGAGTTCCTCGACGCGATCACCCAGGTCACGTTGCACATCGACAACGCCAAGCTCGTCCGCTACGGCGGCAACTACAGCAAGTTCGAAGACATGCGCGCCGAGCAGATGGCGCTGCAGCAGGCGACGATGGCTCGCCAGGCGGACAAGATCGCCCACCTGCAATCGTTCATCAACCGCTTCAAGGCCAAGGCGAGCAAGGCCAAGCAGGCGCAGAGCCGGGTCAAGGCGCTGGAACGGATGGAGAAGATCGCGCCGGTGCTGGCCGACGCCGACTTCAGCTTCGAATTCCAGGAACCTCAAAACCTGCCCAACCCGATGCTGTCGATGGTCGATGTCGCCATCGGCTACCCGCCGCCCGCCGACGCACCAGCCGGCACGCCGCCGACGACCATCGTCCGCAACATCAACCGCTCGGTGATGGCCGGCCAGCGCATCGGCATCCTCGGCGCCAACGGCCAGGGCAAATCGACGCTGGTCAAGACCATCGCCCGCGACCTTGGCGCGATCAGCGGCCAGGTCACCGAAGGCAAGGGGCTGAACATCGGCTACTTCGCCCAGCAGGAACTCGACGTGCTGCGCCCACAGGACACGCCGCTCGAACACATGATCCGCCTAGCCAAGGAAGCGATCGCCGCCGGGCGCAGCAACGTGCCGGGCCGCGAACAGGAATTGCGCAACTTCCTCGGCAACTTCAACTTCGGCGGCGAGATGGTCAAGCAGGCGGTCGGCACCATGAGCGGCGGCGAAAAGGCCCGGCTGGTGCTGTGCATGCTGGTCTGGCAGCGGCCCAACCTGCTGCTCCTCGATGAACCGACCAATCACCTCGACCTCAACACCCGCGAGGCGCTTTGTGTCGCGCTCAACGAGTTCGAGGGCACGGTCATGCTGGTCAGCCACGACCGCGCCATGCTGCGCTCGGTCTGTGACGAATTCTGGCTGGTCTCGCGCGGCGGCGTCGGCCCCTTCGACGGCGACCTCGACGACTACCAGCGCTACCTGCTCGACGAAGCCAAGCGCGCCCGCGAGGAAGCCTCGGCACTGCTCAAGGCGGCCTGAGGCCGGCGATGGCGACGACAGCGTTCACCGCCCTCGCCTGCCCGCTCGACGGTGCGCCGCTGGCAAGCGTGGACGGCGGCTGGACCTGCCCGGCCGGCCATCGCTACGACCAGGCCGCGCAAGGCTACGTCAACCTGCTGCCGGTGCAGCACAAACGCTCGCGCGACCCCGGCGACAGCAAGGAAATGGTCGCCGCCCGCCGCCGCTTCCTGGAAGCCGGCCATTACCGGCCGATCGCCGAACTGGCGGCGCGCGCCGCGCTCGCCGACCTGCCGGCCGACGCTGCCTGCCTCGATGCCGGCTGCGGCGAAGGCTACTACCTGCGCCAGCTTGCCGCGCAAGCCGACGCCGCCGGAAAAAACCCGGCCCTGCTCGGTCTCGACATCTCGAAATGGGCCGTCCAGGCGGCGGCCAAGGCGCAGCGTGGCACGGCGACCTGGGTGGTCGGCAGCAACGCCAAGCTGCCGGTACTGCCGGCAACACTGGACCGCGTGCTCTGCCTGTTCGGTTTCCCGGTCTATCCGGAATTCGCCCGCGTGCTCAAGCCGGGCGGCACACTGATCATGATCGACGCCGGCCCCGATCACCTGCGCGAACTGCGCGAAATCATCTACCCGACCTTGAAAACCCCAGCACCGCCGAACGATCAGGCACCACCGGGGTTTTCCTTGCTGCACCGCGAATCGCTGTCCTGCCGCATCGAACTCGACAGCCAGGAACAAATCGCCGATTTACTGGTAATGACCCCGCACTTCTACCGCGCCAGCCCAGCCGGCCGGGAAAAGGCAGCGCAACTCAGCCGCCTGGCGATGACGGTGGATGTGCGCCTGCAGGTTTGGCAGCGTCTTCAGCCAGCCGAAAACGCGTAAGCATCCATCGCAATCACCAAGTCATCGACGCCGGCATGGAAACGTTCCGGCTGGCAGGTCGTGCCGCCTGCGCCGAGGGCGACGAACAGCGGCAGCAGGTGTTCCTCGGACGGATGGGCGTGGCGGCCGTGGGGCGAAGCGTGGCGGTAATCAAGCAGGCTGGCGATGTCGTTCTCGGCCAGGCGTGCGGCCAGCCAGTCGGCGAATTCACCGACATAGGCCGGCGTCTGCCCGCCCTGTTGCCAGGCCCGGCGATAGTCGCCGAGGTTGTGCGTGATGCTGCCGGAGCCGACGATCAGGATGCCGCGCTCGGCCAACGGTGCCAGCGCCCGGCCGAGCGCCAGTGCCTGTTCCGGCCCGCCGTGGCTGGGCAGGGAAAGCGGGATCACCGGGATGTCGGCCTGCGGGAACATGTGCTTCAGCGGCACCCAGACACCGTGATCGAGACCGCGTTGCCGGTCGATGGCGGCTGGCAGGCCGGCGGCGTTGAGGCTGGCGACAATCTCGACAGCGACATCCGGCGCACCGGCGGCCGGGTAGCGCAGTGCGTAAAGCGCTTCCGGAAAACCGCCAAAATCGTGGATGGTCGCGGGCTGCTCGCTGGCACCGACGGTCACCTCGGCCGTTTCCCAATGGGCGCTGACGACGACGATGGCGCGCGGCGTGCCGTAAGCCTCGAGCAGCCGGGCGGCCATGTCGTGCAAGGCCTGCCCCGCTGTTCCGGGATAAAGGGCAAAGGTCGGCGCCCCATGCGACACGAACAGGCTGGGCAGGCGGGACATCAGCGTGCCTCCGCGGCGCCCAGCCGGCCGCTGCGGTAGTCGTTGATCGCCTGGTAGATTTCCTGTTCGGTATTCATGACGAAGGGACCGTACTGGGCGATTGCTTCGTTGAGCGGTTGCCCGGCAATCAACAACAGACGGCTGTCTTCCCGGGCGCTGACACGGACGCCGTCGGCTGCCGCATCGTTGTCGAGGATGGCCAGTTGCTTTTCGGGAACGCGCTGGCCGGCGATGTCCACGGCGCCACGATAGACCACGACAAAGGCGTTGTGCCCGGCCGGCAACGGGTGCTCGAAACTGGCGCCCGCCGGCAGGTGGATGTCGAGGTAGAGCGGCTGCGTCGCCGCACGCGTCACGGCGCCAACCACACCCCCGCTTTCACCGGCAATGACGGTGACGGCAATGCCGCCGGGCAGATCATAGCGCGGCAGTTGATCGGCCGGAAAATCGCGGTACCAAGGCGCGCACAGCTTGTCATTGCCCGGCAGGTTGAGCCAGAGCTGAAAACCTTCCATGCGCCCGTCTTCCTGTTCGGGAATCTCGGAGTGAATCAGGCCGTGGCCGGCAGTCATCCACTGCACGCCGCCGTTCTCCAGCAGGCCTTCGTGACCGGCGCTGTCGCGGTGGCGCATGCGGCCGGCGATCATGTAGGTGACGGTTTCGAAACCGCGATGCGGATGATCGGGAAAACCGGCGATGTAGTCGTCCGGATTGTCGCTGCCGAAGGCGTCGAGCATCAGGAAGGGATCGAGGCGGCGCTGCAGGTTCTGCGTCAGCAGGCGGGTCAGGCGCACGCCGGCACCGTCCGAGGTGGCCGTGCCGGCGACGAGCTGTTCGATCCGGCGGCTTTGCCGGATGCTTTCGGTCGGGTTGCTTGGCGTGCTCATGATTTCTCCTCAGGAAAACAGGCGGGCAATCTCGGCTTCCGCCTCGGCGAAACCCTGCGCGGTCGCCTCCGGCCCCATGTTCAGGCCCTCGGCGTAAATGAAATGGACGTCGGTGATGCCAAGGAAACCGAGGAAAGTCCTGATCAGCGGCACCTGGCTGTCGAGTGCCGTGTCGCGGTAACGCCCGCCGCGCGCCAGCGCCACGTAGGCGGTCTTGCCCTTGAGCAGGCCTTCGGGACCGTTGGCGGTGTAGCGGAAGGTGACGCCGTTGCGGGCAATCGCGTCGAACCAGCTTTTCAGTTGCACGGGAATGGTGAAGTTGTACATCGGCACGCCGAGCACCAGCACGTCGGCGGCCTGCACCTGGGCGATCAGCGCATCGTCGGTGGCAACGCGGGCAGCCTGTTCGGCGGAGCGCTGATCGGCCGGGGTGAACAAGGCACCGAGCGCGACGCCGTCGAGCACCGCCGGCGGATTGGCGCCGAGATCGAGGACGTCGAGGGTGGCAGCCGGATTGGCGGCTTGCAGGCGCTCGACGACCTGCCTGGCGACGCGGGTGGAGTTGGCATCGGCGGCACGGATGCTGGCGTTGATCTGCAGGATGTTCATGTTGTTTCTCCGTTGGGGTCAGGGTGAGTCCATTGTATTCAAGCAGAATCACTTGATTAAGTGGGGAAAATGGATAACATTGTTCCGCATATGGAACAATTTGACGCCAACGATCTGCTGATCTTCGCCCGTGTTGCCGATGCGGCGAGCTTCAGCCGTGCCGCCGAGCAGCTCGGCCTGCCGAAATCGACCGTTTCACGGCGCGTTTCATTGCTTGAGGAACGCCTGGGCGAGCGCCTGATCCAGCGCACCACGCGCCGGCTGACGCTGACCGATTACGGCCGTCAGTTGCTCGAACATGCCCGCCAGGTCGCTGCCGAAGTCGACGCCGTGCGCGCCCTCAGCGAATTCCGCCAGGCCCGGCCGAGCGGCCGGCTGCGCGTGTCGATGCCGAACGACTTCGCCACCCTGCTGCTGACCGACATGCTCGCCGCTTTCGTCACCCTGCACCCGGCGGTATCGCTGGAACTCGACCTGTCACCGCGGCGCGTCGACCTGCTGGGCGAAAACTTCGATCTGGCCATCCGCATGGGCAGCCTGCCCGACGATTCCTCGTTGGCAGCACGCAAGCTGGCCGATTTCCCCGGCGGCTTGTACGCCGCCCCGCAGTATCTGGCCGAGCACGGCGAACCGGCGCATCCCGATGCGCTCATGCAGCACGCGACCCTGCGCCTGTATGGCCGTTCCGGCGAACCGGCAGTCTGGGAGTTGCGCCATCCGGATGAACGGCAAGCCTGGCAGGGATCACCGCGGGCCCATACCGTCGCCAATTCACCGGAACTGCTGATTCATCTGGCGCGCGCCGGTGCCGGCATCACTGCTGTTCCGGATTACTTTGCCGCACCCTGGGTCCGCCAGGGTTTGCTGCGCCGGGTGCTGCCGGCCTGGTCGCTGCCGGCGCATGCCGCTTGGGCGGTGTTTCCCGGCCGGCGGCTGATGCCGGCCAAGACTCGGGCCTTTCTCGACATGCTGCTGGCGGCACTGAATCCCTAGACGCTGGCCAACAGCAACGAGCCCTTCTCCAGCGGATCGAGGTCAATGCGTTTGACCTCGCCGAAACCGGCCTCGTCCAGCCAGGCGCGGTAATCGACTTCGCGATGGATGCTGGTCCCGGTCTCGTACAGCAGGGTCAGCTTGAATGCTGCCAGATAGGGCGACGGCGGCTGATCGTCGAGGTATTCGTGGATGACCAGCAGGCCGCCCGGATTGAGGCTGTCGCGGATGCGCCGGATGACCCGGCGATTGTCGTCAGCCGTCTGGTTGTGCGCGACCGACAGGTAGAACACCACGTCCTGACCGGGTGCCCATTGATGGTCGAGCACGCTGGCCGGGGTCAGCGCGATGCGCTCGCTCAGGCCGTGCGCTGCCAGCCGCGCCGGGGTGTCGGCCAGGGCGCTGGGAAAATCGACGATCTGCGCGCGCAATTGCGGATAGTGTTCGCAGAAGCGGATGCTGTGCAGGCCGTGCGAACCGCCGAGGTCGAGCAGGCGCTGCTGGTCCGGTCGAAGCGGAACCAACCGCAGCAGGTCCGGCCCGAGATCGCGAGCGAAGGCCGCCATGTAGGCGGCAAAGGTCTGGCCGAGCTGGTGCCGCGACTGCATCGCTTCCCACAAGGTGGTCTGCGGCCCGCCGCGGCGTAGCGCGCTGCTGAGATCACCCATCATCGGCCAGGCTTCGGCGGTCCACAACAGGCCCGGCGTGTAATCGACGCTGCCGCGCGAGGTGAACCAGCGCTGGGTCGATGCGCTGTTGGAATAGCTGGCGCCGTCACGTTCGAGATAGTCGATGCTGACCAGAAAATCGGCCAGCGTGGCGACTCCGCGCACCGAGACGGACAGGCGCCCAGCCAGTTCGTCGGCGCTCAAGGGGCCGTCGGCCAGCGCTTCGAACAGGCCGAGCTGGCCGGCCGAGATGATCGCTGCCGACTTCATCATCGGCAGGTAGACATCGATCATCGGCAAGTTGTTGCCGGCAGCCGGAGAACTCACCCGAGTGCCGCCTCGATGGCCGCCCGCAGCGCCGCATCGTCCGGTGCGGTATCCGGCGAGAAGCGGCCGATGACCTTGCCCTGGCGATCGATCAGGAATTTCTCGAAGTTCCACAGCACATCGGTGTCGCGCGCCGGCAGCAGCTTGTAGCCGGCGAGCTTGTCGCGGAAGTCGCTGCCTTCCGGATAAACGGCATTCGGGATCGCGGCAATCAGCGCGGCGTAAAGCGGATGGCGCGGTTCGCTGTTGATCTGCACCTTGGCGAACAGCGGGAAGCTGACGCCGTACGTCGCGCTGCAGAATTCGCGGATTTCGTCGGCGGTACCGGGCTCCTGGGCGGCAAAGTCGTTGCAGGGGAAACCCAGCACCTGGAAACCGCGCGGCGCCAGCGCCTCATGCAGCTTTTCCAGGCCCTCGTATTGCGGCGTCAGGCCGCAGCGCGAGGCAACGTTGACTACCAGCAGCACCTCGCCGGCGTAGTCACGCAGGCTGGCCGGTCGGCCGTCCAGGGTCTGCAGGGGAATATCGTAAAGGCTGTCGTTCATTGTCTTCTCCATGGGTTCGGGGCGCTGCTTGGAGTGGCCTGCTTCGCTTTCCGTTCCCGAAGCGTCGCAAATACCCCGGATCGTCAGGCAAGCTGCGCCAGCGCCTGCAGCGCCTCGCGGTAGACATGCGGATCGGGATAGCGTCGCGTTTCCGGGGGCAGCAGCCGGGCCACGCGTTCGCCGCGCCGTGCATCGATTTCCGGCTGCCAACCGGCGAGCACCTGGGCAACGGCATGCGGCGCGTTGCACACGAGCAGCATGTCGCAGCCGGCGGCCCAAGCGGTTTCGACGCGAGCCAGCATGTCGCCGACGACACCGGCACCGGCCATCGACAAATCGTCGGTAAAAACCACCCCGTCAAACTTCAAGTCGTTTCTCAAATAAGTTATCCATTTATTTGAAAATACGGCTGTATTGGAATCAAAGCACTCGTAGATCACGTGCGCCGCCATGACCGCATCGAGCGCCAGTTCGCGATAGGGACGCAGGTCGTCGGTCATCGCCGCCAGCGGCCGGTCGTCGACCGGCAGTTCGACGTGCGAGTCGGGAATGACGTAGCCGTGACCGGGGAAGTGCTTGCCGCAAGTGCCCATGCCGCCCGCCTTCAGACCCTCGCCAAGCGCGCCGGCGAGCGCTGCGACGACCGCCGGGGCGCGGTGAAAGGCGCGGTCGCCGATCACCCGCGACGGACCGTAGTCGAGGTCGAGCACCGGCGTGAACGAGTAATCGACGCCGCAGGCGCGCAGTTCGGCGGCGAGGACGAAACCGGCGGCGCGGGCGGCTGCCAGCGCAGCGACCGGATCGCTGTCATGCAGTTGGCCGAGGGCGCGCATCGGCGGCAGCCGGGTGAAGCCGTCGCGGAAGCGCTGCACCCTGCCCCCTTCGTGATCGACGGCGATCAGCAGGCGCGGCTCACGCAGCGCGTGGATCTCGTCGCACAGCGCCGTGAGTTGGGCGCGGTCGCGGTAGTTGCGGGTAAACAGGATGATGCCGCCGACCAGCGGATGGCACAGGCGTTCACGGTCGAGGTCGGTGAGTTCGGTACCGGCGATGTCGATCATCAGCGGACCGGGCAGTTTGGCGCTCATGTTTGCTCCAGCAAAACGTAGGCGACGGCGTATTCGGCTTCGTCGCTGATCGAGAGGTGGGCGGTCAGGCGGCGGCTTACGACGATTTCCGCCAGTTGACCGTGAAAGTTGAATACCGGCTTGCCCAGTTCGTCGTGACCGACGGCAATCGCCGGCAGCAGTACCGGCGGCCGCACGCCAGTGCCGAAAGCCTTGGCAAAGGCCTCCTTGGCGGCGAAGCGCTTGGCCAGGAAGCGGCCCTTGTCGGCGGCACGCGCGAAGTCGTCCAGTTCATCCGGCGCCAGCAGCTTGTCCAGCGCCTTGTCGCCGTGCCGTTCCCACATGCCGCGCAGCCGCGCGACAGCGACGATGTCGGTGCCGATGCCGACGATCATTCGGCTTCCGGGTTCGCCGCGGCGGCGACCATCAGCGCCTTCATCTCGCGCACTGCCTCGCGCAGGCCGGTGAACACAGCGCGGCTGACGATGGCGTGGCCGATGTGCAACTCGCGGATGCCGGCCAGTCGGGCGACCGGCTGGACGTTGTAGTAGTTGAGCGCATGGCCGGCGTTGAAGCGCATGCCGAGCTGGCGGATGGCACGGCCGGCGACGCGGATTTTCTGTAGTTCGGCCAGCACCGCCGGCGCCTCGGCGTCGCGGCCTTTTTCGTAGAAGGCGTGGGCGTAGGGGCCGGTGTGGATCTCGCAGACGCTGGCACCAATGCGTGCCGCCGCCTCGATCTGCGGGATTTCGGCGTCGATGAAGACGCTGGTGGTGATGCCGGCGTCGCGCAGCCGGGCGATCACATCCTTCAGGCGGGCTTCCTGGCCGACGATGTCGAGGCCGCCTTCGGTCGTCACCTCGTGCCGCCCTTCCGGCACCAGCATGGCCATTTCCGGCCGGGTCGCGCAGGCGATGCCGACCATCTCGTCGGTCGCCGCCATTTCCAGGTTGAGCTTGATCTGCGTCGTTTCCTTGAGCCGGCGGACGTCGGCATCCTGGATGTGCCGGCGATCCTCGCGCAGATGCACGGTGATGCCGTCGGCGCCGCCCAGGTGCGCTTCGACGGCGCCCCAGACGGGATCGGGTTCGTAGGTGCGCCGGGCCTGGCGGACGGTGGCGATGTGGTCGATGTTGACGCCGAGTTCGATCATAGTTCCTGCAACTCCTTGAAAATCTTGCGGGTTTCCAGTTCCTGGCCACCCAGGTAATAGCTCAGCAGCGTGCGCATCAGCGTCTTGGCCTCGCCGCGCGAACGCGGGTTGGAGAAATCGCCGGCGCCGAGGTCGAGCAGGCTGCTGCCGCGCACCACCTGGGCGTCGGCTTCGGCATGCGCCAGACGCACCGGCCCCTGCTCCATCCGGTAAGTGTAGAACGCATCGGCGGCAATCGGCTCGCCGGCGGCGTCATGTTCGAGCATCAGGCCGTAGCCGAGCTCCTGCAGCAACGCCTTCTCGAAGCTGCGCAGGTCGCCCTCGCGGGTCGCCGCGTCACTGTGCGCGGCCAGGCGCTGCAGGGTTTCGGCGTAGCGGGCGAAGAGCGTCTGGTGGGCGTCCTCGCGCGGCAACAGGTGCATCAGCAGTTCGTTCAGGTAGTAGCCGCAGAACAGCGCCTCGCCGCCGAGCAGCGGCTGGCCGCCGACCCATTCGGCCTTCATCAGCGTCAGCACCTCGCCCTTGCCGGCCCAGCCGATTTCCAGCGGTTGAAAACCCATCAACAGACCACGGATCGCCGCCCGCGGCCGGCGCGCGCCGCGCGCCAAAAGCGCCATGCGGCCGAAATCGCGGCTGAAGACTTCAACGATCAGGCTGGTCTCGCGAAACGGCAGGCTGTGCAGCACGTAGGCGGGCTGGCCGTCGACCTTGCTGCGCAGAGTCATCGCCAAATATCCCGGATCGGCGGCTTACTCGTAGCCGAGGCTCTTGAGCAGGCGCTCGTCGTCGTTCCAGCCCGACTTCACCTTGACCCAGACTTCGAGATAGACCTTGCCGTCGAACAGCCGCTCCATGTCCTGGCGGGCTTCGCTGGCGATGCGCTTCAGCGAGTCGCCACCCTTGCCGATGACAATCGCCTTGTGGCTTTCGCGGTCGACGACGATGGCGGCGAAGATGCGGCGCAGATTGCCCTCGACTTCGAATTTCTCGATCTCGACGGCGGTGGCGTACGGCAGTTCGTCGCCGAGCAGGCGGAAAACCTTCTCGCGGATGTATTCGGCGGCGAGAAAGCGCTCCGACTTGTCGGTCAGGTCGTCCTCCGGGAACATCAGGCCTTCGTTCGGCAGGTGCTTGCGCGCCTCCTTGAGCAGGTCCTGGGTTTGCCGGCCCTTGGCGGCGCTGACCGGGACCACGGCGGTATAGTCGAAATCGGCCGAAACCTCGGCGAGGAAAGGCAGCAACGCTTCCTTGTTTTTCAGCAGGTCGGTCTTGTTGATGACCAGGATCACCGGCCGGTCCTTCGGCAGCAGGCGCACCACCGCCTTGTCCTTGGCGTCGTAGCGGCCGGCCTCAATGACGAAGAGGACGAGATCGACGTCGTTCAAGGTCTGCGTCACGCCACGGTTCATTGCCCGGTTCAGTGCGTTCGAAAACTTGGTCTGGAAGCCCGGCGTATCGACGAAGACGAACTGGGCGTCGGCCTCGGTCAGGATGCCGGTGATGCGGTGCCGGGTGGTCTGCGCCTTGCGCGAGACGATGCTGATCTTCTCGCCGATCAGGTGGTTGAGCAATGTCGACTTGCCGACGTTGGGTCGGCCGACGATGGCGATGTAGCCGGAGCGGATTTCGGTCATGGATTCAGGGCTTTCAAGGCCGCTTCGGCGGCGTTCTGTTCAGCGATGCGGCGGCTGCTGCCGCACCCTTGGGTACGCAGCGAAGGATTGTCGATTTCGCAGGCAACGACGAAGGATTGTTCATGGGCGGCGCCGCTGGTTTCCAGCAACTGGTAACGCGGCAGCGGCTTCTTCTTGCCCTGCAGCCATTCCTGCAGGCGGGTCTTGGGATCTTTCTGGAACTGCCCCGGCTTGAGGTCGGCGAGCAGTGGTGCGTAGAGGCGGGCAATCAGCGTAGCCGCCACCTCGAACCCGGCATCGCGATAAACCGCACCGAACAGTGCTTCGAGCGCGTCGGCCAGAATCGACGGGCGCGTGGCCCCACCGCTTTTCAGCTCACCTTCACCCAGGCGCAGCGCCTGGCCGACGCCCAGCTGCAGCGCCAGTCCGTGCAGGGTTTCCTGACGGACCAGATTGGCCCGCAGGCGGGAAAGATCGCCTTCGGGCAATTCCGGAAAGCGTTGATAGAGGATGTCGGCGATCACGCAATCGAGGATGCCGTCACCGAGGAATTCCAGGCGCTCGTTGTTGGGCGTGCCATAGCTGCGGTGCGTCAGCGCCGTACGCAGGAGAGCGGCATCGGCAAATTCATGCCCGATGCCTGCGGCGATTTTCTGCGGCGTCATGCTTATTCCGCAGTCGTCCCCTTGTAGTCAATCAGCAGGCTGACATTGGCGAACAAGGGAATGCGTTTTTCATAGGCGAACTCGATGACCACCTGGCCACGCTTGTCCTTGTAGATTTCAAGGTCGCGTGACGAAAACGCGAGATGGTCGACTTCGGCATACTTGTCGAAGGAACGGCGCAGCTCGACCACGGTTGAATCCGGCGTTGCCTTGGCGACTACCGCCTTGCTGCCCTGCAATATCTTGTAGTACTCGATGACCGAAGGCGTCACCTTCATGCCCAGCACGGCCACGAGGACGAGGACGATACCCCAGAAAATCAGGCCGGAAAGCGCTACACCACGTTGATATTTCATGTTCTCACCTTACCTGAATGCACCGATACGGCTGAAGTCGTCGAAATTCAGCCAGATGAAGAAGGCCTTGCCGACAATGTTCTGTTCCGGCACGAAGCCCCAGGCCCGGCTGTCGCGGCTGTTGTCGCGATTGTCGCCCATCATGTAGTAATGGCCGTCCGGCACCTTGCAGGTCACGCCACTGGCATTGTATGTGCAATTTTCCCGATAGGGAAAGGATGAAACACCGGGAATGAAGGCCGGCGCGTCGGCATCGTTGAGGATTTTATGCTCGACGTCGCCAAGTTTTTCCGTGTATTGCTCGGAGTAGTACAGACGCTCGGCATGCAGGAAGTCCGGCTGCTTTTCCATGGCCACGGCCTGGCCGTTGATGCGCAACTGCTTGTTGTGATACTCGATGGTGTCGCCCGGCAGGCCGACCACGCGCTTGATGTAGTCGAGCGAAGGATCTTCCGGATAGCGGAAGACCATCACGTCGCCGCGCTGCGGCTCGTTGACATCGATGATCTTGGTGTTGATCACCGGCAGGCGGACGCCGTAGGTGTATTTGTTGACGAGGATGAAGTCGCCCACCAGCAGCGTCGGGATCATCGAGCCCGAGGGAATCTTGAACGGCTCGAACAGGAAGGAACGGAGCACGAAGACGATCAGGATCACCGGGAAGAAATCGCCCCCCCACTCCACCCACAGCGGCTGCTTGTCGTTGGCAGCGCGCAGCTTACGGAACTTGAGGATGTCGATCGCGTACAGGATGCCGGTGACGACGACCAGAATGAGAAGGATCAGGGCGAAATTCATGCGTTCTCTCAGCTATCAACGCGCAGCACGGCGAGGAAGGCTTCCTGCGGGATTTCCACCGAGCCGACCTGCTTCATGCGCTTCTTGCCGGCCTTCTGCTTTTCCAGCAGCTTCTTCTTGCGGCTGATGTCGCCGCCGTAACACTTGGCCAGCACGTCCTTGCGCATTGCCTTGACGTTCTCGCGGGCGATGATGTGCGATCCGATGGCGGCCTGGATGGCGACGTCGTACATCTGCCGGGGAATCAGCTCGCGCATCTTCGACGCCAGCTCGCGACCGCGGTACTGGGAATTGGAGCGGTGCACGATCAGCGACAGCGCATCGACCTTCTCGCTGTTGATCAGGATATCGAGCTTGACCACATCGGCCGCGCGATACTCCTTGAAATCGTAGTCGAGCGAGGCGTAGCCCTTGGAGCAGGACTTCAGCTTGTCGAAGAAATCCATGACCACTTCGGCCATCGGCATCTCGTAAACCAGCTTCACCTGGCGACCGTGGTAATGCATGTCGACCTGGTTGCCGCGCTTCTGGTTGCACAGCGTGATCACGTTGCCCAGGTAATCCTGCGGCACGAAGATGGTCGCGGTGATGATCGGCTCGCGCACTTCCTCGACCTTGCTGACTTCCGGCAGCTTGGCTGGATTCTCGACCTGGATGATCGAACCGTCGCGCTGGACGACCTCATAGACCACAGTCGGCGCGGTGGTGATCAGATCCTGGTCGAATTCGCGCTCCAGGCGCTCCTGGACGATTTCCATGTGCAGCAGGCCAAGGAAGCCGCAGCGGAAGCCGAAGCCGAGCGCCTGCGAGACTTCCGGCTCGTATTGCAGCGAGGCGTCGTTGAGCTTGAGCTTTTCCAGCGCTTCGCGCAGCGAGTCGTACTGGTTCGACTCGACCGGGTAGAGACCGGCGAACACCTGCGGCTTGATTTCCTTGAAGCCGGGCAGCGGCTCGGTCGCCTTGCGATCAGCCAGTGTGATCGTGTCGCCGACCTTGGCGGCTTTCAGTTCCTTGATCCCGGAAATCACGAAGCCGACCTCCCCGGCCTTCAGCGAGGGGCGTTGCAGCGATTTCGGGGTGAACACGCCGACCTGTTCGCACAGTTGGGTGGCGCCGGTAGACATGAAGTAAAGCTTGTCCTTGGGCTTCATCTCGCCTTCGACGACACGCACCAGCATGACGACGCCAACGTAGTTGTCGAACCACGAGTCGATGATCAGCGCCTTCAGCGGCGCGCTGACATCGCCCTTGGGCGGCGGCACGCGGGCGATCACGGCTTCGAGGATGTCCTCGACGCCCAGCCCGGTCTTTGCCGACGCGAGCACCGCATCGGTCGCGTCGATACCGATCACGTCCTCGATTTCCTGGCGGGCGTTGTCCGGATCAGCCGACGGCAGGTCGATCTTGTTGAGCACTGGCACCACTTCGACATCAAGGTCGAGCGCCGTATAGCAGTTGGCCACCGTCTGCGCCTCGACGCCTTGCGAGGCATCAACGACCAGCAGCGCGCCTTCGCAGGCCGACAGCGAACGCGAAACTTCGTAGGAGAAGTCGACGTGTCCCGGCGTGTCGATCAGGTTCAGGTTGTACACCTTGCCGTCGCGCGCCTTGTACTGAAGCGCCGCTGTCTGCGCCTTGATGGTGATGCCGCGCTCGCGCTCGATATCCATCGAATCGAGCACCTGCGCCTCCATTTCACGGTCGGACAGGCCACCGCAGAGATGGATGATGCGATCGGCCAAGGTCGATTTACCGTGGTCGATGTGGGCGATGATGCTGAAGTTTCTGATGTGGTCCATTGCAGGCAGTAAAAAAGGGCGCTAACGGCGCCCTTGGCGATTCGGAAGACCCTGAATTCTAGCGGATTTGCACCAAATATTCACGGGTTTTGGCCTCATCCAGGAAGTAGTGACAGAGCTCGGTTTCACCGTGCAGCAGCACCGGCACCAGTTCGTCGTATTTTGCTTCGAGCGCCGGGTCGGCATCGACGTCGACTACCGTCACCGTCGCCCCGAACTCGGCCGCCAGCGGCGCCAGCGCCGCCTCCATGTCATGGCACAGATGGCAGTAGCCACGGCTCATCAAGGTCAGTTCAATTGCCATTCAAGCCCCGCACGGTCACGAAGGTCTGCATTTCGCCACGGCGGATCAGCAAGGTGACGTTGGTATTCCTGTCCAGTTGGGCCAGCAGTTTGTTGAACTGCTCGGCCGACTTGAGTTCGGTGGTGCTGCCGCGATGGATCAGGGCAATGATGATGTCGCCCTGGCGCAACTCGGCACGTGCCGCTGCACCGCGCACTTCCTCGATCACCAATCCGCCGTCGATGCGCAGCGCATGCCGCTGTTCGGCGGAGAGTTCGCCGACCACCAGACCCAGTCGATTGGCGCTGCGCTCGGGCGCGCGACCGGCACGCGGCGGCCGGGCGGCAGCCTGAGACTCGTCCGCCATCTGGCCGACCACGACAGCGATGTCGCGCAGCTTCCCTTTACGCCAGACCTGGAGCACCGAGCGCACGCCCGGACGGGTCGCTGCGACCATGCGCGGCAGATCGGCCGAGGTCTCGACCGCCTTGCCGTCGAAACGCAGGATCACGTCGCCGGCTTCGATGCCGGCTTTTTCGGCGGGTCCGTCGCGCTCGACGGCATTGACCACGGCGCCCATTGGCCGCGCCAGGCCCAGCGAATCGGCCAGCTCCTTGCTGACCTCCTGGATGACCACGCCGATCCGCCCACGGTTGACCTTGCCCGACACCCGCAGTTGCTGCTGGATATCCATCGCCACGTCGATCGGAATGGCGAACGAGACGCCCATGTAGCCGCCGCTGCGGCTGTAGATCTGCGAATTGATACCGACCACTTCACCGCTCAGGTTGAACAGCGGCCCGCCCGAATTGCCCGGGTTGATTGCCACATCGGTCTGAATGAAGGGCACGTAGTTTTCCTGCGGCAGCGAGCGCCCCTTGGCCGAAACCACGCCGGCGGTCAGAGAATTGTCGAAACCGAAGGGCGAACCGATGGCCACCACCCACTCGCCGACCTTGAGCCGGGACGGATCGCCCAGTTTAACGAAGGGCAAGCCGCTGGCCTCGATCTTGAGCAAGGCCACGTCGGTCCGCTTGTCGGCGCCGACAATCCGCGCCTTGAACTCGCGCTTGTCGGTCAGACGGACCGTGACCTCCTCGGCGCCGTCGACGACATGCGCATTGGTCAGGAGGTAGCCATCGTCGCTGATGAAAAAGCCGGAACCCAGCGACTTGTTGTCGAACTCCCTGGGTGCTGCACCGCCGCCGGGAACACGAGGAAAGAAACGTTTGAACAACTCGAACGCCGGATCGCTCTCGTCGAACGGGAAAGGCATGGCCCCGGCCTGTCCGCGAACGGTCTGCGTGGTGCTGATATTGACCACCGCCGGCCCCTGCTTTTCCGCCAGTTCGGTGAAATCCGGCAGGCCGCGCGATTGTGCCTGGGCCAGACCGACGGTAAGGAGCAAGGAAAGAATCGCCAGAATGTGCTTCATTGACCGGTTTTCTCCTGAATCTCGGGGATGCGGGAAATGATGTGCGGCCGACTGCCGGGATCGCCCACCGGTTGTCGCGAGCGGCGTGCCGCCAGCGCGAAGGCAGCAACCACGCCAATCAGGCTGCCGACGATGGCCCCCATGTCGCCGCCCAGTTGCGCGCCGAGCACGGCCCCGCCGATCAGGCCGAGCACCGGCAGGCCGTAGGCCAGATTGGCACCCCGGCGCAAGGTCCCCGCCGTGACGGCAACTGAAACCGTATCGCCGACTTCAGCGCCGATGGCATTGTCCACGCGATAGCGACGCGGACCACTGCAGAAAGTCTGAGTCAGGTGATGGCCGCCGCAACCACCCTTTTCATGGCAACGGCCGCAACCGCCCTGGGCGACTTCGACGACGGCGCCGGCCGGATCGACCAGGCGGACGACCGCCCGGATGACGCTGCCCTCGCCTTCCATCACCAGCGCCTGTCGGGAGCGATGTCGAGCAAGGGGCGCAGCTTGCCGGCGACGGCCTCGCGGGCGCGGAAAATCCGCGAACGGACGGTGCCGATCGGGCAGTCCATGATGCCGGCGATTTCTTCGTAGGACAGCCCCTCGATTTCGCGCAGGACGATGGCCGTGCGCAATTCCTCGGGCAAGGCATCCATCGCGCTATTGACGGTCTGGCCGATCTGCTTGGACATCAGCAGACTCTCGGGGGTATTGATGTCGCGCAGCAGGGCCGCATCCTCGAAGCCCTCGGCCTCGTCGGCGTCGAATTCGGTACTGGTCGGCGCCCGCCGCCCCTGGGAAACCAGGTAGTTCTTGGCGGTGTTGATACCGATCCGGTACAGCCAGGTGTAGAAGGCGCTGTCGCCACGGAAAGACGGCAAGGCGCGATAGGCCTTGATGAAGGCCTCCTGCGACACATCCTCGACCTCTGCAGCATCGCGGATGTAGCGCGACAGCAAGCGACCCAGCTTGCGCTGATACTTGCTCACCAACTGGTCGAAGGCGCCTTGATCGCCGCCTTGCGCCCGCTCGACCAGCAACTGATCGACCTCGCGCTCGCTCATGACTCTGTTTTTCCCGGGAATATGTTCTTGTTGGGGCAGAGTATAACGCAGGCCTTTTAACGCCACCCCTAGGGACTTATCCCTAATTGTGATTTTCTGTAACGATGTGAATCGTTTTCCGCGTGCTATATTGCGCGCCGGATTATCTTCTCCGGGAAACATCGTGCTCAACTTTGATGTGCTCATCATCGGCAGCGGCCTCGCCGGTCAATCGGCGGCGCTTCGCTTGGCCGATCATTGCAGCGTCGCGCTGATCAGCAAGCGCAAGCTTGAGGACTCCGCCTCCGGATGGGCCCAGGGCGGCATTGCCGCGGTGCTCGACAACCGCGATTCGATCGAAGCGCATATCCAGGACACTTTCGTTGCCGGCGCCTGGCTGAATGACGAAAAGACCACCCGCTTCGTTGTCGAGAACGGCCGCAGCGCGATCGAATGGCTGATCGAACAGGGTGTTCCCTTCACCAAGGACGAATCCGGCTACCACCTGACCCGCGAGGGCGGTCATAGCGCCCGCCGGGTCATCCACGTCGCCGATGCCACCGGCGCCGCGGTCCAGCAGACGCTCACCGAGAAAGTCCGAAAACACCCGAAAATCCGTGTTTTCGAAGATCACATCGCGGTTGACCTGATCACTGGGAAGAAACTCGGCACCGACGAAAACCGCTGCTTCGGCGCCTATGTCCTCAACAGTGTTTCCGGTGACGTCCTGACCATCGGCGCAGCCAACACCCTGCTGGCGACAGGCGGTGCCGGCAAGGTCTATCTGTTCACCACCAACCCCGACACCTCGACCGGCGATGGCATCGCCATGGCCTGGCGCGCCGGTTGCCGGGTGGCCAACATGGAGTTCATCCAGTTCCACCCGACCTGCCTCTACCACCCCAACGCCAAGTCTTTCCTGATTTCCGAGGCCGTGCGTGGCGAAGGCGGCCTGCTCAAACTGCCGGACGGCACGCGCTTCATGCCCGAGCACGACGAGCGCGAGGAACTGGCGCCGCGCGACATCGTTGCCCGCGCCATCGACTTCGAGATGAAGAAGCGCGGTCTGGACTGCGTTTACCTGGATATTTCGCACAAGGGCGAAGCCTTCATCCGCGAGCATTTCCCGAATATCCACGCACGCTGCCTGGAACTCGGCATCGACATCACCCGCGAACCGATTCCGGTCGTTCCGGCCGCCCATTACACCTGCGGCGGCATTGTCTGCGACCTCGACGGACACACTGACGTGGCCGGTCTCTACGTTGCCGGCGAAGCTTCCTGCACCGGCCTGCACGGCGCCAATCGCCTGGCGTCCAACTCCCTGCTCGAATGCCTGGTGTTCTCGGAAGCGGCAGTCAAGGACATGCTCGCACAACAGCCAGCACCGCTACCTGCCCTGCCCGACTGGGACGACAGCCGGGTCACCGACGCCGACGAGGAAGTGGTGATTTCGCACAACTGGGACGAACTGCGCCGCTTCATGTGGGACTATGTCGGCATCGTCCGCACGACCAAGCGACTGAAGCGCGCCGAACATCGCGTGCGCCTGCTGAAACGCGAAATCAACGAGTTCTACGCCAATTTCCGGGTCAGTCACGACCTGATCGAACTGCGCAATCTCGTCCTCACGGCCGAACTGATTATCCGTTGCGCCATGCTGCGCAAGGAAAGTCGCGGCCTGCACTACTCGCCGGACTATCCGGAGATAGCGGCAAAACCCCGCAATACCACGCTCAGGCCGCGTCGCCAGAAGCGCTGACACCGTTCTGCCAGCGCAGGAAAACCCTTAGCCGGCGAAACTCGTCCGGCCCGCTGCTATCGACGGTCACCAGAAGCACGCTGGCCGCACCGCCGCTTTCCGGTGCCAGCTGCACCACGGTCAGCCAGCGATGGACCGTGGCGCCCGGCAGGCAACGCAGCGCAACAAACTCGCCATCTTCCTGCAAACGCCCCTCCACCCTGCCGTCGTGGGTCAGGCGCAAGGCGGCAAACGGCGGACGTAGTTGCCGCCAGGCCAGCCCGACGAGCAGGACGACAACCACCAGCAAGCCCGCCACCTGCCAGGGTTCCCCTGGATAGAAGCCGATGAACACGACGCTTGCCAGCACCACGAGCAGCAGCAGGCGATCGAGCAAAAAAGAACGGTGCAGTCCGATGATCACCGGAAACTGCACCGTTCGTCTCCCTGGCAGTCGCGCTTAGATACGCTTGAACACCAGCGAGCCGTTGGTTCCGCCGAAACCGAAGTTGTTCTTCAGCGCTACGTCGATCTTCATCGGCCGCGCCTGGTTGGCGCAGTAATCCAGATCGCACTCGGGATCCTGATTGAAGATGTTGATCGTCGGCGGCGAGATCTGGTGATGGATGGCCAGCACCGTGAACAGCGACTCGACCCCACCAGCACCGCCAAGCAGGTGACCAGTCATCGACTTGGTCGAATTGACGACGATGGACTTTGCGGCATCGCCGAAAGCCGCCTTGATCGCGTCCGATTCGTTCTTGTCACCGAGCGGCGTCGAGGTGCCGTGCGCATTGACGTACTGGACGTCGGCCGGCGTCACACCGGCGTTCTTCAGCGCATTGACCATCGAACGGCGCGGGCCGTCCATGTTCGGGGCGGTGATGTGATAAGCATCGGCGCTCATGCCGTAGCCGGCTACTTCGGCGTAGATCTTGGCGCCACGGGCCTTGGCGTGTTCGTACTCTTCGAGCACCAGGACACCGGCGCCCTCGCCCAGCACGAAACCGTCTCTATCCTTGTCCCACGGACGGCTGGCCGTCGCCGGGTCGTCATTGCGGGTGGACAGCGCGCGGGCTGCGCAGAAACCGCCGAGGCCGAGCGGCGACACGGTCGATTCGGCACCGCCGGCAACCATCACATCGGCATCGCCGTACTCGATGATGCGCGCGGCTTCGCCGATCGAGTGCGTACCGGTCGTGCAGGCAGTCACGATGGACAGATTGGGGCCCTTGAAGCCGAACTCGATCGACAGGTTGCCGGAAATCATGTTGATGATCGAACCGGGAACGAAGAAAGGCGAAACCTTGCGCACGCCGGCGACATTGTATTCATCCTTGGTGGCTTCGATCAGCGGCAGGCCGCCGATACCGGAACCGATGGCGACACCGACGCGCTCGGGATCGGCCGCACCCTCCTGATCCAGGCCGGCGTCACGCACGGCCTGCATGCCCGCAGCCAGGCCGTAATGGATGAAGGTATCCATGCGCCGGGCATCCTTGGCGGAAATGTACTGGGTGATGTCGAAATTCTTGACTTCACCGGCAAACTGTACCGGAAAGGTCGAGGTGTCGAAGCGGGTGATCGGTGCGATGCCGGAAACGCCGGCAACGATGTTCTTCCAACCTTCTTCGACGCTGTTGCCGACCGGGGAAATCAGGCCCAGGCCGGTGATGACGACTCTACGACGTGCCAAGATATGCACTCCGAAAGCAAAAATAGCAAGGCCGGCCTTGGGGGCCGGCCTTGCCTGGTTGAAACCGGAATTGGCTTACTGCTTGTTGGCGAGGATGTAATCGACAGCCTGCTGGACGGTCGTGATCTTCTCGGCCTGGTCGTCCGGAATTTCGCATTCGAATTCCTCTTCCAGCGCCATGACCAGCTCGACGGTGTCCAGCGAATCCGCGCCCAGATCATCGACGAAAGAGGACTCGTTCTTGATGTCCGCTTCGTTCACACCCAGTTGTTCGGCGACGATCTTCTTGACGCGCTCTACGATGTTATCCATTCGAAAAACTCCTTCCCCTCGGGGTACGAAAAAAAACGTGTTGATTCTACCAAAAGCCGGGACTTGGTGTAATCAATCCATGAACATGCCGCCATTCACATGCACGGTAGTACCCGTGACATACGAGGCAGCGGGAGAAACCAGGAAGCCGACCGCACCGGCGACGTCTTCAGGTGTGCCGGCACGAGCCAGCGGAATCGAGGCCAGCATAGCGGCCTTTTGTTCTTCGGTCAGCGCATGCGTCATGTCGGTGGCGATGAAGCCCGGCGCGACGCAATTGACCGTGATGTTGCGGCTGCCCAGTTCGCGTGCCAGCGAACGAGAGAGACCGGCGACGCCGGCCTTGGCAGCGCAGTAATTGGCCTGGCCGGCGTTGCCGGAATAGCCGACCACCGACGAAATATTGACGATGCGGCCGAAGCGCGCCTTCATCATGCCGCGCATGACGCCGCGCGACAGACGGAAAACCGCCTTCAGGTTGGTGTCGATGACCGCATCCCACTCGTCGTCGCCCATGCGCATGGTCAGGTTATCGCGGGTGATGCCGGCGTTATTGACGAGCACTGTGATGGCGCCGAATTCCTTGGCGACCTCGGCGAGCACGGCGTCGGTCTGCGCGTTGTCGGTAACGTTGAGGACGACACCACGACCCTTGATGCCCGCTTCGGCGAGATAGGCCGAAATCTGCCCGGCACCGGCTTCGCTGGTCGCCGTACCGATCACGGTGGCACCCTGGCGGCCGAGTTCGAGGGCGATGGCGCGGCCGATACCGCGGGTGGCGCCGGTGACCAGCGCAATCTTGTCGTTGAGCATCGCTTACTCCAGGCCGAGATTGGCTTCGATGGCCGCCGCATCAGCCAGGGCAACCCCGGCAACACCGTCGGCACAACGCTTGGTCAGACCGGCCAGGACCTTGCCCGGACCGCATTCGGCCACGGTCGTCACGCCGATAGCGGCCATTTTCTGGACCGTCTCGACCCAGCGCACCGGATTGTAGGCCTGGCGCACCAGCGCATCCTTGATCCGGGCCGGATCGTTTTCGATCGCCACGTCGACGTTGTTGATTACCGGAATCTTCGGCGCCTGCAGCGTCAGCTCGGCCAGACGCGCAGCCAGTTTGTCAGCAGCCGGGCGGATCAGCGAGGAATGGAACGGTGCCGACACCGGCAGCGCCTTGGCCATCTTGGCACCGCGCGCCTTGCAGGCGTCCATGGCGCGTTCGACGGCGCCCTTGTGGCCGGCGATCACGGTCTGGCCGTTGGCGTTGAAATTGACCGGCTCGACGATCTCGCCCTGCGCCGCTTCGGCACAGGCGGCAACGATGCCGGCGTTATCCAGACCGAGCACGGCGGCCATGGCGCCGGTGCCGAGCGGCACGGCTTCCTGCATGGCGGCGGCACGCAGGCGGACCAGCGGCACCGCGTCCTTGAATTCGATGACGCCGGCAGCAACCAGCGCCGAATATTCGCCCAGGCTGTGGCCGGCGACGACGGCCGGCATCTTGCCGCCCTTCTCGCACCACAGGCGCCAGGCGGCGATACCGGCGGTGAGCATGACCGGTTGGGTATTGACAGTCTGGGTCAGGACTTCGGCCGGACCGTCGGCAACCATCGCCCACAGGTCGTCGCCAAGCGCGGCAGACGCTTCGTCAAAGGTGGCACGAACCACGGCGGCATCGCCGTAAGCGGCCATCATGCCAACGCTCTGCGAGCCCTGGCCGGGAAATACGAAGGCAAAAGACATCAATCAGTCTCCTGTTATCAGAATTCGAGCAGGGCTGCGCCCCAGGTGAAACCGCCACCAACCCCCTCGACCAGAACTTTCTGGCCGCGCTGGATGCGTCCGTCGCGAACGGCTTCGTCCAGCGCCAGCGGCACCGATGCGGCCGAGGTATTGCCGTGACGATCGACAGAAACGATCACTTTGTCACGGGGCACGCCAAGCTTCTTGCCGGTCGCTTCAATGATGCGGATGTTGGCCTGATGAGGAATCAGCCAGTCAAGGTCTGCCGTGGAGATACCGGCCTTGGCGCAAACTTCCTCGGCGATGTCGGCAAGCACGCGCACGGCGAACTTGAACACCGCCTGACCGTCCATGCGCAGGAAGGGATCACCGGTGACCTGCCCCGAACAGACCTGGCCGGGCACGTTGAGGATGCCGAACTGGCTGCCGTCGGCATGCATCGCCGTGGCCATGATGCCCGGGGTCTCGGCAGCTTCGAGCACCACCGCGCCGGCGCCGTCGCCGAACAGCACGCAGGTGCCACGATCATTCCAGTCGAGGATGCGCGAAAACACTTCGGCACCGATGACCAGCGCCTTCTTGTGCGAGCCGGAAACAATGAATTTCTCGGCAATGCCCAGGGCGTAGGTAAAACCGGCACAAACGGCCTGTACGTCAAAGGCGGCAGCGCCCTTGTTACCGAGTTTGCCCTGAATGATGCAGGCGGTACTCGGGAAGATGAAGTCCGGGGTCGACGTGGCAACGACGATCAAATCGAGGTCGGCGGCAGCCACACCGGCCATCTCCAGCGCCCGCTGGGCGGCGATCAGGCCGAGTTCGCTTGAGGTCGTGCCGGCTTCTGCCAGATGACGGCTGCGGATACCCGTGCGCGTGACGATCCACTCGTCGTTGGTATCGATACCGCGCGCCGCCAGGTCATCGTTGCTGACGGGTTTTCCCGGCAGGTAGCTGCCGGTGCCGATCACGCGTGCGTACATTCAGACTGTCTCCACAGCAGCGGACGAAGCCGCATTGGTTAGCGCCAGGCGCTCGGTGATCCGTTCAAGAACGCGGTTTTCCGCGGCGTCGTAGGCCCGGGCAATGGCGGTGCCGAACGACAACTCGTCGGCCGAGCCGTGGCTCTTCACCGAAATCCCTTTGAGGCCGAGCAGGATCGCGCCGTTGTAACGGCGGTGATCGAAGCGCTTCTTGAAATTATTGAGCACCGAAATGGCGATCAGGGCCGCGATCTTGGTCAGCCAGCTACGCTTGAACTCGCTACGCAACGACGACGCCAGCATCTGCGCCAGCCCCTCGGAAGTCTTCAGGGCAACGTTACCGACAAAACCATCGCACACGATGACATCGGCTTCGCCCTTGTAGATCCCGTCACCTTCGACGTTACCGACGAAATTCAGACCGGAATTGCGCAGCAGGTCGGCGGCAGCCTTGACCACCTCGTTACCCTTGATCTCTTCCTCGCCGATATTGAGGATGCCGACTGTCGGCCGTTCCTTGTGCTCCATGGCGGCGACCAGCATGGCGCCCATGATGCCGAACTGCAGCAGGTGCTCCGGTTCGCAATCGACGTTGGCACCGAGGTCGAGCATGTGCGTGTGGCCGTTGATCGTCGGCAGCGGCGCACAGATCGCCGGCCGGTCGATACCCGGCAGCATCTTGAGGACGAAGCGCGAGATCGCCATCAGCGCGCCGGTGTTGCCGGCTGAAACGCAGGCATCCGCCTCGCCGGACTTGACGAGATTGATGGCCACGCGCATCGAAGAATCCTTCTTGTTGCGCAAAGCGAGCGCCGGCGATTCGTCCATGCCGACCACTTCGGTCGCATGGACGATGCGCAGGCGTGAATCATCGGCCGTAGTGCCGAGCAGCGGACGCAAAACCTCCTCCTGACCAACCAGGACGAGATGAGCCGCCGGATGTTCTGCAAGAAAACGGATAGCCGCGGGCACCGTCACCGACGGTCCGTGGTCACCCCCCATGCAATCAATGGCGATGCGGGTTGTCATGGCAAAAGAAAAGGCAGGCGCTCCCGAAGGAGCCGCCTGCCCTTCAATGAACGATTACTCGCCCTTGGCCTTGAGGACCTTCTTGCCGCGGTAGAAACCGCTCGGGGAGATGTGGTGACGCAGGTGCGTTTCACCGGTGGTGGACTCGACGGCCAGCGGGGGCGCGGTCAGGAAATCATGGGCACGGTGCATGCCACGCTTCGACGGGGACTTCTTGTTCTGTTGAACGGCCATTTTGTGTTACTCCAAAAAAAATCAGTTCGGCTTGCCTTTGAGCCCGGCCAGTGCAGCAAACGGGTTGACCCGCTCACCGGCACCAGACGCGCCAGGCAAACCACATCCATCATGTCGCGGCGCAACCGGCAGGGACAACAGAATTTCGTCCTCGACCAGCTCCGCCACATCCAGTTCCTTTTCCACCGGCAGAAAATCCCGGCTGTCGTCTTCCAGTTCGTCTTGCGACACGTCGGCGTTGGCCGGAATGACTTCCAGCAGACGATCGACGTCCAGCGCGAAATCGATGGCATCCAGGCAGCGCTGACAAGCCAGCGGAATGCATCCGCTCACCGTCAGGCGCAGCAAGGGTTCGCCACGTTTACCCCTGAAACCTTCGAGATGCCAGGAAACCTCCCCGGACACTTCGGCCAGCAGATCATGCAGGCGTTCCATTGCCGAAACCGCCAGCGTTCCTTGCAGAACACGCGCATCCCGGGCAAAGGCGAAGGCATCATTGATTCTTTTCAAGCTGAATCTGTTGCGACTTAAACGGCGGATGATATTATTTTTGGCTCGCCAAGTCAAAGACAAAGTGCTGCATCAACAAATCGACGCAAGGCTTTGTTGCACAAAAACTTTCAAGATGAAAAACCTCGTACTCGCTTCAACCTCGCCGTACCGGCGCGAACTGCTGGCCCGCCTCGGCCTGCCCTTCAGCGTTGCCAACCCCCAGACCGACGAATCCGCCCTCCCCGGCGAAGCCCCCGAGGCGCTGGCCCTGCGCCTGTCCGCCGCCAAGGCCAGAGCCGTTGCCGAGCAATACCCCGATGCACTGATCATCGGCAGCGACCAGGTCGCCACGGTTGATGGTCGCATCTACGGCAAACCCGGCAATCACGAACGTGCCATTGCCCAGTTGCGTGAATTGTCGGGCAAGACCGTCAATTTCTTCACCGGCCTGTGCCTGTACAACGCCAGCACCGGCGTCAGCCAGGTGCGCGGCGTACCGACGCTGGTCACCTTCCGGACGCTGACCGACAGCGAGATCGACAACTACCTGCAACGCGAACCGGCCTACAACTGTGCCGGCTCAGCCAAATCGGAAGGCCTGGGCATCGCCCTGCTCGCCGGCATGCAGGGCGACGACCCGAATGCACTCGTCGGCCTGCCGCTGATCGCCCTGTGCGACATGTTGCGCAATCAGGGCGTGGCAATCCTCTGATGGCCGGCACCCTCTACCTGATTCCCGTCCCGCTCGGCCCATCGGCGCCGCCGGACAGCCTGCACCCTGGCGTTCTGGCCACCGTCCGGCCACTACGTCATTTCGTCGTTGAACAGGCGAAAAGCGCCCGCGCCTTCCTCAAGGCGGCCGGCACCGACCTGCCCTTGCAGGAACTGCAACTGGAAGAACTCAACGAACACAGCCGGCCGGATGCCATCGATCACCTGCTGGCGCCGCTGCGCGCCGGTCACGACGTCGGCTTGCTGTCGGAAGCCGGTTGCCCGGCGGTCGCCGACCCGGGTGCCGATCTGGTCGCCCTGGCCCAGCGCGAGAACATCCGCGTCGTGCCGCTGATCGGCCCGTCGTCGCTGCTGCTGGCCCTGATGGCCTCCGGCCTCAACGGCCAGCGTTTTGCCTTTCAGGGCTACCTGCCGGCCAAGGACATCGATCGCAGCAAGACCCTGCGCGAACTCGAAGCCGAATCGCGCAAGCGCCGACAGACCCAGTTGTTCATCGAAACACCGTACCGCAACCGGGCAATGTTCGACGCCATTCTGCAGGCCTGCCAGGGAACGACCCGATTGTGTGTCGCCACCGACCTGACCCTGCCCGGCGAATTCATCCGCACCCTGACCGTTGCCCAGTGGAAAAAACAAACGCCGCCCGAAATCGAGCGGCGTCCGACGGTTTTCCTGATGCTGGCCTGATCAGTTCAGGCGAAAATCACCGGCACTGCTGGAAAAACCACGCCAGAAGCTGTCGACCGCACCGGCGCCAAGCCGTTTGGCAAAGCGCTCGGCGAGGTTTTCCTTGACCGAGTAATCAAGCACGTCCTCGACCTTGACCACGTCGCGAGCGACTGATTCAACCGTACCGAAACCATCGGCCAGCCCCAACTGGATACTTTGCGCACCGGTCCACATCAAGCCGGAAAAGATGTCCGGGTTGTCCTTCAACCGCTCGCCGCGCCCTTTCTTGACCACATCGATGAACTGGGCGTGGATATCGGCCAGCAGGGTCCGGGCGTGCGCCCGCTGGGTTTCGTCCTGCGGCGAGAAGGGGTCGAGGAAACCCTTGTTTTCGCCGGCCGTCAGCAGGCGCCGTTCGACCCCCAGCTTCTCCATCGTGCCGGTGAAACCGAAACCGTCCATCAGCACGCCGATCGAACCGACCACACTGGCCTTGTCGACATAAATCCGGTCAGCGGCGGCGGCGACGTAATAGCCGCCGGAAGCACAGACATCCTCGACCACGGCATAGAGCGGCTTGTCGGGATACTTGGCCCGCAGCCGCCGGATTTCGTCGTTGACGATACCGGCCTGCACCGGGCTGCCGCCCGGACTGTTGATGCGTAGCACCACGGCCTGCGAATTCGGGGCGTCGAATGCCGAGTTCAGTGCCGAGACCAGGCTGTCGGCACTGGCTTCACCCTTGGCGGCAATGACACCACGCAGTTCGACCATCGCGACATGCTTGTCGGCCACCTTGCTACTGTCCCATTCGATCAGGGCAAACAGGATGAAGGCAACGTAGCCAAAGCCCAGCAGCTTGAAGAAAATGCCCCAGCGACGCCGCGCGCGCTGTTCGCTGAGTGTGGCAAAAGCCAGCTTTTCCAGGGTTTTTCTCTCCCAGGCGGGATCGTTGTCTGAGCGTTGGGGATTGAGGTCCATCTAGTTCTTTCTGGGGGAAGATTTCACCGGTCAAGTATAGCCTGCTCAGGCATTGGACATCAGCCAGGCGTCGAGTTCCGCGACGTCGTGCAGACAGGCCAGCGGCGCATGCTCAAGCAGGTGATCGTGCGGATGCGCGCCGTAGGTGACGGCCAGTGCATCGACGCCGGCATTGCTGGCCATCAACAGGTCGTGCGAGGTATCGCCGATCATCACGGTGGCAGAGCTGGTCACGCCGAATTCGGCCATCAGTTCCTCAAGCATCTGCGGGTGCGGTTTGGAGTGACATTCGTCGGCGCAGCGCGAGGCCGAGAAGAAAGGCCGCAAACCGGAGTGGTCGAGCGCCCGTTCAAGCCCCAGCCGGCTCTTGCCGGTGGCCACCGCCAGGATGTGTCCGGCCGCGTGCAGGCGCGCCAGCATTGCCGGCACCCCGTCGAACAGGGTCAGCGCATGATCGCCGGAGAGATAGTGGAAGCGGTAGCGGTCGACCATCGCCTGATAGTTTTCTGGCGCCAGATCGGGGACCGCGTGGCGCATCGCATCAGCCAGACCGAGTCCGATGACGTGGCTGGCCCGGGCATTGTCCGGCACCGGCAGGTCGAGATCGCGGCAGGCGGCCTGGATGGCCCTGACGATGGCGCCAGCGGAATCGAGCAGCGTCCCGTCCCAGTCGAAAACCACGAGTTCGTATTTCATTGTTGCTCCAGGATTTGTTGCAGGTTGTCGGCGGAAAACTCGCGCGGGGTTTGCGCGTCCACCGTCGTCATGTACTGGCGGATGCCGTCCGGCAGTGGAGCCACGCACTCGACCGGCGTGCCCAGCAAAGGATGGCGAAAAGCCATGCGCCAGGCGTGCAGTGCCATGCGCTTCAGACCGGCCGGACGCAGTCGCTTGTTGAGGTTGAAATCGCCGTACTTCTCGTCGCCGAGGATGGGAAAACCGAGATGTGCAAGATGGACGCGGATCTGGTGCGTCCGCCCGGTCTTCAACTGGGCTTCGAGCAGGCTCATGTCCGGCCAGCGGGCGAGCAGACGAAACACTGTATGCGATGCCTTGCCTTCGGCATTGACCGAGACCCGGCGCTCACCGCTGTCGGTCAGGTATTTGAGCAACGGCGCCTTGACGTGCTGGGTATTGTTCATCCAGCGCCCCTTGACCAGCACCAGGTAGCGCTTGTCGGCACCGGCGCCGTGCTCGCGGAACATGTCGTGCAGCGCCGTCAGCGCCAGCCGCTTCTTGCCAACCAGCAGGATGCCCGAGGTCTCGCGGTCGAGCCGGTGCGCCAGCTCGAGGAACTTGGCCTGCGGCCGCTGCCGGCGCAGCGCTTCGATGACCCCGAAGCTGACCCCGCTGCCGCCATGGACGGCGATGCCTTCGGGCTTGTCGATGACCAGCATCGCCTCGTCTTCGAAAATGATCGGTAGATCGACGCGAGCCTTGGCGGCCTCCTCGACCTCGTCCTGTGGGCGCTCGGCGATGCGGATCGGCGGAATGCGCACCCGGTCGCCGATTTCCAGTCGATAGGTGGCATCGACCCGGCGGCTGTTGACCCGGACTTCGCCACTGCGCAGGATGCGATAGACATGGCTCTTCGGCACCCCCTTGCAGTGCCGCAGCAGGTAATTGTCCAGGCGCTGCCCTTGCGCTTCTTCGCCGATCACAACCAGGGTGACCGAATTGTTACCTGTGCCATTCATTTTCTAATATACTGCCTGCGTTTTACGTCTCTGTTTGCAAGGGATGCCGAACCGTCAGACCGTCCGCCCTCGCGCTGCAAGCGCGACTGCCATGCGGCAGGCCACGAAGTCCCTCCCGTGCCAATTGCCCGGGACAAACCAACGTGAAACGACTGGTTAAGTTCACTCACCAAAAGTAGTGATGTTAACGGATTAGCTCGCCACAAGCACGCACGGATCGCCCGTTGCAGGAATTCCAAGATCGCGCATTTCATAAAAAGACTCGCGGTCATTTAACGATCAGCACATTCATCATCGCCTTTGCCGCCAATCACATGACGCAACCCGATAACTGAACCTGTCGCTGCCTGCATGGGCGTTTCGTTGCCGTGAGCACCAGCGAGCTGGAGCCCCAAAACAATGAAACGCATGCTCTTCAATGCGACACAGGCGGAAGAACTCCGTGTCGCCATTGTCGATGGTCAGAAACTGATTGATCTCGACATTGAATCCGCCGCCAAGGAACAACGGAAAAGCAACATCTACAAGGGTGTCATCACCCGCATCGAACCGTCGCTCGAAGCCTGCTTCGTCGATTACGGTTCGGAGCGCCACGGTTTCCTGCCGTTCAAGGAAGTCTCCCGCGCCTATTTCCAGCCGGGCGTCGAACCGGGCAAGGCCCGCATCCAGGATGCGCTCAAGGAAGGTCAGGAACTGATCGTCCAGGTCGACAAGGATGAACGTGGCAACAAGGGCGCAGCCCTGACCACCTACGTCTCGCTGGCCGGCCGCTACCTGGTGCTGATGCCGAACAACCCGCGCGGCGGCGGCGTCTCCCGTCGTGTCGACGGCGACGAGCGCACCGAATTGCGCGAAATCATGGACCAGCTGGAAGTCCCCGGCGGCATGAGCCTGATCGCCCGTACCGCCGCCATCGGCCGCCAGGCCGAAGAGCTGCAGTGGGACCTCAACTACCTGCTGCAGCTGTGGTCCGCCATCGAAGGCGCCGCCCAGCAGCAATCGGGCGCCTTCCTGATCTACCTCGAAGGCTCGCTGGTCATCCGCGCCATCCGCGATTATTTCCAGCCGGACATCGGCGAGATCCTGATCGACACCGACGAAGTCTATGAACAGGCCAAGGCCTTCATGGGCACCGTGATGCCGGGCAACATCAACCGCGTCAAGCGCTACCGCGACGACGTGCCGCTGTTCTCGCGCTTCCAGATCGAACATCAGATCGAAACCGCCTTCGCCCGCCAGGTCAACCTGCCGTCCGGCGGCGCCATCGTCATCGATCACACCGAAGCCCTGGTCGCTGTCGACGTCAACTCCGGTCGCGCCACCAAGGGGGCGGACATCGAGGAAACAGCGCTCAAGACCAACCTCGAAGCCGCCGACGAACTGGCCCGCCAGTTGCGCCTGCGCGACCTCGGCGGTCTGATCGTCATCGACTTCATCGACATGGAAAACAGCAAGGCCCAGCGCGAAGTCGAGAACCGCCTGCGCGACGCCCTGCGTTTCGACCGCGCCCGTGTCCAGATGGGCAAGATCAGCCGTTTCGGCCTGATGGAACTGTCGCGCCAGCGCCTGCGTCCGGCCCTCGCCGAAACCAGCTACATCCCCTGCCCGCGCTGTTCCGGCACCGGCCACATCCGCTCGACCGAATCGGCCGCGCTGCACATCCTGCGCATCCTCGAAGAGGAAGCGATGAAGGAAAACACCGGCGCCGTGCATGTCCAGGTTCCGGTCGATGTCGCCACCTTCCTGCTCAACGAGAAGCGTCCGGACATCCAGGCCATCGAACTGCGCCACAAGGTCACCATCCTGCTGATCCCGAATGTTCACCTGGAAACGCCGGCGCACACGATCACCCGCCTGCGCCACGACGACCTGAACAACGACGACCTGCGCGAACCTTCCTACCGGATGGTTGACCAGCCGATCGAGGAATCTGCCAAGCAGGCCAGCCAGCAGGAAAGCGCCAAGCCGCGCCAGGAAGCTGCGATCAAGGGCATTTCGCCGGAACAGCCGGCCCCCAACCTGCCGGCCAAGGAAGAAGCTGTCGCCGCCCCGGCGCCTGCTGCCGCTTCCGCCGGACTGTTCGCTCGCATCGCCGCCTGGTTCCGCGGCCCGGCCCAACCGGTTGCCGCTGTCGAAGTCAAGCCGGAAGCGCCGGCCCGTAAAAGCCGCGAAGGTGCTCGTAACGACAACCGCCGTAACGGCCGCAATGGTCGTAACGGCAACCGTCGTGACGAAGGCGAACGCAACAATCGCAACACCGAACGCAACGACAAGCCGGCCCGCGAAGAAGCTGCCGGCAATGGTGAACCACGCCAGGAACGTCGTCCGCGCAAGGAACGCCGCGAGCGTCAGCCGCAGGCCGAGACTCGCCCGGCAATCGAACAGATGCCGCAAGCGCTTCAGGCCGTTGAACCGGATGCTCCGCAAACCGCAGCGGCTGGCGACGAGCAAGGCAACGCCCGTCGTCGTGGTCGTCGTGGTGGCCGTGGCCGCAACGAACGCCGCAACGAATCGGAAACCACCATGGTCGACGCGGTCAGCGCTGAGACCAGCGAGACGATCAACAATGAGCCGGTCGTCGTGACCATTCCTGCCGCGGAAACCACCATCGAGGCCAGCCCGGCACCGATGGCAGCGACTGTCGAAGTGGCTGTCGAAGCGATCGAACCGGTCGCTGCACCGGCCGTCGAGGCCCCGGCAACCGAAGTGGCTGCCGTCGCCCGGATCGAAGTCGCTCCCGAAGCCGTTCAGGAAACCGTTCAGGAAACCGTTCAGGAAACCGTCACGGTCGCCGAGATTGCTGCCGAACCGGCAACACCCGAAGTCCAGGCGGTTGTCGAAGCCCCGGTCGAAATCCCGGTCGTCGAGCAGCCCCAGGCAGTCGCCGTGGAAGCCGTCGCAGCACCGGCCCCGCTGCCGGCCAGCGCACCGATCAATGTCGATGCTGCCCTGTCGGACAGCGGACTGGTCATGGTCCAAACCACGGCTGAAGTGCTGGTCGCCCCGAGCGAACCGCCAGTCAAGCTGGGTCGTCCGCGCAAGGCAAAGGCGGTCGAGCAAAGTGCCGACGAGCCGCTGGTCATGGTCGAAACCGGCAAGTAAGCCGGTCACGGCCAACAAAAAGGGCGTCCTGCGGGACGCCCTTTTTCATTGCTGAAGCCGCCTCAGCCGCTGCTGAGTTTTTTCTGCACCGCCTCGACCACGCCCTTGGCGGCGTCCTCGACCATGTCGAGCACCAGGTCGAAGCCGTGCCCCAAACCATAGTACGGATCCGGCACTTCGTCGTCTTCGAAATTCCCGGCGTAATCCATGAGCAACTGAATCTTGGGTAATTGCTCAGGCATCGCCATGCGCTGCAGGTTGTCCAGATTACTGCGGTCCATGGCCAGGATCAGGTCGAAGTAATCGAGGTCCTGCAAGGCCACCTTGCGGGCACGCAATTGCGAGAGGTTGTAGCCACGCGCCGATGCTGCCCGCTGCGTACGCGAATCCGGGGCTTCGCCGACGTGGTAGCCGTGCGTTCCCGCAGAATCAACTTCAACTCTATCTCCCAGTCCATTGATTTTTATCATATGTCTGAGCACAACCTCTGCCGTTGGTGAACGACAGATGTTGCCCATGCAAACCAGCAGCACGCGGTAAATCATTGCCTCTTATCTCCATCGGGGTCGTGCTGTGCAACGCCGAAAACACGTTCCCTGAGTCGGAAAAGTTCGTCGCGCGCAGCCGCCGCTTTTTCGAATTCCAGGTTCTTCGCGCAATCGAGCATCTGTTTCTCGAGTCGCTTGATTTCCCTGGCGACGGTTTTTTCATCCATTGCCTCGTAGACCGCGCGCTGTTGCGCCGCCTTCAGCTCGGTCTGCGCCGATTCGGCATCGTATACCCCGTCGATGATGTCCTTGATCTTCTTGGACACCCCGCGCGGCACGATGCCGTGCTGCTCGTTGAATGCGATCTGCTTTTCCCGTCGCCGTTCCGTCTCGGCGATGGCTTTCTGCATGGATTGCGTAATCCTATCAGCGTACAGGATCGCTGTGCCATGAATATGGCGCGCCGCCCGACCAATGGTCTGGATCAGCGAACGTTCGGAACGCAGGAAACCCTCCTTGTCGGCATCGAGAATCGCGACCAGCGAAACTTCCGGAATATCCAGCCCCTCACGCAGCAGGTTGATGCCGACCAGCACGTCGAACTCGCCCAGGCGCAAATCGCGGATGATCTCGACGCGCTCGACGGTATCGATATCCGAATGCAGGTAACGCACCTTGATCCCGTTATCGGCCAGGAAATCGGTCAGATCCTCGGCCATGCGCTTGGTCAGCGTGGTCACCAGCACCCGCTCGGCGACGCCGACCCGCTTGTTGATCTCGCCGAGCAGATCATCGACCTGAGTCGTTGCCGGGCGCACGATGACCTGCGGATCGATCAGCCCGGTCGGTCTGGCCACCTGCTCGACGACCTGGCCGGCGTGCTCGTTCTCGTACTCGGCAGGGGTCGCCGACACGAAAACGGTCTGGCGCATCTGGCGCTCGAATTCGTCGAATTTCAGCGGCCGGTTGTCGAGTGCCGACGGCAGGCGGAAACCGTAATCGACCAGGTTCTCCTTGCGCGAGCGGTCGCCCTTGTACATGCCGCCGACCTGGCCGATGCTGACGTGCGATTCGTCGATGAACATCAGCGCATCGCGCGGCAGGTAGTCGATCAGCGTCGGCGGCGATTCGCCGGCTTTACGGCCGGAAAAATGCCGGGAGTAGTTTTCGATACCCTTGCAGAAACCGATCTGATCGAGCATCTCGATGTCGAAGCGGGTACGCTGCTCGATCCGCTGCGCCTCGACCAGTTTCTGGTGATTGGTGAAGAATTCGATGCGTTCGCGCAATTCCGCCTTGATCGCCTCGATTGCCCGCACTACGGTGGCCCGCGGCGTAACATAGTGCGACGCCGGGAACACCGTGAAGCGCAGTGCCTTGTGCAGCAACTGGCCGGTCAGTGGATCGAAGAACTGCAGGCTCTCGATTTCGTCGTCGAACAGCGAGACGCGGATCGCGTGCTCGGCGTGTTCGGCCGGAAAAATGTCGATGACGTCGCCACGCACGCGGAAGATGCCGCGATGGAAGTCCATCTCGTTGCGCTCGTACTGCATGTCGGTCAGGCGCTTGACGATGTCGCGCTGATCCATGCGATCGCCGACGCGCATGGTCAGGATCATGTTGTGGTACTCGTCGCGGTCGCCGATACCGTAGATGCACGACACGGTGGCGACGATCACCACGTCGCGCCGCTCGATCAGGCTCTTCGTCGCGCTCAAGCGCATCTGCTCGATGTGATCGTTGATCGAACTGTCCTTTTCGATGAACAGGTCGCGCGACGGCACATAGGCTTCCGGCTGGTAGTAGTCGTAGTAGGAAACGAAGTACTCGACGGCGTTTTCCGGGAAAAACTCCTTGAACTCGGAGTACAACTGCGCCGCCAGCGTCTTGTTCGGCGCCAGCACCAGCGCCGGCCGCCCGGTACGGGCGATGACGTTGGCCATGGTGTAGGTCTTGCCGGAACCGGTCACGCCGAGCAGGGTCTGGAACGACAGGCCATCCTCAATGCCTTCGGTCAACAGGCGGATTGCCTCCGGCTGATCGCCGGCCGGCGGAAAGGGCTGGTGCAAACGGTAGGGGCTGCCGTCGAAACAGACGACGGGCGTACTGCTGTTGGTTTCGCTCATGATAAAATTCTGCGCTTGTCGTCGCGATGGACACATCGCGCGTTATTGTTGTTCCCTCTCTATTATTTCACGGAGTCGCTAATGTCCTCTTCGATCTTCGCTGCGGTGGAAATGGCCCCGCGCGACCCGATCCTCGGTCTGAATGAAGCCTTCAACGCCGATGCGCGTGATACCAAGGTCAACCTTGGCGTCGGTGTGTACTTCGACGATAACGGCAAGATTCCGTTGCTGGCCGCCGTCAAAGCTGCCGAGGATATGCGCGTCAAGGCCAGCCTGCCGCGCGGCTACCAGCCGATCGAAGGCAACCCGGCCTACAACACCGCCGTCCAGAACCTGCTCTTCGGCAAGGATTCCGAACTGCTTGCCGCTGGCCGTGTGATCACCGCCCAGGCCATCGGCGGTACCGGCGCCCTGAAGATCGGTGCCGACTACCTGAAGCGCCTGAACCCGGACGCCAAGGTTTACATCAGCAACCCGTCCTGGGAAAACCACCGCGCCCTGTTCGAGGCTGCCGGCTTCATCGTTGAAGACTACGCCTACTACGACGCCGCCACCCGTGGCGTGAACTTCGCCGGCATGAAGGCCGACCTGAACAAGATGGCCCCGGGCTCGGTCGTGTTGCTGCACGCCTGCTGCCACAACCCGACCGGCGCCGACATGAGCGACGCCCAGTGGGCCGAAGTCGTCGGCATCTGCCAGGAACGCGGCCTGGTGCCCTTCCTCGACATGGCCTACCAGGGCTTCGCCGACGGCATCGATGCCGATGCCGTCGCGATCCGCGCCTTCTCGGCTTCCGGCCTGCAGTTCTTCGCCTCCAGCTCGTTCTCCAAGAACTTCTCGCTGTACGGCGAGCGCGTCGGCGCCCTGTCGGTGGTCACCGCTTCCAAGGAAGAGTCGGCCCGCGTCATGTCGCAGGTCAAGCGCGTCATTCGCACCAACTACTCGAACCCGCCGATCCATGGCGGCGCCCTGGTTGCCGCCGTGCTGGCATCGACCGAACTGCGCGCCCAGTGGGAAGCAGAGCTGGCTGGCATGCGTGATCGCATCCGCGCCATGCGTGGCGGTCTGGTCGACGCGATCAAGGCCACCGGCTGTGCCCAGGACTTCTCCTTCGTCACCCAGCAACGCGGCATGTTCTCCTATACCGGCCTGACCGCTGCTCAGGTTGAACGCATGAAGGAAGAATTCGGCATCTACGCCGTATCGACCGGTCGCATCTGTCTGGCTGCATTGAACAGCAAGAACATCGACTACGTCGCCAAGGCAGTCGCCGCCGTCACCAAGTAAGCAGACGGCACTGACCAAAAACGAAGGGCGGGAATTTTTCCCGCCCTTTTTTTATCTTCCCGCGCTCAGGGTCAAGGTCGGCAGGCTGCCGCCAACCGCCAGCGGAACCCGCGTCGTCGATACCGAGGAGCGCGCCAGCGCCACCAATGCGCCACTGACCTCGCCGCCAGGCGCAACCCGCAACTGCCCCGAGGCAGTCAGCAGACCGGCATCAAGCCGGATGTCGCGCAAGGAAACGCCCTGCGCGTCGACACCAACATCGGCCTGCAATCTGTCGAAACGCGTGGCCCCGGCGCGGACCAGCGATCCGGGACCGCGCCTTGCGGCTTCGCCAATATCAACGCCGCTCATCAGTCCGCGGGTGACATCGATCTGCAACTGCGCCGAGGCATTTCGCCAGAGCGCCTGCCAGTCGTCTCCGCGAGCCGCAATCCGGATACTGCCGCTGAGATCGCCTTCGGCCGTCATCTGCGGCGCCAGGTCGGCACCGATACGACGCAGATCGAGACGGGTCAGCTCGCCATTGCCCGACATCGCCAGGGCAGCCCCCCAGCTCAGTGTCCAGTTGCCCTTGAGCAAGCCACCGAAGAAACTGGCATCGATGTCGCCAAGTTGCAGGCGATTTTCTTCCAGCACCACCTTGGCCTGCAGGACGGGGAAAGTCACGGGAACTCCCGGTACTCGCCAGGCACGCCCTTCCATCTTCAGATCGACACCCTGGGCAAGCGGTCTGGCCGTGATCAGGACACTACGATCCGGCGTCTCCAGCGAGGCGCTTTCCAGTTGCCCGGAAGACAGCAGGAGACGTCCGCCGAACGGACCAAAAAACACCGAATTCCCGGCATTGACCCGGAAGTCGCTGAGCGTGAGCTGACGCATGGCCGGCAAGGGTATCGCCGGCGACTTGCCAATCGCCGGCAAGGCCAGCAGCTGTTCAACCGGAATACTGGCGCCAGCAACCGTGACATCCTTGACGCCGGCAGCCCCGGACAAAATCATCCCCCATGGGCGATGAATTTCGATGGCATCGATAACACCACCACCGGCCGCGCCAATGGTGATTCCCTGCAAGGATAAATGGGGCGCCGGCAAGAGCCTGAGCGAAACATCGCCGACCGTGACCGGCGCCGCAAGCATGCCGCCCAGTTCGCGCTCGATGTCGGCGCGATAGTTGCCGTAAGGGAAAAAGATGGCCAGCAAGACCAGGAATGCCAGCAAGCCGGCGCCGCCCAAAACCAGTAGACGGGGCAGACGACCGGCCGCTGCCGGCGCATCGTCATGGATGTCCGGCTCGAATTCCGGCCGGAAACCTGGCGCTTCAGCGACCGGCGCCGCCGTCGGCAGGATGGGTTTGCCAAACGAGGAAAAACGGCTGACCTGACTTTGCGCGCCAAGGCTTGTCGGCCCCGAAGCAGCGCCCGAACCGAAAGTGGAAAACTGGGAAATGGCAGAAACCTGTTCCTTGCGAGACTTGGGCTTACCCAACTCCCAGGCGGCAGCCGCCTTGGCCAGTGGCACGATATAACCGCCGCGCTCCAGTTCGTCGATGGCATTTTCCACCAGGCGTGAATTGCCGATCTTGGCCGACAATTCGCCAACCGTCATCTTTCCGTCCACCTGGACCAGCACCATCCGCAGATTGCGCTGGACAACCCGTGTACTCTGACGAACAGCCTCATCCCCGATAGGGGTTTTTGCATAGACCAAACCGGAATTCATCGCACAACTTCCATTCCAGAAACGACCGAGAAGACTTGACTCACCGGCATTCTACTCCTATAATGCTCGCTTCAATTCCTCGATAGCTCAGTCGGTAGAGCGCCGGACTGTTAATCCGTAGGTCCCTGGTTCGAGCCCAGGTCGAGGAGCCAAGTTCCATCAATAAGCCCAGCCATCTCGCTGGGCTTTTTGTTTTTCCGGATTCCTGTTCCCAGCCTGCGGATTTGCCGGAGAAACAAGCCATCAAGCGGCGGCAGGCAAGGATATTAGCATACTCATTCGCACCAGTTGGCGCTTTGCAATGACGGATGCAAATCCGGCAACTACCCATTTCGATCTACCCCCTTGTTACCCGTGTTTCGAGCGCTGATAATCCGGCACATGCGTAACGAAACCCTGCATGTCGAGGATACGCCCGCGAGCCTCGTCGACTTCCGCCCCGTCGTGACCAAGACCGACCACCTTCCGGGTACGCTGGTCGACAAATACGGTCGCCACGTCAGTTATGTACGCCTGTCGATCACTGATCGCTGCGACTTCCGCTGCACGTATTGCATGGCCGAGGAAATGACCTTCCTGCCGCGCAATCAGGTCATGAGCCTCGAAGAATCGCTGCGGGTGGCCGAAGCCTTTGTCAGCCTGGGCGTCAACAAGCTGCGCCTGACCGGCGGTGAGCCGCTGGTACGCAAGAACGTCATGTGGCTGATCGAGCGCCTGGGCGCCCTGCCCGGCCTCGACAATCTGGTGCTGACCACCAACGGTTCGCAACTCGAACGCTTCGCCGAGCCGCTCAAGGCGGCCGGCGTCAAACGCCTGAACATCAGCCTCGACACCCTTGATCCAGAACGTTTCCGGCAGATCACGCGGATCGGCGAGCTGGGCAAGGTCCTGCGCGGCATCGAGGCAGCATCGACGGCTGGTTTCCGTCGCACCAAGCTGAATACGGTGATGATGCGCGGCACCAACGATCACGAATTTGTCGATCTGGTCCGCTTCGCCATTGCCCAGGGACTGGATATTTCCTTCATCGAGGAAATGCCGCTGGGCGAAATCCATGGACGCAGCCAGACCTACATTTCCACCGAGGAAACCCTGGCGCTACTTGGACAGCATTTCGAACTGACGCCGTCGGACGAAAACTCCGGCGGGCCGGCACGTTACTGGCGGATTCCCGGCAGCGAAACACGGGTCGGTTTCATTTCGCCGCACAGTCACAATTTCTGCGACAGCTGTAACCGGGTGCGCATCACCGCCAAGGGAGAGCTCTACCCCTGCCTCGGACAGAACGACGCCCTCAACCTGCTGCCGGTCCTGCGCAGCGGCAACGACCTCGCGCTCCGCCAGGCGATTGTGGACAGCATGGGAATCAAGCCGTTCGGGCATGATTTCTCCAACCAGATGAACAGCCCGCAGGTCATCCGCTTCATGTCGATGACCGGCGGCTGAACTGCGCCATGCCAGTCGCCAAGGCTTCCTGGTTATCGTCGCTGCAGTATCCGTCGGCGATTCTGGGGGCGATTGGCCTGATGGCGGTCGGTCTGGCCCTGAATCTTCTCCTGCCCGGCCTGCTTTCGGTCCTGCTGCTGAGTGCCGGCGGCGTCACCATGCTCTGGCTGGCTAACGCCGAATTCCAGCATTACCGCTCGATTTCGCAGGCCTACCAGCTAGCCATGCAGGCCGCGCACGATGGTTTCTGGGACTGGGATCCGGTCAGCAAGAAACTTCGTGTCGGCACCCGCTTGCTGCAAATTCTCGGTTATCGCGAGGATTTTCTGGCTGACACCCACGCCTGGCTCCGCCTGGTGCATCCGGACGACGTCGCTTTTTACAATCGCGAGGTGGCCCGCCACATCAAGGGTGAAACCGATCACTTCTATTGCGAGTACCGGGTGCTGGCCAGCGACGGGCAATACCGCTGGATCGCCTCGCGCGGTCTGGCCGTCCGCGACCGGAACGGAACCGCCTACCAGATGGTCGGTTCGGTCACCGACATCACCGAGCGCCGGCAGCATCAGGAGGAATTGGAATTCCTGGCCCGCCACGACAGCCTGACCGGGCTGCCCAACCGTCTGCTGTTTGCCGAGCAACTGCAGGCAGCCATCGACGAAGCCAGCCGGCAGCAACAAACCCTGGCAGTCCTGTTCATCGACCTCGACCGCTTCAAGAACGTCAACGACAGCCTCGGCCACCGTGCCGGCGACCGCATGCTGCAAACCGTCAGCATCCTCCTGCGCAACCTGTTGCCGGCCGGCAGCCAGCTCTACCGCCAGGGCGGTGACGAATTCATCATCATCCTGCGGCAAAGCGATGGCGCCACAGCGCTGGCTGTTGCCCAGAAACTCAAGGACGCGCTCGGCGAACCGCTGGTCGATGACGACACGACTTTCCTGAGCACCGCCAGCATCGGCATCAGCCTGTTCCCGAAAGATGCCCGTGACGGTGAAACCCTGTTGCGCCACGCCGATGCGGCCATGTATGCCGCCAAGGGCCTGGGGGGCAACGCCATCCGTTTCCACACGCCGCAGATGGATGAACGCCTGAGTTTGCGGATATCGCTCGAAACGCGACTGCGCAAGGCGCTTCAGGACGATTGTTTTGAACTGCACTACCAGCCCAAGCTCAGCCTGGCCGATGGTCGCCTGGTCGGGGCCGAGGCCTTGTTGCGCTGGCGTGACGGCGACACGACGATCCCGCCGGACCAGTTCATTCCGGTTGCCGAAGAATGCGGACTGATCGTTCCGCTCGGCGACTGGGTCATCGACCGGGCAGCCCGGCAGATTGCCGAATGGCGGCAGCTTTACGGCGAGATCCCGCCGATCGCCATCAACCTGTCGCCGCGCCAGTTCTGGCGCCCTTCCGTCTCGCAACGGATACTCGATACGCTGGCGGCAAACAAGCTGCCGACCTCGGCGATGGACGTCGAAGTCACCGAATCGGTCGTCCTCGACCCCGGTGGCGACGGTGTCGACCAACTGGCGCGCCTGCGGGCAGCCGGCATCGGCATCGCCCTGGACGATTTCGGCACCGGCTACTCGTCCCTCTCCTACCTGCAGCGGCTGCCGGTAGGCTCACTCAAGATCGACCGCGCCTTCATCACCGGGCTGATCGACGACGAACAGCAGCGCAACAGCGAGCCGCTGGTCCGCGCGATCATTGCCATGGCGCATAGCCTGTCGCTGGAGGTCGTCGCCGAAGGCGTCGAGACGCAAGCCCAGTGGGACATCCTGGCGGCACTGGGCTGTGATGTGGTGCAGGGCTACCTGGTCAGTCGCCCGCTACCGCACGCGCAGTTTGCCGAACGCTTCCTGAGCCAGATAGCGCCCGCTCAGGGATAAATCTTGCAGAAGCCGATGCCATTGACCGGGTCACTGACCAGGCCGAGCAAGGTGAAGAAAATCGACAGGCCAATGAAAAAGGCGACCCAACGGGCCGCCTTCCGGTGACGCTGTACCAGTTCCCGACAGGGCTGGCAGAAGCGCATGGCAATTACAGGCCGCGTTGCGCCCGCTTGCGTTCGATTTCCGTCAGATGGCGCTTGCGCAGACGGATCGACTTCGGCGTCAGTTCAACCAGTTCGTCCTCGTCGATGAATTCGACGGCGGCTTCCAGGCTGAGCTGGACCGGCGGCACCAGGCGGACGGCTTCGTCAGTACCGGAGGCACGGACGTTGGTCAGCTGCTTGCCCTTGATCGGGTTGACGACCAGATCGTTCTCGCGGCTGTGGATGCCGATGATCATGCCTTCGTAGAGCTTCTCGCCCGGATTGACGAACATGCGGCCGCGATCCTGCAGCTTCCACAGCGCGTAGGCGACGGCTTCGCCGTTGTCCTGCGAGATCAGCACGCCGTTGCGACGCTCGGCGACGGTGCCTTCCTTGACCGGCGCGTATTCGTCGAAAACGTGGCTCATCAGGCCATTGCCGCGGGTCAGGTTCATGAATTCGCCCTGGAAACCGATCAGGCCACGGGCCGGAATGCGGTATTCGATACGGACGCGACCGCGGCCGTCCGGCACCATGTCGAGCATCTCGCCCTTGCGCAGACCGAGGGCTTCCATGACACCGCCCTGGTGTTCTTCTTCGACGTCGACGGTCAGCTGTTCGTACGGCTCGCATTCGACGCCGTCGATGACCTTCTTGACCACGCGCGGACGGCCGACGGCCAGTTCGTAGCCTTCGCGGCGCATGTTTTCGAGCAGGATGCCGAGGTGCAGTTCGCCACGACCGGCCACGTCGAAGACGTCGCCGTTCGGGGTGTCATGCACGCGCAGCGCCATGTTGGTCAGCAGTTCCTTGTGCAGGCGGTCGCGGATCTGGCGGCTGGTGACAAATTTGCCTTCGGTACCGGCCAGCGGGCTGGTGTTGACCATGAACTGCATGGACAGCGTCGGCTCGTCGATCTTCAGCAGCGGCAGCGCTTCCGGCTGGTCCGGATCGGTCACCGTGCAACCCAGCACCAGATCTTCGATACCGGTGATCTGGACGATATCGCCGGCCTGACCTTCGTCCATTTCGACCTTGTTCAGGCCCTTGTAGCCGAACACCTGGCCAATCTTGGCCTTGATCGGCGAACGGTCGTGCTCGGCGGCCTCTTCATCGGTACCGAACATGACCATCACGTTCTGGCCGGTCTTGACGCGGCCGCGGATGATCTTGCCGACGCCGATACGACCGACGTAGGAAGAATAGTCGAGCGCGGAAATCTGCAGCTGCAGCGGCGCGTCGACATCGGCATCGGGCGCCGGCACGTGGCGCAGGATGGTGTCGAACAGCGGCTTCATGTTCTCGCGCGGCTGGTCGAGCTCCATCGCCGCCCAGCCGTTGAGGCCGGAAGCGTAAACGATCGGGAAGTCGAGCTGCTCGTCGGTGGCGCCGAGCTTGTCGAACAGGTCGAAGGTCAGGTTGACAGCGTTGTCCGGATCGGCGCCGTCGCGATCGACCTTGTTGACCAGCACGATCGGACGCAGGCCCTGGGCCAGCGCCTTCTTGGTCACGAAACGGGTTTGCGGCATCGGGCCTTCGGCGGCGTCGACCAGCAGCACCACGCCATCGACCATGCCGAGCACGCGCTCGACTTCACCGCCGAAGTCCGCGTGGCCCGGGGTGTCGACGATGTTGATGTGGATGCCTTCGTATTCGACGGCGGTGTTCTTGGACAGGATGGTGATGCCGCGTTCTTTTTCGATGTCACCGGAGTCCATCACGCAATCGACCACCTGCTGGTGGGCTGCGAAAGTACCGGATTGGCGGAGCAGCTGGTCGACCAGCGTGGTTTTGCCATGGTCGACGTGGGCGATGATGGCGATGTTGCGGATGGGGCGTGCGGACATGTTTGTAGGAATAGTCAGAAAAATCAAAGGCGTGATTCTACCATCCCATGCTGCGTCGCAACATATCCCCTCGCGTAACCCGGCAAATAAATTTATGTTTGGTAACAACTGCGATTGGACAGCAAAACGCAGCTTGCCTATGCTTTCCGCAAGACTTCCCGGAGCCATCGAAATGCTGCACCGCGCCCTGATCCTCGCTCTCCTGGCTGTGCTTGCCGCCCCGGCAGGCGCCAGCTGGCGGGATCGAAACAACGACGAAGCGAAAATCGTAGACCTCCGCCACGACGGCGAGAAGCGCCGCTACGCGCTGTACGTTCCGCCCGGTCTGGATACCAGCAAGCCGGCGGTACTGGTACTGGCCTTTCATGGCGGCGGCGGACACGCCGAGTTCATGGCCGACGACGCACGCTACGGTTTGCTATCCAAGGCGCGCGAGGCCGGTTTCGTCGTCGCCTTTCCCAATGGATACAGTCGTTTGCCGCGCGGCCGGCTGGCCACCTGGAACGCCGGCGGCTGCTGTGGGGATGCGCGTGACCGCAACAGCGACGACGTCGGCTTCAGCCGCGCCGTGGTCGCCGATGTTAGCCGGCAGGTGGCAATCGACCGCCAGCGCGTCTTCGCCACCGGCATGTCGAACGGCGCCATGATGGCCTACCGGCTGGCCTGCGAGGCCACCGACCTGGTCCGCGCCGTGGCTGCCGTCGCCGGTACCGAAGCCGTCACCACGTGCCGGCCGGCGCGGCCGGTGCCGGTCCTGCACATCCACGCCCGCAACGACACGCATGTGCTGTTCGACGGCGGCGCCGGCCCGAACGCATTCCGCGATGCGAGCAAGGTCATGGATTTCGTGTCGGTGCCGGAAACGGTCAAGCGCTGGGTCGGCCGCAATGCCTGCCAGACGCAACCCGAACGCACGCTGGAACGACCCGGCGCCTGGTGCGAACGCTACCGCGGCTGCCGCGACGGCGCCACCGTCCAGCTCTGCGTCACGGCCGACGGCGGCCATTCCTGGCCGGGCGCCGAGGCTGTCCGCCGCGGCAAGGAAAACGCCTCGCAGGCGCTTGACGCCAGCGAAGCGATCTGGACTTTCTTCAGCGAAGTGTCAGGCGCCCGGCGCTAAAACTCAGCCTTCCTTGTTGCGCATGAAGTCGGCGGTATTGAAAAAGTTGTTCAGCAAGACCTTGCGGATGTCTTCCTCGATGCCGACATCCTCCATCGCCAGCACCATGCAGGCGACCCACTGGTCGCGCTCGAGCGTGCCGATGGCGAAGGGCATGTGGCGTGCGCGCAGACGCGGATGGCCGTATTCCTCGACGAACAGGTCGGGGCCGCCGAACCAGCCGGAGAGGAACTTGAACAGCTTGTCGCGCGAGCCGGCCAGGCTGGGCGGATGCATCGCGCGCAACTCGGCAAACTGGGGAACGGTATCCATCAGTTCGTAGAAGCGGTCGGCCAGCTTGCCGACCATCGCTTCGCCGCCGATCTTCTCGTAGGTGGTGGCCTGTTTTTCTTCCATGCGGTTCTCCCTGGTTTTTATCGTGGTGAATTCTTCTTGCGCGCTGCGGGACGCTGAGCGGACGGACGCGGCGCGCTGGCCGGACGAGCGACCGAGGCCGGATGGCCGGTGCGTGGCTTAGCGTGGGCCGAGCCCCCCGGTCTGGCGGGCGCAGCTATTCCGCCCGGCGTCGCTCTTGACGCTGCGGCAACGGCCGCCGCAGCCTTCAAGCCGGTACCGGCCGGTTGCCAGGCTGGCACCAGCTGCTTCTTGCCATTGCCGATCAGGTCGGCGCGGCCCATTTCCTTCAAGGCTTCACGCAGCAGCGGCCAGTTTTCCGGGTCGTGATAACGCAGGAAGGCCTTGTGCAGCTTGCGCTGGCGCGCCCCGCGCACGGCGCCGACTGTTTCCCCGCCCTGCCGGTGCAGCTTCTTCAGCGGGTTCTTCTCGGTGTGGTACATCGTCGTCGCCAGCGCCATCGGCGTCGGCAGGAAGGTCTGCACCTGGTCGAGGCGGAAGTTGTTCTTCTTCAGCCACAGCGCCAGGTTGACCATGTCCGTATCCAGGGTGCCCGGGTGCGCGGCGATGAAATACGGGATCAGGTACTGTTCCTTGCCGGCCTCGCGGGAGAAGCGGTCGAACAACTGCTTGAAGCGGTCGTAGGTACCGATGCCGGGCTTCATCATCTTCGACAGCGGGCCGTCCTCAGTGTGCTCCGGGGCGATTTTCAGGTAACCGCCGACGTGGTGCTGGACCAGTTCCTTGATGTACTCGGGTGAACGCACCGCCAGGTCGTAGCGCAGGCCGGAGCCGATCAGCACCTTCTTGACGCCCTTCAGGCTACGCGCCCGACGATACAGGGAAATCAGCGGCGTATGGTCGGTGCCGAGGTTTTCGCAGATGTCGGGATAGACGCAGGACAACCGGCGACAGGCCGCTTCGATCTTCTCGTCCTTGCACTTCAAGTGGTACATGTTGGCGGTTGGCCCGCCGAGATCGGACACGATGCCGGTGAAACCTGGCGTCTTGTCGCGCATTTCCTCGATCTCGCGGATCACCGAATCTTCGGAGCGACTCTGGATGATGCGTCCTTCGTGCTCGGTGATCGAGCAGAAGGTGCAGCCGCCGAAGCAGCCGCGCATGATGTTGACCGAGAAACGGATCATCTCCCAGGCCGGAATCTTGGCCTCGCCGTAGGCCGGATGGGCGCGACGTGCATAGGGCAGCTCGTAGACGCCGTCGAGTTCCTCGGTGGTCAGCGGCACCGGCGGCGGATTCAACCAGACATCGCGCTCACCGTGCGCCTGGCGTAGGGCACGGGCGTTACCGGGATTGGATTCGAGGTGGAAGGTACGCGAGGCGTGGGCATAGAGTACCGGATCGTCCTTGACCTGCTCATAGGCCGGCAGGCGGATGACGGTATGGGCGCGGCGCTCGCGGCGGACGGCCAGGCGCTCGGCGCGCGAGACGATGCGCACCGGCTGAGCACCATCGGCGGCAGCCGGCGTCGCACAGGCATTCTTGTCAGCGCCCTCGTCCATCGCGTAGGGATCGGCGTGCTTGACCAAGGGTCCGGGCGTATCGACTTCGGTCGAGTCCATCTCTTCCCACTCAGCCGACGGCAGCCAGTCGCGCCCGACCATGAAGGCGGTGCCGCGCAGGTCGCGGATTTCCGAAATCTTCTCGCCTTTGGCCAGGCGATGCGCCAGTTCGACGATGGCGCGTTCGGCATTGCCGAAAACCAGCAGGTCGGCCTTCGAATCAGGCAGCACCGAGCGGCGCACCTTGTCCGACCAGTAATCGTAGTGCGCGATGCGCCGCAGGCTGGCCTCGATCGAACCGATCACCACGGCCGAACCGGGAAAGGCCTCGCGGCAGCGCTGGGCGTACACGGTGACGGCGCGGTCGGGCCGCTTGTTGGCCTCGCCATGCGGCGTGTAGGCATCGTCCGAGCGCGGCTTGCGATCCGAGGTGTAGCGGTTGACCATCGAATCCATGTTGCCGGCGGTGACACCGAAGAACAGGTTGGGTTTGCCCAGCTGGCGGAAGTCGGCCGCCGAATTCCAGTCCGGTTGACTGATGATGCCGACGCGGAAGCCCTGGGCTTCAAGCAAGCGCCCGATCAGCGCCATGCCGAAACTCGGGTGGTCGATGTAGGCGTCACCGGTGATCAGGATGATGTCGCAGGAATCCCAGCCAAGTTGTTCCATTTCCGCCCGGGACATCGGCAGGAAGGGCGCCGGGCCGAAACGGTGCGCCCAGAATTTGCGCCAGGAGAAGAGCGGGCGAACGGCCGCCTGTGTGTTGTTTGTAAGCATGCAATATTTTACCTAAGTGTGCCAAGTGCCATGGCATACTTGGATTTTTCAACGCCCGTAAAGCTTTCAGGCAACGATGAATCTACCCATCCGCGAACAGTCAGGCGTGCTGATCGTCGAAGTCGACGGTCGCATAGACCACAGCATTGCAGAAGAGTTCACCCGGGCGCTCGAACCCCTGCTGGCCAACTGTCGCCAGGGCCAGGCACCGGTGTTGCTCGATTTCTCCGGGGTGATCTATATCAGTAGCGCCGGTCTGCGCGTCCTGATGATGGCCTCGCGCCAGGCCAAGGCCCAGCAAGGCAGCTTCGCCATCGCCGCATTGACGCCCCTGGTCCAGGAAGTGTTCACGATCAGCCGCTTCAATCTGATCGTTCCCTGCTATGCCAGCGTGGACGCAGCCTGCAAGGTACTCGGCAAATGAAACAGGTGGTTTTCTGGGGTACCCGGGGGTCATTGCCGACGGCAATGACCGGTCACGACATCCGGGAAAAGATCGTTTCCGCGCTGGTCACCGCCAATGGCCGGAGTTTCCGCAATCGCGCCGCCATCGACGAGTTCGTCGACAGCCTGCCTTTTGCCGTCAGCTCGACCTTCGGCGGCAATTCCTCGTGCGTCGAGATCGTCGCCGACTGCCCCGAGCACATCATCTGCGACATGGGCAGCGGCGCCCGTCCGCTCGGCCAGGCCAAGATCGCCCGCTTCGGCGTGCCCAACCCGCAGACCTATCACATCTTCGTCTCGCACCTGCACTGGGATCACCTGATGGGATTCCCGTTCTTCACGCCGATGTACATTCCGGGCAACCGGATCGTCATCCACGGTTGCCACGCGCAACTTGAGGAAGCCATCCGCTTGCAGATGCGGGCACCCTGCTTTCCCGTCGATTACTCGCAGGCCGGCGCGAAAATCGAATTCGACCTGATGACGCCGGGCAAACCGCATTTCATCTGCGGCCTGAACGTCACGCCCAAGTTGCAACTGCATGCCGGCGACTCCTACGGCTACCGTTTCGACAGCGTCGACAAATCGGTGGTCTACAGCACCGACTCGGAACACAAGCTCGACGACATCGAATCCTTCGACGAATTCATCCGCTTCTTCGACAAGGCCGATCTGGTCATCTTCGACGCCATGTACTCGCTGGCCGAAGCCGCCTCGGTCAAATCGGACTGGGGACATTCGAGCAATGTCGTTGGCGTCGAGTTGTGCCAGGCCGCCGCCGCCAAAAAACTGGCGCTGTTCCATCACGAACCGATCCACGACGACAAGCAGCTCAGCCGCCTGTTCGCCGAGACCCGTCGCCTCGAACAGATCACGCGCGGCGAACGGGCACCGCTGGAGATCGTCTCCGCTTACGACGGACTGATCGTCGAATTGTGAGCCGCCTGACCGCCCTCGCCGCGGCCCTGCTGCGCGCCGGGCGGGGACGCCTGTTCCCGGTCGTGCTGCTGGCGATAGCCGCCGGCCTGCTGCACAACATCGAGCGCACGCCCTTGCACAACCTGCAGGCCGGCCAGTTCGACCGCTATCAGCGACTGCAGCCGAGACAACGCGAAAACGAACCGGTCATCGTCGTCGGCATCGACAGCCAGAGTCTGGTTGCTCATGGTCAGTGGCCCTGGCCGCGCGATCTGGTCGCCCGCTTGTTGACCAGGATACAGGCCGGCGAACCGCTGGCCGTCGGTCTCGACTTCGTTTTCGCCGAGCGCGACCAGCATGCCCCCGAGTTGATCGCCCGCCGCCTGCCCGGCAGCGCCCACCTGCTGCACGGTCTGCCCGATCCGGATGCGGTCCTGGCCGAGGTCGTCGGCCGCGCCCCGACCACGCTGGCGGTCGTCGGCCTGTCCCGCGAGTTGCCGGGCGCCCGCAAGCCGCTGCATCCCCTGCCGGCGGTAACGATGGACCCCGCCGCGACGACCGCCCTGCCACACTTTGCCAGCGCCCTCGCCAGCCGCCCCGAACTCCAGGCCGCAGCCGGCAGCGAGGGCTTCATCAACGCCACCCCGGACAATCTGGCCAGCCACGGCGAACGCGGCATCCTGCGCCGGGTCCCCACGCTGGCCTTCATTCACGATCAGCCCTACCTGTCGCTGCCGCTGGAAATGGTGCGCCAGGCGCTGGGCGGCGGCGAAGTCGCGGTCGATCAGGGCAGCGCCGGCATGCGCGGCATCCGGATCGGCGACTACCACCTGCCGACCCAGGCCAACGGCGAACTGCTGCTGCACTTCGGCAAGGCCAGCGCCAACTACTACCTGTCGGCCGCCGACGTCCTGGCCGACGAGCATCCGCCGGAAATATTCGCCTCGCGCTTCGTCATCGTCGGCTTTAACAGCATCGGCCTGCAGGACCGGGTGATCAGCCCGCTCGGCGACAGTCTGCCCGGCGTGGACATTCACGCCCAGGTCATCGAAAGCCTGCTCGAACAAACCGCTCTGCGGCGGCCCCACTGGATGCCGCTGGTCGAGATGAGCGCGCTGCTGCTCGGCGGGCTACTGCTGATTTCCGCCGTGCCGGCGCTGCGTCCGCGTTACGCGGTCTTCACCTTCGCCGGCCTCAGCCTGAGCCTGGTCGGCAGCGGCTACCTGGCCTTCCTCGCCGGTCGCTGGCTGTTCGACGGACCGTCGTTGAGCGTCCTCCTGGCCCCGGTCTTCATGGCCCTGCTCGGCAGCACGCTGATTGCCGCCGACGCCCGCCGCCGCGAAGCGGAACGCCAGTTGCAGAGCAGCCGCGAGGAAGCCGCCCGCGTCGCCGGCGAACTCGATGCCGCCCGCAAAATCCAGATGGGCCTGCTGCCCGACCCGGAAAAGTGCTTTGCCGGAGAAAAGCGTTTCGCCATCGGCGCCGTGCTCGAACCCGCCCGAGCTGTCGGCGGCGATTACTACGACTGTTTCATGCTCGACCGGCAGCGCCTGTGCATCGCCATCGGCGACGTTTCCGGCAAGGGCGTACCGGCCAGCCTGTTCATGGCCATCTCCAAGACCCTGAGCGGCACACTGGCCCGCCGCCACGACGACCTGGCTGCCGCCGTGCAGGACATCGAACGCGAACTCAGCCGGGAAAATCCGGCCTATCTGTTCGTCACCGCCTTCATCGCCATTCTCGACGTCGAATCCGGAACGCTGGATTACGTCTGTGCCGGCCACGATGCGCCGATGCTCAAGCGCGGCGCAGACATCCTGCGCATCGATACTGAGACCATCGCCGGTCCGCCCCTGTGTGCGCTGGGCGACTATCCTTACGTTGCCGGCCGGAGCACCTTGTCACCCGGCGACCTGCTCTGCCTGTTCACCGATGGCGTCAGCGAGGCCGGTGACGGCGGCGAACTATTTGGCACGCAACGGCTGGCCGACTGCCTGGCGACGCTCCCCGACGCCTCACCGAGCCAGCAATGCGCGCTGATCCGCGACGCGGTCCGGCGCTTCGAGGCCGGCGCGGCGCCGGCCGATGACCTGACCCTGCTGCTGCTGCGCTGGAACGGACCACTCAGCGGATATTGATTTCCACCCGGCGGTTACGCGCTTCCTCGACCTCGTCGGCGGTAGCCACCAGTGGCTCCCGCTCCCCGCGACCGGCGACTTCGAGTTTTTCTGCCGGCAGGCCCTCAGCCACCAGCAGATCGCGCATGGTCTGCGCCCGCTGCAAGGACAGGGAGTCGTTAGCTTCCACCGAACCAACCCGGTCGGTATGGCCGATGACCATGACCTCAGGCGCCGTGCGCGCTGCAACTTCCTGCTTGACCCGGGCAAACTCGGCCTCGGACTCGGGCGTCAGACGATCGCTGCCGAGTTCGAAATAGAGCACGAAGCTGACCGGACGGACCGGCAGCGCCTGCAGCGTCTGCGCGTAACGGGCCTGCACCGTTTCGGCATCGGTCTGATCGGCGCGATTGATGCCAAGGCGCCGGACCGTCGCCGCATAGGGCTGATCGAGCACCTGTTCGGCACCTGCGTGATCGCGCAGCACGACGGCGGCCGGCTTGCCGTCGGGCGACGGCAGCAGGACCACGCGTTCGCTGGCGCAACCAGCCAGCAGAAGCAATGCCAGACCCGGCAGCAGCAACTTATTCATTGCTGCCTCCGGCGACCTCGATGATGAACTCGGTGCCGCGAACGCCAAGCACCGACGTCGGCGTATGGAAATCGACCGATTCCGGTGTCCGCTTGGCAATCTTGCCGGTAGCGACCGACAGCGTCCCTTTACGGACGCCGACCGACATCCGGCCATCCAGCGTCGAACTGTCGAAAGCGAATTTGTCGATCACCACCAGCGAGCCCGGGCCGGCGGAAAGCAAGGTGTTGTCGCGCAAGGTCACGCCTACTGCGCCATCGCCACCGGTACGCACGCGATCGGCAACCCGTACCTGGGTACCCACCGTGGCCGGCAGGGTTTCGCCCTGGCGTTCGATGACAACCCGGCCGCTGCTCGTCTTGACCATGCCGGCCACGTCGGCCGCCAACGCGGAAAGACTGCCGGCCATGCCGACAATCATCAAAGCTGCTGCACGATGTGATTTAATCATTGCCCTGTCGTCCTGTTTTTGTCATGAACGAACATTCTACGGAAATTTCAGTCCCGGCGCGCCACCAGGCGCTGACCGAACTCAACGCCGGAATCGCCGCTGCCTGCGTGCGCCTGAGCATAGGTGAAGCGGACTGCCTACGCCTGCAACTGCTCGCCGAGGAATTGTTCATCAACACCATCGACCATGGCCTGCAGGGAAACAGCGACAGCCTCGTCCGCCTGGTTCTCGGACGCGACGACAGTGGCCTGACGCTGCGTTACGAAGACGAAGCGCCGGCCTTCAATCCCTTCCTGCCGCCCGCCACAACGGCCGGCGACGACAGCATCGGCGGACTCGGCCTGGCCCTGCTGGGCGGCATGAGCCAGACACAGCACTATCGCCGCGAAGGCGGGCGCAACATCGTCGAGATCGGCCTTCAGGCGCCCTGACGCAGCGCCGCCAGCGGCGGCACGGCGAGCAACCGGCGCATGCCCAGCCAGCCGGCCAGGGTGGTCGCCAGTGCGCAGAGCACCGCCGCCAGCAGCGGCGACGTCCAGGAAAACACCGGGTCGAGCTGGAACACCTGACGCGCCAGCAACTGGCCGACCACCGCCGCACCCAGTGCCGCAATCAGGCCGGCCAGCGCACCGACGGCTGCCAGTTCGACCAGCATGGCGGCGCGCAATTGATCGCGGCGGGCGCCCAGCGCGCGCATCACGGCCAGTTCGAAACGCCGCTCGTCGATCGCCGACAACAGCGCCGCATACAACACCACGGCACCGGCCGCCAGCGTGAACAGGAAGACCACCTGGACAGCCGCCACCACCTGCCCGACCACCGACTGGATCTGGGCCAGGATGGCGTCGATGTCGATCACCGTCAGGTTGGGAAACTCCTCGACCAGCCGTGCCGCCGCCGGACGTTGCGCAGCGCTCAGGTGGAAGCTGGTGATGTAGCTGGCCGGCGCGTCTTCGAGCACGCCCGGCGGCGTCAGCACGAAGAAATTGACGCGCATCGAATCCCAGTCGAGCTTGCGCAGGCTGGTCACCGCAACCGGCTTTTCGACGCCGGCCACCGAAAACACCAGGCGGTCGCCGAGGGCGATGCCCAAGGTCTTGGCCAGCCCGGCCTCGACCGAGGCTTCGCCCGCCTTGCCGGAGAACCAGCGCCCGCTGACCAGTTCATTGCCCGTCGGCAGATCGGCTCGCCAGGAGAGGTTGAATTCGCGTTCGATCAAGCGTTGCGCCCGGTCGTCGTCAGGGAAATCGGCGGCACTGATCGGCCGCTCATTGACGCTGAGCAGGCGGGCGCGGACCATCGGCGCCAGTTCGGCGGCGATGCCCTGCCCGGCCAGCCAGTCGGCCACCGCCTGGCGCTGGTCCGGCTGGATGTTGATCACGAAACGGTTGGGCGCGTCGGCCGGCACCGATTTCTGCCACGCCTCGACCAGCTCCAGCCGGGTTACGCCGAGCAGCAGCAAGGCCATCAGACCGATGCCGAGGGCGACGACCTTCAGAGTATTGGCCGCGCCATGCCGCGCCAGCGTCGCCAGGCCCTGACGCCAGCCGAAGCCGGCACCGCCGCGCAGCCGGCCGGCCAGACCCACGGCCAGCCAGGCAATACCCCAGAACAAGGCCAGCGCCCCGACAAAACCGCCCACCGCGAGCAAGCCCAGGCGCAAATCGCCGGCCGCACGCACGATCAGCACGGCCAGCAGCAGGAAACCGAACAGGTAACCGATGACCGCCAGCGGCGCCGGTGGCCCCAGTTCCCGGCGCAGTACCCGCAGGGTCGGCACCCGCGCCAGTTGCAACAATGGCGGCACGGCGAAACCGAACAGCAGCACGGCAGCGACCAGCAGGCCTTCGAGGACCGGGCCACTGCCGGGCATCGGCAACTGCGCGCCAAGCAGGCCGCTCATTGCCGAAACCAGCGCAAAATGCGCGGCAAAGCCGAGCAACACGCCAAGCAGGGTGGCCAGCAGGGTCATCATCAGGAAACCGAGCACGTGCAGGCGCAACAGCCCGCCCTGGGTCGTTCCCAGGCAACGCAGCACGGCGCAGGCGTCGAGATGGCGCTGCATGTAGCGGCGCGCCGCCAGGGCCACGGCGATCGCCGACAGGATCACCGTCAGCAAGGTCGCCAGACCGAGGAAACGCTGCGCCTTGTCGAGCGCATTGCGCACTTCCGGGCGGGCATCGGCGATTCCTTCCAGACGCTGGCCGCGATCCAGCCGGCTTTCGGCCCACTCGCGCCAGCCGGCCAGCGCCGGATCGCTGCCGGCGAGCAGCAGCCGGTAACGGACGCGGGCGCCGAACTGGATCAGTCCGCTGGCCGGCACGTCGTCGATATGCATCATCAAGCGCGGCGCCACCGAAAACAGGTTGAAGCTGCGATCCGGTTCCTGCGTCAGCACCCCAGCCGCCGGCAACTGCAATTCGCCGACCCCGACCTTCGCCCCCGGCGTCAGCGCCAGCAGGCCGAACAGGCGGGCATCGCCCCAGACGCTGCCGGCGGATGGCCCACCGGCCACCACCTGATCTTCGCCATCGACCTGGGCAGCCAGACGCAACTGCCCGCGCAAGGGATAGGCGCTGCCGACCGCCTTGATTTCGACCAGTTGCGCCCGCCCTTCGGCGAAAACCATGCTCGGGAAAACCAGCGTGCGCACGGCACGCAGGCCGCGCGCCTGGGCTTCACGAACGAATGCCTCGTCGATCGGCTGATCGGCGACCAGCACCAGATCGGCGCCGAGCATCTGGCGCGCTTCCAGTTCCAGCGTGCGGCCGACCCGGTCGGCCAGGAAACCGACCGCCGACACGGCGGCAACGGCGATGCACAGGGCGACGAACAGCAGGCGCAACTCGCCGGCCCGCAATTCGCGCTTGAGCATGCGCCAGGCCAGGCCCAACATCATTGCAGTTCCCGGATACGCTGGACGGCTTCCTCGACGCGCTTGACGGCGATCACCTCCATGCCGGGAATGGCCTGGCGCGGCCGGTTGGCTTCAGGAATCAGCGCCCGCGTGAAACCGAGCTTGGCCGCTTCCTTCAGGCGCTCCTGACCGCGTGGCGCGGGCCGGATTTCACCGGCCAGACCAACTTCACCAAACACTATAAGTTTCTCTGGCAATGCCTTGTTTTTCAATGAAGAAGTAATTGCCATAATGACTGCCAGATCGCCTGCCGGTTCGCCGATCTTGACCCCGCCGACGGCATTGACGAAGACGTCCTGATCGAAGCAGACGATGCCGGCGTGGCGGTGCAACACCGCCAGCAGCATGGCCAGACGCTGCGCGTCCAGCCCCACCGTCAGCCGGCGCGGGTTACCATGCGCGGTATCGACCAGCGCCTGGATTTCCACCAGCAGCGGCCGCGTTCCCTCCTGCGTCACCATCACGCACGAGCCGGCGACTTCCTGGCCGTGCTGCGACAGGAACATCGCCGACGGATTGCTGACCCCCTTGAGCCCGGTCTCGGTCATGGCGAAGACACCGAGTTCGTTGACCGCGCCGAAGCGGTTCTTGACCGCGCGCACCAGGCGGAAACTGGAATGCGTGTCGCCCTCGAAATAGAGCACGGTATCGACCACATGTTCGAGCACGCGCGGCCCGGCCAGTGCGCCTTCCTTGGTCACGTGGCCAACCAGGATCACGGTGATGCCAGCCTGCTTGGCCAGACGCGTCAGTTGCGCCGCGCATTCGCGCACCTGGGCGACCGACCCCGGCGCACTCGACAACTGATCCGACCACAGCGTCTGGATCGAGTCGATCACCGCCACCTGCGGTTGCTCGGCCTGCAGCGTCGCCAGAATGCGCTCGAGGTTGATCTCGGCCATCAGCGGCAGATTGCCGGTATCGAGATTGAGCCGGCGGGCGCGCAGGGCGACCTGCTGCCCGGATTCCTCGCCGGTCACGTAAAGCACCTTGTGCGCCTGGGCCAGGTGCGCCAGCGCCTGCAACAACAAGGTACTCTTGCCGATGCCCGGATCGCCGCCGATCAGCACCACGCCGCCACCGACCAGACCGCCGCCGAGCGCGCGGTCGAACTCGCCGATGCCGGTCGCGATGCGGTCGGCCTCACGCGCTTCGATGTCGGCCAGGTTCTGCAGCTTCGCTGCCGGGGCCAGCGACTCGAAACGGTGGTTGCCGGGCTTTTCGGCAATCGTCTCGACCAGCGTGTTCCAGGCATTGCAGCCGGGGCACTGGCCCTGCCACTTGGGGCTGGTCGCCCCGCATTCGGTACAACTGTAGAGCGTCTTGGCTTTGGCCATTTATTGTCCGTCGATGGTCACCGGCACGCGCGGCGCCAATGCACAGAAAAGTTCGTAGGCAATGGTGCCGGCGGCGGCGGCCACCGCGTCGGCCGGCACGTAACCGGCCTCGCCCGGCCCCCACAACGTCACCGGACTACCGATGCCGGCGTCGGGGATGTCGTTGAGATCGCAGGCCAGCATGTCCATCGACACCCGGCCGACGGTACGCGTCAGCTTGCCGGCAACGGCAATCGGCGTGCCGGTCGGCGCATGACGCGGATAGCCGTCGGCGTAACCGCAGGCGACGATGCCGATGCGCATCGGCCGTTCGGCAACATAGGTGCCGCCGTAGCCGATGCGTTCGCCGGTGGCGACCGTCTGCACGCCGATGATCCGGCTTTCCAGCACCATCGCCGGCTGCAGGCCGAACTCCTCGGCCGACTGGTCGGCAAACGGCGAAGCGCCGTAGAGCATGATCCCCGGCCGTACCCAGTCGCCGTGCGCCAACGGGTGACGCAGAATGGCCGCCGAATTGCCCAGGCTGACCGGCCCGTGCCATTCGCCAGCCATCGCCTGGAAGCGTTCCAGTTGCCAGAGCACACCGCGCTCGCCGTCGGCTTCGGCGAAGTGCGTCATCAGCGTCAGGTTGAGCGCCGGAATCCGCTTCAGGCGTTCCCATGCGGTCGGCAGCGCACTTTCGGTGAAACCGAGGCGGTTCATGCCGGTATTGAGTTTCAGATAGACGCTCAACGGCCGGTCGTTGCGGGCCTGCGCGGCCAGCATGTCGATCTGCTCCAGGCAATGGACGACGCTGTGCAGGCCGTGTTCGACCACCTGCTTGGCGTCGTGGATGCCGAAAATGCCTTCGAGCAGCAGGATGGGCTGACGCACGCCATGCTCGCGCAGGGCGACGGCGTTTTCACATTCGAGCAGGGCAAAGCCATCGGCCTCGCTGCGCAGGGCGTCGACCGCGCGCATCTGGCCGTGACCGTAGGCATCGGCCTTGACCACCGCCCAGGCCCAGGCATCCGGTGCATGCGCCTTGGCCTGGCGATAATTGTTGAGAATGGCCGCCGGCCGGATGCGGGCGCGGATCGGGCGGGAAATCTTCATGCTGCGTGTTCCTTGAGCTGGCGCCGGGCGAAATCGATGAAGGTGGTCAGCACCCGCGACTGGAAACGTTCCTGCGGGTGAATCAGGTACAGGCCGCGCTTGAGCGGCGGATCTAGCGGAATCCCGCGCAATTCGCCGAGCGCGACCTCGCGGGCGGCCACCGCACGCGACACGATGGCAAAGCCCAGGCCGGTGGCGACGACGCCCTTGAGCGCTTCCGGACTACCCAGTTCCATCTGCGCCTTCAGGCTTTCCGGGGCAATGCCGTGCTCGGCAAAATAGGCATCGGTGATCTCGCGCGTTCCCGACCCCGGCTCGCGCGAGATGAATTCGTAATCGGCGAGGTCGGCCGGGCGCAACACCGGAAACTCGGCCAGCGGATAATCCGGCACGCAGATGACCTGTAGTTCGTCCTCGCAACACATCCGGCTTTCCAGCCCGGACAGTTTCGCCGGCGCTTCGATCAGGCCGACGTCGAGCGTATGTTCGGCGACCTGGCCTTCGATGCTCTCCGAATTGCCGACGATCAGCCGGGCCCTGACCTGCGGGTAGAGCGCATTGAATTCGCCAAGCACGCGCGGCAGCATGAATTCGGCAATCGTCGTGCTGGCGCCGACCAGCAGCGGCCCGCGCATTTCGCCGGTCATCTCGCCGATGCGGATGTCCATCTCGTCGGACAAGGCGAGTATCTTGCGGGCGTATTCGAAGGCCAGTTCGCCGGCCGGCGTCAGCGAAATGCTGCCGTGCCGACGCTCGAACAGGCGGGTGGCGTATTGTTCTTCCAGTTGCCGGATCTGGAAGGTGACCGCCGGCTGTGTCATGAACAGGGCATCGGCAGCGCGGGTGAAACTCAGATGTTTGGCTACGGCATGAAACACCTGCAAACGCCGGTCAGCCATGGCAGAACTCCAGAACGGGGAAAGCGCTATTCAACCACATTCACCCACCGCTCCGCGTAACGGCGTGTATTTTTCCCCGGTCGCTGTCATCAAACGGTAAGCAAGGGCCTTCAGGCTGCGCTACCCGCCATCGGCGAGTGCATTCCGTGGTATAAACCTCGCCCAAAGTAATAGATTAAGAGACAAAGTTTCGTGCCGTTCGGCTTTTACATCATCATGGCCGCGCAATTCTTTTCCGCGCTGGCCGACAACGCCCTGCTGATCGTCGCCATTGCCGCCCTGCGCGACATGCAGGCGCCGGCCGAATACGAGCCTTTGCTCAAGACCTGCTTCACCATTTCCTACGTTGCCCTGGCTGCCTTTGTCGGCGCCTTTGCCGACTCGATGCCCAAGGGCCGGGTCATGCTGATCAGCAACAGCATCAAGATTTTCGGTTGTGGACTCATGTTTCTCCACATCCACCCGCTCGCCGCCTACGCCATCGTCGGGCTGGGTGCCGCCGCCTATTCGCCGGCCAAGTACGGCATCCTCACCGAATACCTGCCGCATCGCCTGCTGGTCGTGGCCAACGGCTGGATCGAAGGCCTGACCGTCGGCGCCATCATTCTTGGCGTCGTCATCGGCGGTCTGCTGATCCAGCCCAACGTGACCAGCCATCTGCTGAGCTTCGATTTCCCGCTGATCGATACCGGACTCGACACCACCGCCGAAATCGCCGTCGCCATCATCGCCCTGCTCTATCTGCTGGCCGCGCTGTTCAATTTCTTCGTTCCCAACACCGGCGTCGACCACAAGCCGCTGAAGAAGAATCCGCTCTATCTGATCCACGAGTTCAATCACTGCCTGAAACTGCTCTGGCGTGACCGGCTCGGCCAGATTTCCCTGGCCGTTACCACCCTGTTCTGGGGTGCCGGCGCAACGCTGCAGTTCATCGTCATCAAGTGGTCCGAAAGCGCGCTCGGCCTCAACCTCTCGCAATCCTCGATGCTTCAGGGCGTGGTCGCGGTCGGCGTCGCCACCGGCGCCATCGTCGCCGCCAAGTTCATCACCCTGCGCAAGTCGGTGCGGGTCATCCCGCTCGGCATCGCCATGGGCATCATCGTCCTGGTCATGAACTTCGTCCGCGACATGTGGCTGGCCATCCCGCTGCTGATCCTGATCGGTGCGCTATCCGGCTTCTTCGTCGTACCGATGAACGCCCTGCTCCAGCACCGCGGCCACATCCTGATGGGTGCTGGCCACTCGATCGCCGTGCAGAATTTCAACGAAAACCTGTCGATCCTGATCATGACCGGCCTGTACTACGTGATGATCCGCGCCGACATGTCGATCTACTGGGTTCTGACCCTGTTCGGACTGTTCGTCAGCGGCATCATGTACCTGATCCGCGAACGCCACCTGGCCAACCAGCGCGACCGCGACGACGTGATGCACCTGGACGATTCCCCGCACTGACCATGAAGCTGCAAACCTACGCAGGCGTCGCCCCCTACATCACCAAGGACGGCTCCGAAATCCGCGAACTGATGCACCCGTCGGTACACGGCAATCGCGCGCAAAGCCTCGCCGAAGCCACCATCCTGCCCGGCTGCAAAACCGAACTGCACCGCCACGCGATCACCGAAGAGCTTTACCACATCACCGCCGGTACCGGCCTGATGACCCTGGGCCAGGAACATTTCCCCGTCCGGCCGGGCGACACCGTCTGCATTCCCCCAGGCACGCCACACTGCATCGAAGCCAACGGCGAGACGCCGCTCAAGCTGCTGTGCTGCTGCTCACCGGCTTACGACCACGCGGATACGGAACTGCTTCTGGGCTGAGCCTGAGAAAACATCCTGCTTTGGCGGCGACACGGCGATAAGCGTTCCCAACAGAAGCGTTATTTGACATTAGGGTTCCCACGAGGACCATTGACAGCGGCGCTGCTCTGGCTACGACGCCGGAAACTCACCAGAACCAAGGCGCCCCCAAGCTTTTCACATCACGATACGAGGAATTGCAATTCCGCAAAAAACTGTTCGCCCACCGAAAACTGATGCGCTTGCTTACCCGTCACAGCAATCAGATTGAGGCATACTCCAATAACATTTCATAACCAATATATTTCCCAAGCCCATGGAATGGAGCCAAATCGAAGTCGAAGCCATCGTCGCCGACTATCTGCACATGTTGCACTTGGAGTTATCCGGGCAAAGCTACAACAAATCGGCACATCGTAAGGGACTGCTGACAAAGCTGAACAATCGATCGGAAAGTGCGATCGAGCGTAAACACCAGAACATCAGCGCCATTCTTCTGGAGAACGGATGGCCTTATATCAACGGTTACAAACCCCTTGGGAATTATCAAAGCACACTCAAGGCAATCGTCGAGGCACGTTTGCGCAACGACCAATCGCTCGATCAAGCAGCGCTTCTTGCAACGGTATCTCCTGCTGCGACACCCTTGCTGATCGACTATGCGAAAACAATGGTCGAACCCCCTGAGCAACATTGGGTGGCCAGAGAGACATCCCCCGCTTACCGCCACCCTCAGCAACGCGACTATCTCGAGCGCGAAGCGCGCAACATCTCGTTAGGATTGGCTGGCGAAACTTTCGTCGTCAATTTTGAGCACCTACGTTTGCGTGCCGCCGGTCAGGACAGATTGGCCGACAAGGTTGAGCATGTATCCCAAAACCAGGGAGATGGGCTCGGTTTCGATGTACTTTCCTTCGAAACCGATGGCCGCGAGCGTTTCATTGAGGTAAAAACTACCGCTTTCGGTAAAGAAACCCCGTTTTTCATCAGCCAGAACGAAGTCGGTTTCGCTAGGGAATATGCCGAACAATTCCACCTTTATCGGCTTTTCGATTTCCGGCGCAATCCCCGACTGTTCGATCTGCCCGGCGCAGTTGAGCAGCATTGCCAGCTGAGCCCCAGCAACTACATCTGCCGCTTCGCGTAACGAAACGCCCAAGGCTGAGGGCTTGGCACTTGCCCTGTTAGAATTCGTCCCTTTTGGCCGCCCTGAAACCCATGAGCAAAACCGCCGACAGCCCCAAGCACACCCCGATGATGGTCCAGTACCTCGGGCTCAAGGCGAAGCATCCGAACACCCTGCTCTTTTACCGCATGGGCGACTTCTACGAGTTGTTCTACGAGGACGCCGAGAAGGCGGCGCGGTTGCTCGACATCACGCTGACCACGCGCGGGCAGTCGGCCGGGGTGCCGATCAAGATGTGCGGGGTACCTTTCCATTCGCTCGAGCCCTACCTGGCGCGGCTGGTGAAGTTGGGCGAGTCGGCGGTGATCTGCGAGCAGATCGGCGATCCGGCGACCAGCAAGGGGCCGGTCGAGCGGGCGGTGGCGCGCATCGTCACGCCGGGCACGCTGACCGACGCGGCGCTGATCGACGACAAGCAGGACATCTGGCTGCTGGCGGTGACGACGCTGCGCAACACGGCCGGCATTGCCCGGCTGAATCTGGCCAGCGGCGAATTCATCCTGATCGAGGTGCCAGCCGAGCAGATTCCGGCGACGCTGGAGCGTATCCGCCCGGCGGAAATCCTCTACCCGGAAAGCTGGACGCCGAATTTCGGCGTCGATGTGGCGCGCACGCGCCAGCCGGACTGGTATTTCGATTTCGACTCGGCGCGGCGCCTGTTGTGCGACCATTTCGAAGTCGCATCGCTCGCCGGTTTCGGCGCCGAGGGCCTGAAGCCGGCGATTGCTGCGGCCGGCGCCCTGCTGCAGTACGCGCAGGCGACGCAGTCGGGCAAATTGCCGCATTTGCGCGGTTTGACCGTGGAAATCGAGGGCGCCTATCTCGGCCTCGACCTGGCCACCCGGCGCAATCTGGAACTGACCGAGACGCTGCGCGGCCAGCCATCGCCGACGCTGTTTTCGCTGCTCGACAACTGCGTCACCAGCATGGGCTCGCGGCTCCTGCGCCACACGCTACACCACCCGCTGCGCGACCGGGCGATCCCGGCCGCCCGCCACGGCGCCGTTGAAGCCCTGCTCGACGATTACGGTCGACTGGCCGGCGAGACCAGAAAAGCCCTGCGCGGCATTGCCGACATCGAGCGCATCGCCGGCCGCATTGCCTTGCGCAACGCCCGTCCGCGCGACCTCGCCAGCCTGCGCGAATCGCTGGCCCGCCTGCCGGAACTGCGCGCGCCGCTGGCCGGCACGCCGTCGGCTTTGCTGCAGCAATCCTTCGCCGAACTCGAAACGCCGGCCGAAACGCTTGACCTGCTGGTCCGCGCCATCGCCGCCGAACCGGGCGCCCAGGTGCGCGACGGCGGCGTCATCGCGCCGGGTTACGACGCCGATCTGGATGAGTTGCGTTCGCTCAACGACAACTGCGGCGCCTTCCTCGTCGATATGGAGGTCCGCGAGCGCGAGCGCACCGGGATTTCCAGCCTCAAGGTCGAGTACAACAAGGTGCATGGCTTCTACATCGAGGTCACGCACGCCAACGTCGACAAGATTCCCGACGACTACCGCCGCCGCCAGACGCTGAAGAACGCCGAGCGTTACATCACGCCGGAGCTGAAGGCTTTCGAGGACAAGGCGCTGTCGGCGCAGGAACGTTCGCTAGCGCGTGAAAAGCTGCTCTACGAGGGCATCCTCGACGCCCTGCTGCCGGTCGTGCCGACGCTGCAGATCATCGCCCGCGCCGTCGCCCAGCTGGATTTGCTCGCCGGTTTCGCCGAGTCGGCCTTGAAGCGCAACTGGTGCAAGCCGGAGTTTGCCGAAGAAACGCAACTGAGTATTGAGGGTGGCCGTCACCCGGTGGTCGAAAACGAACTGGCGCAAAGTGCCGAAACCTTCATCGCCAACGACTGCCGGTTGGCCGAAAGTCGGCGGCTACTGCTGATCACCGGCCCGAACATGGGCGGTAAATCGACCTACATGCGCCAGGTCGCGCTGATCGCCCTGCTCGCCCACATCGGCAGCTACGTGCCGGCCGACCGCTGCGTACTCGGACCGCTCGACCGCATCTTCACCCGCATCGGCGCTTCCGACGATCTGGCTTCCGGCCGGTCGACCTTCATGGTCGAGATGACCGAAGCCGCCGCCATCCTGCACCACGCGACCCACCAGAGCCTGGTGCTGATGGACGAGATCGGCCGCGGCACCTCAACGTTCGACGGCATGGCATTGGCCTTCGCCATCCTGCGCCACCTGATCGACAAGAACCACAGCCTTACGCTGTTCGCCACGCATTATTTCGAGCTGACCCGGCTCTCGCACGAATACAGCGAACTGGCCAACGTCCATCTCGGCGCCGTCGAGCATAACGACCGCATCGTCTTCATGCACGCCGTCGAGGAAGGCCCGGCCAACCAGAGTTACGGGATACAGGTGGCGGCGCTGGCCGGGATTCCGTCGGCCGTGGTGCGCGCAGCGAGAAAACAGCTACGCGAATTCGAGCAGCGCGCTGCCGTCGATCCGCTGCAACCGGACCTGTTCGCCCAGGATTTCCCGGCTGAGCTGGCCGAAGCCAGCGAACCGGCGCCGCATCCGGTCGTCGAGCACCTCACCGCCATCGACCCGGACAGTCTGACGCCACGCGAGGCACTCGATGCGCTGTACGCGCTGAAAGGCTTGCTGAAGTAGCGAGCTTAGTGGTCGCAGCCGTCCTCGTCGTCGGCGCCATGCACGTGACCGTGCTCGATTTCCTCGGCGCTGGCCGGGCGGATGGCGGTGACGGTGCAGGTGAATACCAGGGCGCTGCCGGCGAGCGGATGGTTGCCGTCGAGCACAACCTTGTCGCCTTCGATGTCGGTCACGCGATAGATCACGAACTCTTCGTCGCTACCGTCTTCCGGGCCGCCCTCGAACTGCATGCCGACCTGGAGTTCCTTGGGGAAGTCCTTGCGCGGCTCGATCTGGACGAGTTGCGGATCGTATTCGCCGAAAGCTTCGTCGGGCTGCAGCTTGACCTGGACCGACTCGCCGACGCTCCTGCCCTGCAGGGCTTCTTCGATCTTGGGGAAGATGTCGTCGTAGCCGCCGTGCAGATAGACGAGCGGATCGCGACCTTCGTCCACGACTTCGCCATCGGGATCAGTGACATGGTAGTCGAGGGTGATGACGGTATTGCGGGCAACCAGTTGGTTCATGAGTTGAGTTCCTTGACTAGGGCCAGTACTTCCTGGGCATGACCCTTGAAATTGACGTTGTAAAGCGCATGGCGGATGACGCCGCTGCGATCGATGACGAAGGTTGAACGGACGATGCCGGTTTTCGGCTGCCCATCCACCTCCCTCGTCTGCCAGACGCCGTATTGCCGGCAAACTTCGCCTTCGGCGTCGGACAGCAGATTGATACCGATACCTTCCCTGTCCCTGAATTCCTGATGCTTGAGACAGTCTTCCCGGTTGATGCCGAGAATGGAGCACCCGTGTTTCCGGAAATCTACCTCATGGTCCGAAAAATCGGTGACTTCACGCGTACAGGAGGGTGTTCCGTCCTTGGGGTAGAACAGCAGGACAAGGTGTTGTTTGTCCTGAAAGCTCGCCAGATCGACAGTCTCCATATCAGCATCCGGCAAGCTGAATGTCGGGGCCTTATCGCCATTCTTGAGCAGCATATCGTTCTCCTTGAGTGCTCAGCGTGGGACTGCTGAGAACGATTCTAGCTGAGCAAAATGGCGGTGGCTACAAGGTTTGAAGCGATTTACCGGCGCTCGCCGGCGGGCTCGTCGGGTATCTGGACAAACACTTCGTCCTGTTTCACCATGCCGAGCTCAAAGCGCGCGCGCTCCTCGATGGCATCGTAGCCCTGCTTGAGATCGCGGACCTCGGCATCGAGGCCCGCGTTGCGGATTTCCAGCTTGCGGGTTTCCTCCCGCTGGACCTTCAACTGACGGTCGTACTCCCATACCTTCAACCATCCTCCCTTGCCCAGCCACAATGGGTACTGGAGGAGGACGATCAGGGCAAGAAGGCCGACCGTCAGCCAGCGCATGAACGATCAGCGCAGGTTGTAGAAAGTCTCACGACCCGGATAGGAAGCGGTATCGCCAAGATCTTCCTCGATGCGGATGAGCTGGTTGTACTTGGCGATGCGATCCGAGCGCGACAGCGAACCGGTCTTGATCTGGCCGGCATTGAGACCGACGGCGATGTCGGCGATGGTGCTGTCTTCGGTTTCACCCGAGCGATGCGAGATCACCGCGGTGTAACCGGCGCGCTTGGCCATTTCGACGGCGGCGAAGGTTTCCGACAGCGTGCCGATCTGGTTGATCTTGATCAGGATGGCGTTGGCGATGCCCTTCTGGATGCCTTCCTTGAAGATGCGGGTGTTGGTGACGAAGATGTCGTCGCCGACGATCTGCACCTTGGAACCGAGGCGGTCGGTCAGCAGCTTCCAGCCGTCCCAGTCAGCTTCGGACATGCCGTCCTCGATCGAGACGATCGGGAACTGATCGGCCAGGTTGGCCAGGTAGTCGACGAACTGGGCCGAGGTCAGCTGCAGGCCTTCGCCGGACAGGTGGTACTTGCCATCCTTGTAGAACTCGGAAGCGGCGCAGTCGAGGGCCAGCAGCACGTCCTGGCCGGGCACGTAGCCGGCGGCCTCGATCGCCTGCATGATGATCTGCAGGGCTTCGGCGTGGCTACCGAGGTTCGGGGCGAAACCGCCCTCGTCGCCGACGGCGGTCGAGTGACCGGCCTTGTCGAGCAGCTTCTTCAGCGCGTGGAAGATTTCGGCGCCGCAACGCAGGGCTTCGCGGAAGGTGTTGGCACCGACCGGCATGACCATGAATTCCTGGATGTCCAGGCTGTTGTTGGCGTGCTCGCCGCCGTTGATGATGTTCATCATCGGCACCGGCATCTGCATCGGCGCCATGCCGCCGAAGTAGCGGTACAGCGGCAGGCCGGATTCCTCGGCAGCGGCCTTGGCGACGGCCATCGACACGGCCAGGATGGCGTTGGCGCCGAGACGCGACTTGTTGTCGGTGCCGTCGAGCTCGATCATGGTCTGGTCGATGAAGGCCTGTTCCTGAGCGTCGAGGCCGATGATCGCTTCCGAGATCTCGGTGTTGATGTTCTCGACGGCCTGCATCACGCCCTTGCCGAGGTAACGGCTCTTGTCGCCGTCACGCAGTTCGATGGCTTCGCGGGTGCCGGTCGAAGCGCCCGATGGAACAGCCGCACGCCCCATGACGCCGGACTCGAGCAGGACATCGGCCTCAACCGTGGGATTGCCACGGGAATCCAGGATCTCGCGGGCGACAACATCAACGATAGAACTCATATTTCTTCCTTGTAAACAGAAGGTTGAAAGAACAAATTAAAGTAAATTATTAGAATTTCAATTCTTCAAAACCGGCCGATTTGGCGGCCTTGTCCAGCGCCACCAAGGTCGCCAGCAGGCTTTCCATGCGATCCAGCGGCCAGGAATTCGGGCCGTCGGAGAAGGCCTTTTCCGGGCACGGATGGGTTTCCATGAACAGGCCGGAAATCCCCACCGCCACCGCCGCCCGTGCCAGCACCGGAACGAATTCGCGCTGACCGCCGGAAACCGTACCCTGCCCGCCCGGCAACTGCACCGAGTGGGTGGCATCGAACACCACCGGGCAACCGGTCTCGCGCATGATCGCCAGCGAGCGCATGTCGGAAACGAGGTTGTTGTAGCCGAAGCTGGCGCCGCGTTCGCAGACCATCAGATTGTCGGCACCGCCATTGACCTCACGCGCCTTGTCGACGACATTCTTCATGTCACCCGGCGCCAGGAACTGGCCCTTCTTGATATTCACCGGCTTGCCGCAGGACGCCACGGCGTGGATGAAATCGGTCTGCCGGCAGAGGAAGGCCGGCGTCTGCAGCACATCGACCACGCTCGCCACCTGGGCGACGTCGTTGCCGTCATGGACATCGGTCAGCACCGGCACACCGACCTGGGCGCGCACAGCCTCAAGAATCTTCAATCCGCCATCGATGCCCGGACCGCGCACCGACTTGCCGGAGCTGCGGTTGGCCTTGTCGTAGGACGCCTTGAAGATGTAATTGACACCCAGGCGGGCGCAGATTTCCTTCATGCGGCCGGCGACATCGACGCACAATTGCTCCGATTCGGCGGTACAGGGACCGGCGATCAGGAAAAAAGGCTGGTCAAGACCAGCCTCGAAACCGCAGAGTTTCATCAGTTCTTGCCCTGCTTGTTGGCCAGCGCGGCCTTGACGTAGGACGTGAACAGCGGATGTCCCTGGCGCGGATTGGAGGTGAATTCCGGATGGAACTGGCAACCGACGAACCACGGATGGACGTCGGCCGGCAGTTCGACCATTTCGCACAGGTCGGTGCCCGGCGCCCGGCCGGAAACGACCAGGCCCTTGTCTTCCAGTTGCGCCAGCAGCGTGTTGTTCACTTCATAGCGATGGCGGTGACGCTCGGTGATCTCCGCGGCGCCGTAGATCTGGCGGGCCAGCGAACCTTCCTTGAGCTGGCAGACCTGGGCGCCGAGGCGCATGGTGCCGCCGATGTCGGAATCCTCGCTGCGCTTCTCGATCTTGCCGGAGGCGTCGAGCCACTCGGTGATCAGGCCGATCACCGGGTACGGCGTGTCGGCGACGAACTCGGTCGAGTGCGCGTCCTTCAGTCCGGCAACATGGCGGGCGAATTCGACGACGGCCATCTGCATGCCGAGACAGATGCCCAGATACGGCACCTTGTTCTCGCGGGCATAGCGGATCGCGGCGATCTTGCCTTCGGTACCGCGGCGGCCGAAACCGCCCGGCACGAGGATGGCGTCCATGCTCTCGAGCACGCCGGTGCCGTTCTTCTCGATCTCTTCCGAATCGAGATAGACGATGTTCACTTCGCTGCGCGTGTGGATGCCGGCATGCTTGATGGCTTCGATCAGCGACTTGTACGACTCGGTCAGATCGACATACTTGCCGACGAAGGCGATCTTCACCTGGTGCAGCGGATGCTCCAGCGCCACGATCAGGTTTTCCCAGACCGACAGGTCGGCCGCCTTGGCCAGGATGCCGAGCTTGTGGCAGACGATTTCGTCGAGCATCTGTTCGTGCAGCATGCCCGGAATCTTGTAGATGGAGTCGGCGTCAAGACACTCGATGACGGCTTCTGGCATGACGTTGCAGAACAGCGCGATCTTGCGGCGCTCCTCGACCGGAATCGAGCGGTCGGCACGGCACAGCAGGATGTCCGGCTGGATGCCGATCTCGCGCAGTTCCTTGACCGAGTGCTGGGTCGGCTTGGTCTTCAGTTCGCCGGCAGTCGGGATGTAGGGCAGCAGCGTCAGGTGCATGTAGCAGACGTTGTTGCGTCCTTCCTCGATGCCCATCTGGCGGATCGCTTCCAGGAAGGGCAGCGACTCGATGTCGCCGACCGTGCCGCCGACCTCGACGATGGCCACGTCGGCACCCTCGGCGCCGGCCTTGACCTTGCCCTTGATCTCGTCGGTGATGTGCGGGATGACCTGCACCGTCTTGCCGAGATATTCACCGCGGCGCTCTTTCTTCAGCACCGTGTCGTAAATCTGGCCGGTGGTGAAGTTGTTGCGCTTGGTCATCTTGGCGCTGGTGAAGCGCTCGTAATGCCCCAGATCGAGATCGGTCTCGGCGCCATCCTCGGTGACGAAGACCTCTCCGTGCTGGAAGGGACTCATCGTGCCGGGGTCGACGTTGATGTAGGGGTCAAGCTTGAGGTGGGTAACCTTGATGCCGCGGGATTCCAGAATGGCCCCGAGCGACGCGGCGGCGATGCCTTTGCCCAGAGAGGACACGACACCACCTGTAACGAAAACGTATTTGGTCATGGAAAGACAGGCTGCGGGAAAGCAGAATGATAGCCGAAAACATGCCGGGAGCGAAAGCCGTCCGCCGCTTCCGCCAGTCTCCGTTAAAATACCCGGCAACTGAAACAGACCGGAAAAGCACACATGTCCCAATTCTCTTTTGACGTCTCCATCGAGGAATTCGAAGTCAAGGTCCTGCAGGCCTCGCTGCAGGTGCCGGTGGTGGTCGATTTCTGGGCGCCCTGGTGCGGCCCGTGCCAGACGTTGAAGCCGATGCTGGAAAAACTGGCCGAGGAATACCAGGGCCGCTTCCTCCTGGCCAAGGTCAATTCCGACGAATACCCCCAGCTGGCCGGCCATTTCGGCGTGCGCAGCATTCCGTCGATCAAGGTCGTCTTCCAGGGACAACTGGTCGATGAATTCAACGGCGCCCTGCCCGAAGGCCAGGTCCGCCAGTTTCTCGACCGCATCGCCCTGCCCGCCGGCGACAACGCCAATCCGCGCGAGGAGGCAGCCGCCCTGGCCGCCGAAGGCCGGTTCGAGGAAGCGCTGGCTAGGCTGGTCGAGGCCAGTCAGGCCAATCCGCAGGATCAGGCGGTGCAACTCGACGCCATCGAGGTATTGATGCATCTGGGCCGTAACGACGAAGCTGCGCAGTTGCTGGCCGGCGAATTCAAGGACGAACCGGAGCGCGCCAGCGCCCTGCGCGCCCGCCTGGCACTGGCCCAGGGCGCTGCCGACACCGAACCGCTGGAAGCGAAGCTGGTCGCCAACCCGGACGACCACGCCACGCGCCTCGAACTGGCCAAGGCCTACGCCGCGCAAAGCCGTTTCCGCGAGGCGCTCGACGCCGCGCTCGAAGTGGTCCGGCGCGACCGCTTCTTCGACGAAGGCGCCGGGCGCAAGGCCCTGCTCCAGTTCTTCGAGGCGCTGGCCGGCGAACAGTACGACGATCTCGTCCGCGAATATCGTCGCAAACTCTCCGCCGCACTGAACTGACATCTCTGGTCGGTGCCAGCGCGCACCGACCGCCGCGATGCAGCTTTTCTACACCGACGTCTTCGTTCTGCCGCTGCCGCCGGGGCATCGCTTCCCGATGGAGAAATACGCCCGCCTGCGGCAGACACTGCTCGCCGGCGGTGATTTTTCGCCCAGCGACTTCCACCTGCCGCACGCCGCCACCGACGAGGAACTGCAGCGCGCCCACGACGCCGACTACATCCGGCGCATCAGCCTCGGCGAGATCGACGAAAAGATGCAGAAGGCCATCGGCTTTCCGTGGAGCCCGGGCATGGTCGAGCGCTCCCGGCGCTCGGCCGGCGCCACCATCGACGCCTGCCGCGCCGCCTGCGCCAGCCGGGGCATCGCCGCCAATCTGGCCGGCGGCACCCACCACGCCTTTGCCGGCCATGGCGAGGGCTTCTGCGTTTTCAACGATGCTGCCGTCGCCGCCCGGGCGATGCGCGCGGAAGGACTGGCCGGGCGCATCCTGATCGTCGATTGCGATGTGCACCAGGGCAACGGCACCGCCGCCATCCTCAGGGACGATCCCGACATCTTCACCTTCTCCATTCACGGCGCCCGCAACTACCCGTTCACCAAGGAAAACAGCGATCTCGACATCGAGCTGCCGGACGGCTGCAGCGACCCGGCCTACCTGGCCCAACTCGAGCATGGACTGGACACGGCATTCGATCTCGCCTGCCCCGACTTGGTCATCTACCTGGCCGGTGCCGATCCCTATGCCGACGACCGGCTCGGTCGCCTGGCGCTGAGCATGAACGGCCTGGCGGAACGTGACCGGCGGGTATTCCAGCGCTGCCGGGAAGGCGCCATTCCGGTGGCCGTCGCCATGGCCGGCGGTTATGCGCGCAACATCGACGACACGGTCAGCATTCACGCTGCCACGATCCGCCTCGGCCGCGCCATGTGGCGCTAGAATCACGGCATGGACACCCGTCTCCTCCTGAGCCCATCGCTACGCCGCATCGAAGCCCGCCACGCCGACCTGCCGCTGATGCAACGTGCCGGTCTAGCTGCCGCCGATCTGGCTGCACAACTGGCCGGCGAGCGTAACCGCCCCATCCTGGTGCTGGCCGGCCCCGGCAACAATGGCGGCGACGCCTTCGAAGCGGCCCGCCTGCTGCGCGAACGCTTTTTCGATGTCCGCGTGCTGTTCGCCGGCCAGGCGGAACAACTGCCGGCCGACGCCGCCGCGGCCTGCCGGCGCTTCACCGACGCCGGCGGCGAGTTTTCCCGGACACTGGAGGACGACCGGCACTGGGGCCTGATCATCGACGGCCTGTTCGGCATCGGACTGAAACGGGCGCCGGAAGGCATCCACGCCGAGTGGATCGCGCTGGCCAACCGCCTCGCCCGCCGTGACGGCTGCGCCCTGCTGGCGCTCGACTGCCCGTCCGGTCTCGATGCCGACACCGGCAACCGGCCCGGCATCTGCATCGAAGCCACGCACACCCTGACCTTCATCGCCGGCAAACCCGGCCTGCTGACCGCCGACGGTCCCGACCACTGCGGCGAAATCGCCATCGCCACGCTCGACCTCGACCTCGACACGACCGACGCCGACCCGGCCGACGGCCACATCGTCAGCCGCCAGGATTTCAGCGAGCGCCTCAAACCCCGGCGCCGCAATTCGCACAAGGGCAGCTTCGGCGGCGTCGGCATCGTCGGCGGCGGCAAGTCGATGAGCGGCGCCACCCTGCTCGCCGGTCGCGCCGCGCTCAAGCTCGGCGCCGGTCGCGTCTATCTCGGTCTGCTCGACCCGGACGGACCGAGCGTGGACCTGGTCCAGCCGGAACTGATGATCCGCCGCATCGATACGCTCTTCCAGGCCGATCTGCAGGCGCTGGTGTGCGGCCCCGGGCTCGGCACCGCCGGCAGCGCAGCCGATTGCGTCGAGCAGGCGCTGAAATGCCCGCTGCCCCTGGTCCTTGATGCCGACGCACTGAACATCCTGGCCAGCGACGGGCGCCTCGAAGGCAACCTGTACAACCGCGTCGCGCCGGCCATCCTGACCCCGCACCCAGCCGAAGCCGGCCGTCTGCTCGGCTGCTCGACGCGCGAGGTGCAGCTTGATCGCATCGCCGCCGCCCGCGAGATGGCTGCGCGCTACGCTTGCCCGGTCGCCCTCAAGGGCTGCGGCACGATCATCGCCGGACCGGATGGCCGCTGGTGGATCAACACCACTGGCAACCCGGGCATGGCCACGGCCGGCATGGGCGACGTCCTGAGCGGCATGATCGCCACCCTGCTGGCCCAGCAATGGCCGGCGGAACAGGCGCTGCTGGCGGCGGTGCATCTGCACGGCGCAGCCGCCGACCGGCTGGCCGCCGACGGCATCGGTCCGGTCGGCCTGACTGCCGGCGAAGTCATCGACAGCGCCCGCTGCCTGTTCAACGACTGGCTGCGCTGAAGCGCAACCTCAATCCGCCACCGGCGGCGACGGATAGGGATAGAGCATGTTCAGCGCCTGGCTCTGGCCGTTGGGCTGGACAATGCGTACATGTTCGCGGCGCAGTTCCCGGGCATGCGGCACCCCGCAGGCATGGGCGATCATTTCCACTTCCTGGTTCAGGTTACGCGTGTAATGGGCAACCCGTTCGGCCTTGTCCTCGACGACCAGACCGCGCTGCAGTTTCTGGTTGTGCGTGGTGATGCCGGTCGGACAGGTATTCTGGTGACAGCGCAAGGCCTGGATGCAGCCGAGCGCGAACATGTAGCCGCGGGCCGAATTGACCAGATCGGCACCACAGGCAAGTGCCCAGGCGACCTTGGCCGGGGTCAGCAGCTTGCCCGAGGCGATCACCTTAATCCGCTCGCGCAGGCCGTTCTCGATCAACGCATCGACCACGCGCGGCAGCGCTTCGTTGATCGACAGTGCCATGTGATCGGCCAGCGCCTGCGGCGCCGCGCCCGAACCGCCCTCGCCGCCGTCGATGGTGAGGAAATCCGGCGCGCTCCACAAACCGCGCCGTCTGACGGCTTCGGCCAGTTCGTGCATGAATTGCCAGCCGCCGATGGCAGTCTTGATGCCGACCGGCTTGCCGGTCACTTCGCGGACATGCACGACCATATCGAGCAGCTCCTCCATCGTCCCGGTCTCGGGGTGACGGTTTGGCGACAGCGAATCCTTGCCCAGCGGAATACCACGGATGGCGGCGATCTCGGCCGTTACCTTGGCCGCCGGCAGCACCCCGCCTTTACCCGGCTTGGCGCCTTGCGACAGCTTGATCTCGAAGGCGCGGACATGCTCGTGCCCAGCCAGTTCGCGCAGGCGCAGGTCGCTGAGATGACCGGACTCATCGCGAACACCGTACTTGGCCGTACCGATCTGGAAAATAACGTCGCAGCGCCCTTCGAGATGGTAGGGACTGAGCCCGCCTTCGCCGGTATCCATGTAGCAGCCGGCCAGGGCCGCGCCTTGCGAGAGGGCGCGGACGGCCGGCCGGGAAATGGCGCCGAAACTCATGCCGCTGATATTGATCAGCGAACGGGCGGCGAACGGCTTGTCGCACCAGCCTTCGCCGATCATCACCGGCGGCGACGGCCGGTGATCGCTGTCGAGCACCGGAAAGGCGGCGTTGACGAAGACCAGCGCGCCGGATTGGTTGATGTCGTAGGTCGAACCGAAGCCGATCATGCCGCCTTCGTTCTTGGCCAGCCGATAGACCCAGGCGCGTGTCGCCCGGTTGAAGGGCATTTCCTCGCGGTCACCGAGGAAGAAGTACTGGCGGAAGTATTCGCCCAGGCTTTCGAAGAAGAACCGCAGATGGCCAACGATGGGGAAATTGCGCAAGACCGTGTGGCGCTTCTGGGTGACGTCGCGCAGGTACCAGAACAGCAGGAGTACCGCCAGCACCAGAACGACCATCACCCCAAGACTGACGTGAAACACCCCGACGATTTCTGACATTGTCTCCCCCCTGACGGTACAATTCGCGCCTAAGCATGCCGCCGGAACCCAGAGATGTCCATAGAATTCGCCTACCCGCTCGCCGCAGAAATCACCCGCAATGTCGACGCCGCCCTGACCGAAGATGTCGGCCCCGGCGACCTGACCGCTTCCCTGGTTCCCGGCGCCCGTCAAGTCCGGGCCACGGTCATTTCGCGGGAAGCCGGCGTGCTTTGCGGCACGGCCTGGTTCGACGAATGCGTGCGCCGCGTTGACCCAAATGCCCGCATCACCTGGCAAGCCGGCGACGGCGAACGGATCGCTGCCGACCAACTGCTATGTACCATCGACGGTAACGGCCGCGCCCTGCTGACCGCCGAGCGCAGCGCGCTGAACTTCCTGCAATTGCTGTCGGCGGTGGCCAGCAAGGTCCGCATCTACGCCGACGCCATTGCCGGCACCCGGGCGCAGGTCGTCGACACCCGCAAGACCCTGCCCGGCCTGCGCATTGCCCAGAAATACGCCGTCCGCGCCGGCGGCGGCGGCAACCACCGGCTGGCGCTATGGGATGCGATCCTGATCAAGGAAAATCACATCCATGCCGCCGGCGGCATCGCCCAGGCCTACGCGGCGGCCGAACAGGTCGCCGGGCAAGCCGCCGACCGCTGCAAGTTCATCCAGGTCGAAGTGGAAAACCTCGACGAACTGAACCAGGCGCTGGCTGCCGGCGCCCGGATGATCCTGCTCGACAATTTCACCACCGACCTGATGCGCGAGGCCGTCGCCGTCAACGCCGGGCGCGCCATTCTCGAAGCCTCTGGCAACGTCAGCCTGGAAACCATCCGCGCCATTGCCGAAACCGGAGTCGATCGCATCTCGGTCGGGGCGCTGACCAAGGACGTCAAAGCGCTCGACCTGTCGATGCGCTTCGTCGCTTAAGCCGCCCCCGACGCCGAGGGCGGCGAACAGCGCTTAGCCGACCCAGCGCCGGGCGTTACGGAACATCCGCATCCACGGGCTGTCTTCACCCCAGTTTTCCGGGTGCCAGGACATCTGCACGGTGCGGAAGACACGCTCCGGGTGCGGCATCATGATCGTGAACCGGCCGTCGGCCGTGGTCACGGCGGCCAGGCCGCCCGGCGAACCGTTCGGGTTGTACGGATAGACCTCGGTCGGCTCGCCCTTGTTGTCGACGTAGCGCACCGCGGACAGGCATTTACCCTGGTCGTCGGCATTGTCAAAAACGGCGCGGCCTTCGCCGTGCGAAACGACGATGGGGATCTGCGAGCCTTCCATGCCGGCGAAGAAGATCGACGGCGAATCGAGCACCTCGGTCATCACGAAACGCGCTTCGAACTGCTCGACCTGATTGCGGCGGAAAGCCGGCCAGTGTTCGGCACCGGGGATGATGGACTTGAGCGCACTCATCATCTGACAGCCGTTGCAGACGCCGAGCGCGAAGGTATCCGGACGATTGAAGAAAGCAGCGAACTCGTCGCGACAGCCGTCGTGCATCAGGATGGTCTTGGCCCAGCCCTGGCCGGCACCGAGCACATCGCCGTAGGAGAAGCCACCGCAGGCAACGAGGCCCTTGAAGTCCTTGAGGCTGACGCGGCCGGCGAGGATGTCGCTCATATGCACATCGACCGACTGGAAGCCGGCGCGATCGAAGGCGGCGGCCATTTCGTAATGGCTGTTGACGCCCTGCTCGCGAAGGATGGCGACGCGCGGGCGACCGCTGATGTCGCGGTAGACCTGGGTGAAATCTTCCTGCGGATCGAAAGTCACCTTCGGTGTCAGGCCGGGGTCGGCGACATCGAGGATGCGGTCGAATTCCTGCTGGGCGCAGTCGGGGTTGTCGCGCATCGCCTGCATGCGGAAGCTGGTTTCCGACCAGGCACGCTGCAGGTCCACACGCTTCTCGCGCAGCACGCGCTTGGCGTTGCGGGTGACGCGGATTTCGTCCCACTCGTTCAAGTGGCCGACGAAGTGGTAAGGCACACCGCAGGCACGCAGAATCGGCGTGACCTTCTCGCGGTCGGCACGACGGATCTGGATCAGCGCACCGAGTTCCTCATTGAACAGCGCGCGGACGATGTGCTCGAAATCGCGGCCGGCCATCAGGTCCGGGCGCTTCTCGGCGCCATCGACGTCGAGTGCGGCAGCGTCGAAGCAGACGCCATCAAGGTCGAGCGAGACGCCACGGCGGCTGGCGAAGGCCATTTCGCAGGCGGCGACGAACAGGCCGCCGTCCGAACGGTCGTGGTAAGCGAGCAGCAGGCCGTCGCGGTTGAGTTTCTGCACGGCGTCGAACAAGCCCTTGAGCTTGGCCGGTTCATCGACGTCCGGCGCATCGCTGCCGGTGGCGTTATAGACCTGCGCCAGCGCCGAACCGCCGAGGCGGTTCTTGCCGAGGTCGAGCAGCAGCAGTTCGGTTTCGCCCTGATCGGTGGCGAGCAGCGGGGTTTTCGTCTTGCGTACGTCGTCGACCGCAGCAAACGAGGTGACGATCAGCGACAGCGGCGACACCACCTGCTTCTTCTCGCTGCCCTCGTCCCAGGCGGTACGCATCGACAGGGAATCCTTGCCGACCGGGATCGACACGCCGATCTGCTTGCACAGTTCGGCAATGCCTTCGACCGTCGCGTACAGGCGGGCGTCCTCACCCGGCACGCCGCACGGCGCCATCCAGTTGGCGGAGAGCTTGACCTTGCCAAGATCGCCAACATCGGCCGCGGCCAGGTTGGTCAGCGCCTCGCCGATGGCCATGCGACCGGAAGCCGGTGCGTCGAGCACGGCGAGCGGCGTGCGCTCGCCCATGGCAAAGGCTTCGCCGAGATAACCCTGATAGCCCATCGTGGTCACGGCGACGTCAGCCACCGGCACCTGCCACGGGCCGACCATCTGGTCGCGAGCCGTCATGCCACCGACCGAGCGGTCACCGATCGAGATCAGGAAGGTCTTGTCGGCGATGGTCGGCAGACGCATCAGGCGGTAGGCGGCGTCCTTGAGTTCGATGGAAACGGCGTCGAACGGCACGAAGCTGGCCGGCTGCGACGTGACATCGCGCGTCATCCGCGGCGGCTTGCCGAGCAGCGCTTCCATTTCCATGTCGACCGGATTGACGCCGAAGTGGGCGTCGGTGACGGTCAGGTGGCCATCGCCGGTGGCTTCGCCGACCACGGCGAACGGGCAGCGCTCGCGTTCGCACATGGCCTGGAATTCGCCAATGCGGTTCGGCGGGATGGCCAGCACGTAGCGTTCCTGCGATTCATTGGACCAGATTTCGGCCGGCGACATGCCCGGCTCCAGGGTCGGCACCTTGCGCAGGTCGAACTTGGCGCCGACGCCGCCCGAATGGGCCAGTTCCGGCAGGGCGTTGGAAACGCCGCCGGCACCGACGTCGTGCACGGAGAGAATCGGGTTGTCCTTGCCCATCTGCCAGCAGCGATCAATCACCTCCTGGGCACGGCGCTGGATTTCCGGGTTGCCGCGCTGCACCGAGGCGAAGTCGAGGTCTTCGGCATTGACGCCGGCGGTCATCGACGAGGCAGCACCGCCACCCAGGCCGATCAGCATGCCGGGGCCGCCCAGTTGCACGAACAGCGTGCCGACCGGGAAGATTTCTTCCTTGAACGACTGCTCGGCCTGGATGGAACCGAGGCCGCCAGCAATCATGATCGGCTTGTGGTAGCCGCGCACGGTGCCGGCGACGTCCTGCTCATAGGTGCGGAAGTAGCCGGTCAGGTTCGGGCGGCCGAATTCGTTGTTGAAGGCGGCGGCACCGATCGGGCCTTCGAGCATGATGTCGAGCGCCGAAGCGATGCGCGACGGGCGGCCGTAGGCCTTTTCCCAAGGCTGGGTTGCGTCGGGAATGTTCAGGTTGGAGACCGAGAAACCACAGAGACCGGCCTTCGGCTTGGAGCCCTTGCCGGTGGCGCCTTCGTCGCGGATTTCGCCGCCGGAACCCGTGGAAGCACCGGGGAAAGGCGAAATCGCGGTCGGGTGGTTGTGCGTCTCGACCTTGGTCAGGATGTGGGTCAGCTCTTCCTTGTAGCTGTAGCCGCGGTCGGCATCCGGGTAGAAACGCTGGATGGTCGCGCCTTCGATGATCGAGGCGTTGTCGGCGTAGGCCATCACCGTACCCTGCGGGTTGGCGGCATGGGTTTCGCGGATCATGCCGAACAGCGTCTTGTCCTTCTTCTCGCCATCGATCACCCAGGAGGCATTGAAGATCTTGTGGCGGCAGTGTTCGGAGTTGGCCTGGGCGAACATCATCAGTTCGACGTCAGTCGGGTTGCGACCGGCCTTGGTGAAGATGTCGAGCAGGTAATCGACTTCGTCGTCGGACAGCGCCAGGCCCAGCGTGGCGTTGGCTTCAACCAGCGCGGCCTTGCTGCCTTTGAGCACATCGACCGTGGACAGCGGCTTCGGCGCGAAATGGCGGAACAGTTCGCCGGCTTCGGCAAAACCGGCGAGCACCGATTCGGTCATGCGGTCGTGCAGCAGGCCGGCGACGGCTTTCTTCTCGTCAGCGGTCAGCGCCCGGTTTTGCTTCAGAACCACGTGGAAGGCAACGACGCGCTCGATGCGCTCGATGGCCGGTTCCAGATCGCAGTTGAAGGCAATGTCGGTGGCCTTGGACGACCACGGCGAGATGGTGCCGATGCGCGGCGCCACCAGAAACAGTTCGCCCTTGTCCTCACCGGCCGGCACTTCTTCCAGCAGCTTGGCGAGCTTGGCGCGCTCGTCGGCGGCCAGCGCGCGCTTCTGCGCAACGACATGCCAGTAGTCGGCGGTGACCGCTTCGATGTCAGCCACCGCCGCCGTCAGGCGGGCGAGCAGGCGTTGCAGGCGGAAAGCGGAAAAGGCGGCGTCGCCTTTGAGGCAAATGATGTCGGCCATGGAGTGTGCGGTCGGGTTAGATGCGGAGAGGCGGGCATTATACCCGAGGGCGGTCAAGCAAATGGCCGCCATGCCAATTCAGAACATCGGCATGACTGGTAACGAATTATTGCACGGTTGCATTTGGTATTTTTTTCATAATTATTGATTATGATCGATAAATAACCTAGAATCGCGAGGCTTAACTATCCCAACACTTGAACAAATATCACTGGAGGTTTTCATGAGCATCGCAATGCGCATCGTCCTGCTTATCGCACTGGCGATTGCCGGCTTGATTGGCCTTGGAGGCTTCAGTCTCTATCAGATGGCCAAGATCAACAATGGCGTCAAGGAAACCAACGAAGTCACCATTCCCGGCATCCTCAAGCTGAATGAAGCGCAGACCGCCTTCCTGCTCGCCCGCCCCTTCCTGATCAACGTCCTCATCGAAAGCGACCCGGCCCGCCGCGAGACGCTGGTCCAGCGTTTCAACGAGCGCATGGCCGAGATGAACGCCGCCTTCGCCGATTACGAGAAGCTGGTGCACGACGACAAGGACCGCGAGTTGCTGGCGCACGACAAGAAGACCGCCGCCGCCTACCTCGAGTTCGCCAAGCAGTACATGGCCGCCGCGCTCGCCGGCAACCGCGATGAAGCGATGACCATCTCGCGCAATGCCGCCGACACCGTCAATGGCCTGTCCAACGCCCTGGTCGAGCACGCCAAGTTCATCAAGACGCATGCCGAGGAGTCGGCCAAGGAGGCCTACGACATCCACAACACCGCGATCAACCTGGTCGTCGGTGCGATCGTGCTACTCAGCCTGGTCGTCGCCACCATCGGCCTGCTGATCTACCGTCACGTTTCAGGCGGCCTCGACCGGATGGTGACGATATTCACCGGCATCGAGAAGGACCTCGACTTCACCGGGCGCCTGGATGTTGCCGGCAACGATGAACTGGCCAAGGTCGCACACGCTTTCAACGGCCTGCTCGAACGCCTCCAGCAGAGCTTCCGCAAAATGTCCAGGCACGCTGAATCCGTCAATCAAGCGGCTCAGCGGGTATCGACGGCGGCCCGTCAGATGTCGGTTGCCTCCCAGTACCAGAGCGAAGCCGCCTCAAGCATGGCGGCGGCAGTCGAAGAGATGACCGTCAGCGTCAATCACGTCGCCGACCGCGCCGAGGACACCCGCCGTCTGGCAACCAGCGCCGGTAGCGTCGCTGCACGCGGCCAGAACATCATCGGCGAGACGGTACTGTCGATCAACGGCATTGCCACCACCGTGCAAAGCGCTTCCGAGCAACTGACGGCACTGGAGAAACAAAGCGAGAAGATCAGCACCATTGTTTCCGTGATCAAAGACATCGCCGACCAGACCAACCTGCTCGCTCTCAATGCCGCCATCGAGGCAGCGCGTGCCGGCGAACAGGGCCGCGGCTTCGCCGTTGTGGCTGACGAAGTGCGCAAGCTGGCCGAGCGAACCGGCCACTCGACTCAGGAAATTGCCGTAACCATCCAGGAAATGCTCAGCGGCGCCCAGGGCGCTGTACACAGTATCCAGAGCGTCGAAGGCGCAGTTGCCTCCGGTGTCGGTTACGCTGAGCAGGCAAGCGGCGCGATGCAGGAAATTGGCAACGGTTCGACAGAAACGGTTGGCATGGTCAGCGACATCACCAGCGCCATCCGGGAACAGGGCGTCGCCAGCACCGACATCGCTCAACAGGTCGAGAAAATTGCGCAGATGGCCGAGGAAAACAGTGCCGCCGCGCAATCGACTTCAGGCACCTCGGAAGAAATGGTCAAGCTGGCGCAGGAAATGCACGACATCGTTGCCCAATACCGCGTCTGAAACTCAGCAGCAACATCCCGGGCCGGCATTGCCGGCCTTTTTCATTTCTTGATCGGTGCGTTACGCCCCGACATGCTGTCGCTCATCCGGTAAACGCCGTCAATGAACAGCCCATCCGGGTTACGACGGCAAAATTGTTCGATGTTGCGCTCGACGGTCGCCGCCGAGACATCGGTTACCTGCTGACGCGGGTTGGCATAGTTGTGACCGCTGAGAAAGCCCCGCGCCCAGGCGACATGGGCGGCACGCAATTCGACATCCTCGGCACCCTGGCGCCAGGCCCGGCAGGAATTGTCGTCAAAGGCGAGAATCTTGAGGCCGGAAGCCATACCCGCCGTCGTACCGGTTGCCAGAACCGCGAACACCAGCCAGGGCGCCACGTGCTTCTTGATACCCATCATTACTCTCCGTTTGCCATATTCCTCAAGGCGAAGCATAGACTACCCAGGCGCCATCGCGAACCCCGGCAGCAGGAACGTCGATTGCTTGAACTGCCATCCATCGCCACGGTCAACCTGCCCATTGCCCGGAAAACCACCATGTCTGCCAGCTTTCGCCCTTTCACTTTCGACAACACCTACGCCCGGGAACTCCCGGAATTTTGCGTTCGCTGGCAGGCAGAAACGGCCAGCGCACCAAAGCCGATCCGCCTGAACCGGGAACTGGTCAGCGAACTCGGCGGCGATCCGCAGCAACTGGAGAGCACCGACGGCATTGCCATGCTCGCTGGCAATCTCGTCCCGGTCGGCGCCGAACCGGTCGCCCAGGCCTATTCCGGCCACCAGTTCGGCGGTTTCTCGCCGCGCCTGGGCGACGGCCGCGCTTTATTGCTCGGCGAGGTGATCGACCGTCAGGGCCGGCGCCGCGACATCGCCTTCAAGGGTTCCGGGCGCACGCCCTTCTCGCGCAACGGCGACGGCAAGTGCGCGCTGGGTCCGGCGCTGCGCGAGTTCCTGGTCGGCGAGGCAATGCACGCGCTCGGCATCCCGACCACGCGGGCACTGGCCGTGGTCGCCACCGGCGACATGGTACGCCGCGAACGTGCCCTGCCCGGCGCCGTACTCACCCGCATTGCTAGCAGCCACCTGCGTGTCGGCACCTTCGAGTATGTCGCCGTGCATCACGGCCCGACCGCCGTACAGCAGCTCGCCGACTACGCCATCGCCCGCCACGACCCGCAACTGGCCGGCCGCAAAGATCGCTACCTGGCACTGCTCGACGCCGTCGCCGGCCGCCAGGCCGAGCTGGTCGCGCGCTGGCTCGGCGTCGGCTTCATCCACGGCGTGATGAACACCGACAACATGACGATTTCCGGCGAAACCATCGACTATGGCCCCTGCGCCTTCCTCGAAAGCTACCACCCGCGCACCGTGTTCAGCTCGATCGACAGCCAGGGCCGCTACGCCTACGGCCGACAGGCGTCGATCGCCCAATGGAACCTCGCCCGCCTGGCGGAAACCCTGCTGCCGCTGATCGACACCGACACAGACCGCGCCATCGCCGCCGCCACTGCGGTGATCGAAGCCTTCCCCGAGCGTCACGCCGCCTGTTGGCTGAACGTCATGCGCGCCAAGCTCGGCATCGACGAGAGCGGCGACGCCGAAACCGACCGCGCTCTGGCCGACGATTTCCTGACCCTGCTGCAACGCGGCCGCCACGACTTCACCAACAGTTTCCGCGCCCTCTACGATTTTGCCGACGGCCGCCCGCAGGCGCTCGCCCGACTGTTTGCCGATGACCCGGACGCCGCCGCCTGGCAGCAACGCTGGCAAGCCCGCCAGCCACAACGCAATGCCGCCCTGCTGGCCGCCATGCAGCACGCCAACCCCTGGCTGATCGCTCGCAACCACCAGGTCGAAAACGCCCTCGAAGCCGCCGTCGACCGCAACGACCTGGCCCCCTTCGACGCCCTGCTCGCCGCGCTGCGCGCGCCCTTCGACGAACGCGACGCCGACCGCCATTACACCGAACCGGCAGCGCCGGAAATCACCGGCAGCTACCAGACCTTCTGCGGGACCTGAGGCAAGGCCGGACAAAGGCCGTAAAATCCGGCCTTTGTGATCGCCAAGCCGCCCGCATGCGCCTCCTCCACACCTCAGACTGGCACCTCGGCCAGCATTTCATGGGTAAAAGCCGGCAGGCCGAGCACCAGGCGCTGATCGTCTGGCTGCTCGGACAGGTGGCGGAACATAGCGTCGACGCGGTGCTGATCGCCGGCGACATCTTCGACACCGGCACGCCGCCCAGCTACGCCCGCGAGCTTTACAGCCAGTTGGTCGTGCGCCTGCACGAGGCGGGCGTCGCGCTGCTGCTGCTCGGCGGCAACCACGATTCGCCGGCGACACTGGGCGAAAGCCGCGAGCTGCTGGCGCGCCTGAGGACGACGGTGATCGCCGCGACGCACGCCGATCCGGCGACGCAGGTGGTCGTCCTGGCGCAGCGCGACGGCAGGCCCGGCTGCATCGTCGCCGCCGTGCCCTTCGTCCGCCCGCGCGACGTGCTGCACAGCCAGGCCGGGCAGAGCGCCGAGGACAAGCAGTTGTCGCTGCAGCAGGCGATCCAGCAGCACTACGACGCGGTCGACGCCGCCGCCCGGGAAAAAATGGCCGAGCTCGGCGTCACCCTGCCCGTCGTCGCCACCGGCCACCTGACCACGGTCGGCGCCAGCGCCAGCGAATCGGTGCGCGAAATCTACGTCGGCGCGCTCGAAGCCTTCCCCACCGCCGCCTTCCCGCCCGCCGACTACATCGCGCTCGGCCACATCCACCGGCCGCAGAAAGTCGGCGGGCTGGAACACATCCGCTACTGCGGCTCGCCGATTCCACTCGGCTTCGACGAGGCGAAACAGCAAAAGGAAATGCTGCTCGTCGACCTCAACGCCGACGGCCTGCAGGCGGTGACGCCGCTGCCGGTACCGCGCTTCCAGGGGCTGGTAGCGATCGCCGGCAAGCTCGCCGACCTGCCGGCACAGATCGGCGCCGCCGCCGCGCTAGGCACGCCGGAGCGCCCGACCTGGCTGGAAGTCACCGTCGCCGAAGACGACTACCTCGCCGACCTGCCGGCGCGCATCGAAAAGATGACCGACGGCTGGCCGGTCGAAGCCCTGCGCATCCGCCGCCAGCGCGGCAACGCCGCCGCCCGCCTGGCAGCCGACGCCAGCGAGACGCTGGACGAACTCGATCCGCACGAAGTCTTCGCCCGCCGCCTGCAGCAGGAGGAACTGGACGCCGAATTGCAGCAGGCGCTGCTGCAACGCTACCGCGCCGTCGTCGCCGGTCTGCACGGGGAAACGGAAGGGGAAAGCGCATGAAAATCCTGACCCTGCGCCTGAAGAACCTCAATTCGCTGAAAGGCGAATGGACCGTCGACTTCACCCGGCCGCCGTTCACCGACAACGCGCTGTTCGCGATCACCGGGCCGACCGGCGCCGGCAAGTCGACGCTGCTCGACGCCATCTGCCTCGCCCTCTACCACCAGACGCCGCGCCTGAAGACGATCTCGGCCGCCGACAACGACATCATGACGCGGCACACCGCCGACTGCCTGGCCGAGGTCGAATTCGAGGTCAAGGGCGCCGTGTACCGCGCCTTCTGGAGCCAGCGCCGCGCCCGCGACAAGGCCGACGGCGCGCTGCAGGCGCCGAAAGTCGAGCTGGCTGCTGTTGGCAAAAACGGCGACGGCACCATCCTCAGCACCCAGACCAACGACAAGCTGAAGCGCATCGCCGAAATCACCGGCCTCGATTTCCCGCGCTTCACCAAGTCGATGCTGCTCGCCCAGGGCGGCTTCGCGGCCTTTTTGAACGCCAGCGCCAACGAGCGCGCCGAACTGCTCGAAGAACTGACCGGCAGCGAAATCTACGGCGAAATCTCGCGCAAGGTCTTCGAGCAGGCGCGCGAAGCCAGGGACAAACTCGCCCAGCTCAAGGCCCGCGCCGACGGCATGGAACTGATGAGCGACGAGCAGCGCGCCGCGATGCTGCAGGAAAGCGCCGTGCTGGAAACACAGCTCGCCGACCTCCAGCGCCAGCACACGCAAACGCAAGCGCAGCGCCAGTGGCGCCTTGATCTCGCCCAGGCCGAACAGGAAATCGCCGCCGCACTCACCCGCCAGCAAACCGCCGACACCGTACTGGCCGCCGCCGCGCCCGAACTCAAGCGCCTGGCCGACAGCGAACCGGCCGCAGCGCTACAGCCGCTGCACCAGCAATGGCAGCAGGCCGACGCCGCCGCCCGCCAGACCGCCGCCGAACGGCAGGCGCTGAACGGCGAACGCGCCCGCCTGCTGGCCGAACAACTGGCCGGCCACGACACCGCCGCGAGCCACGCCGCCGCTGTCGCCGCCCAGGCGCAACAGGCCCTGCAACAAAGCCGGCGCGAAGCGAAGGAGATCGACGACTTCTGCGCCGCCCACCCGCAGCGCGCCCAGCTTGGCGAACGCCTCGGCACCTGGCGCCAGCAGTTCGAGCAGCGCGCCCGACTGGCCCGCGAACTCGCCGCCCAGCAACAGGCGCAGCAGAAACTCGCCGCCGAGCAAGCCACCAACGAACGGCAACGCGCCGCCCAGCAGTTGACGGTCGACACCGCGCAAAAGACAAAAACCGCCGCCGACGCCGCGCTCGACACCAGCCGCGCCGAACAGAACCAACGTCTCGCTGGGCAAACACTGGCCGAGCTGCGCGCCCACTGGCAGCGCGAACAGGCCGCCGGCAACCGCTGGCAGCAGCTCGACGCGCTCGCCCGCCAGCGCCGCGAACTCGCCGCCCAGCAGGGCGCGCAGGCGCAGCAACTGCAGCAGGGCGAGCAGCAGATCGCCGCCCAGGAAAGCAGGCTGGTCGCGCTGCGCGAGCAGCACAAGGTGCTAAGCGCCCAGGTCGCCGACAAGCAGAAGTTGCTCGAACAGGAACGCCTGATCCGCAGCCTCGCCGACCACCGCCGCCAGTTGCAGCCGGGCCAGCCCTGCCCGCTGTGCGGCGCGATCGAGCACCCGGCAATTGCCGACTACGCCACGCTCGATGTCTCGGCCACCGAGGCCGCGCTGCAGGCGGCGCAGAAATCGCTCGCCGAACTGGTCGAAAATGGCCAGCAACTGCGCGACGAGCAGACCAAGGCGAAAGCCGCGCACGCCGCGCTGCAGGAGCAGCAGACGAAGACCGCCCGCGACCTCACCCGCCTCGCCGACGACTGGCAGACCCAACTCGCCGCGCTACCAACCGGCACGCTGCCCCTCGACGCCTGGCAGGACGAACCAACTCTCGCCGCCGCCCGCAGCCAGGCCGAACAGTCGCTGAACGCGCTCGCTGCCCGCCTGCAAGCCGCCGAACGCAGCGAACAGGCGGTCAACGCCGCCGCCAAGACCGCCGCCGACGCCGCCCAGGCCCTGCTCGCCGCCGGCAACCAACTGCAACTGCTGATCCAGGCCGGGCAAACCGCCGCGCTGCGCCAGGCGGAAATCGCCAAAGCCAGCCAGGGCATCGCCGCCGAACAGGCCGAACTCGACGCCCGGCTCAAGGAAACCCTGGCCGATATCCCCGCCGACCCCACCGCCTGGGTGGCCGAGCGCGACACCGAATGGCAGCACTGGCAGCAGACCCAGCGCCGCCGCCAGGAACTCGCCACCCAGCTCGTCCAGCAACAGGAACGCGCCGACGCCGCGCAGACCCAGGCCGCCCACTGGGCCGAACAGGCTGCACAACGACGGGCCGCAGCCGCCGACGCCCCCCCGCCGGCACCGGCCAGCGCCGAAGCCGACCCCGCCGCCGCCCTCGCCCGCTGCGCCGAGCGCCTGGCCGAACTCGGCCAGCAACTCGCCGCATTGCAAGGCCGTCAGGCGCAACTTGACGCCAATCTCGCCCGGCAGCAGCAAACCCTTGCCAATGCGGCAAGCGCCTGGCAAACGGCGCTCGCCGCCAGTCCGTTCAGCGACCTCGATGCCTACACCGCCGCACTGCTGCCGGCGGAAGAACGCCAGCGCCTGCAGCAAGCCCGGGAAACCCGGCAAGCCGCCAAGCAGCAGGCCGACGCGCTGCTCCAGGCCGCCCGCGAAAAGCTCGCCCGCCTGCAGCGTGAAGCTGGCGAGGCACCTGTACCTCCGCTCGCCGACCTCGACACCGCCCTCGCCCGACTCGACCAACAGCGCCGCGAACTCAGCGAACAGCTCGGCGCCCGGCGCGCCCTGCTCGCCCGCGACCAGGAGGCGCGGCAGAGCCAGCAGGCGCTATTCCAGGAAATCGCCGCGCAGACCGCCGACGCCGATCTCTGGCAGCGCCTCGACGGCCTGATCGGCTCGGCCAAAGGCGACAAGTTCCGCAAGTTCGCCCAGGGCCTCACCCTCGACCACCTGCTGCACCTCGCCAACGGCCACCTGGCCCGCCTGCACGGCCGCTACCTGCTGCGCCGCAAAACCAGCGGCGAACTCGAACTCGACATCGTCGACAGCTGGCAAGGCGAAGTCGCCCGCGACACCCGCACCCTCTCCGGCGGCGAAAGCTTCCTGGTCAGCCTGGCGCTGGCGCTCGCCCTCTCCGACCTGGTCAGCCACAAGACCAGCATCGACTCGCTCTTCCTCGACGAAGGCTTCGGCACGCTCGACGCCGACACCCTGGAAATCGCCCTCAATGCCCTCGACACGCTCAACGCCAGCGGCAAGATGATCGGCGTCATCAGCCACGTCGACGGAATGAAGGAGCGGATTCCGGCGCAGATCCGCGTCGAGAAGGGCGGTGGAGTCGGCTATTCGCGGCTCTGCCTGGCCGGTTGATCCTGCCCGGTGCAGTAAGCTTCACGGACACACTCGATGGCCTGTCAGGTGGCGGCCGGTTTCCCGGCAGCTCACCCAGGAGGCTAATGTGTCGCGCATTGGGATGGGCATCACGCCGCATCGTCCGCCTCATGAAAGCGGATTGTGTTCCGCCCTGCGGCTTTTGCCTGATACATGGCTTTGTCGGCCCATTTCAGGATGTCATCGGGACTGTCCTCATGGTCGAGAAACACGAACACGCCAATGCTCGCCGAACAATGGTGTTCAACGGAGCTTTCTGCCATCCGCTCGTGCACAATATTCAAATGATAGGTTGCTGACAGCCTGAGGCGGATCTTTTCGGCAACGGCCTTGGCTTGGGCAATGGACTTCGTGCGATCGGCATCAAGCTCACCCAGCATCACGACAAACTCATCCCCACCAAAGCGCGCCACAGTATCCATCTCACGCACGCAAGCCTTCAATCGATTGGCAGCTTCAACCAGCAGCAGGTCGCCGACGAAGTGGCCGTATTTGTCGTTCAGTGGTTTGAAGTTATCGAGGTCAACAAACATCAGGGCGCCATGACGACCAAAGCGCTTGCTGGCAGCCAGTACCTGGCTCAGGCGGTCGCTGAGCAAGCGCCGGTTGGGAAGCTGGGTCAGCGTGTCATAGAACGCCAGCTGCCTGACCTGGTCCTGCATCTGCTTGCGCGTGGTGATTTCGCGGGTGATGCCGTGATATCCAGTGATTTTCCCGCTTTCATCGCGCATGGCCTTCGAGAACACTTCCCCCCAGATCACGCTGCCATTCTTGCAGCGGTGCGGGGCTTCGAAGCTGACGAAACCCAGCCTGTTGCCTGCGCGCTCCGCTTCCTGCCGCTTGCGCCATGCTTCCATGACGATGGCCGCGCCTTCTTCATTGAATAATTCAAGCACGTGATGACCGACCACCTCGTCTGACTTGTAGCCACGAAGGCGTTCGTCCGACGGGCTGATGTAGGTGATACGAAGTTCGCTGTCAGCCCGCCAGATGACATCCATCGCGTCTTCCGTAAGCAACCGGTAGAACGACTCCCTTTCGTTCAGCGTCCGGGTACGTTCCTTGACCAGGGCTTCGAGTTCCCGGTTGCGCTCCTGCAGATTCTTGAGTGGATAGACTTCGCCATCGAGCACCAGGTGATAGGGAATCGAAATGCCGCTGTGGACGATTTTCCAGGACTCGCCTTCAAGACGGAAGATCAGGGTCAGTCGCGCAACCTCGCGCGCCAGGACATGGTCAGGAACCGGCAGGTGAATGTTGAAAAAAGCAGTGACGGAGACGACATGCTCACTCAGATCCTGCATAGAGATATCGCGCATTTCGATCCGGATGCGCTCCGGCACCTCGGCAAAATCCTGGCGGGTGATTCTCACCCACTCGTCGCGATCCGTAACCAGGACACTGCCACCGCCCGTATAACCACAGAAGTCTTCGCTGAAGAAGGTGGTCAGTCGATCATCGCGTGCGGCGTAGAGCTCGATGTACTCGTCGAATAAGGCGCGAATTTTGAGCTGACGGTCCGAACTAGGCATGATTGAGGCCATGGAAAATACTCATTTGCCAACAGAGTTAACAACATCTGACATATATACCATATAGCCTCTCTGGATCATCCTGCATGCGTCAACCAAAGGCTCATGAGGAAACCGAAGATTCAAATTACCCTGAGCGCTTAACAATTTCTCACCAATGAAGATCAAGATGCCCACGAAAACACCGGTCATTCACCATTACCCTGCCCATCAAGCGAGTACTCAGCCGCCGTTGCTTTTTGTGCATGGTGGTTACAGCCACGCTGCGCTGTGGAGCGTCCGCTTGATCCCTTATTTCCAGGATCTGGGCTACAACTGCTACGCGCTTGATTTTTCCGGCCACGGCAGCCACCCGGGTGATCGGCTCAATCTCGACGATTTCGGCATCGAAGATTACGTCACAGATCTGGCTACCGCCGTCGCCAGCCTGCCGGTGGAACCGGTGTTGATCGCACATTCCATGGGGTGCCTGGTCAGCCAGCGCTTTCTCGAACATGGCACGGCTCACGCCGTCGCCTTCCTGGCACCGGTGCCGCCAACCGGAACAGGCGGCACGGCCAGTCGCTTTGCCCTGACCATGCCGGATTTCTTCGCCGAATTGCCTAATGCGGTCAACGGCGCGGCCAACGAAAAAACAATGAGAACGATGGCCAGCGTCTATTTTTCGCCAAGCTTGGCGCCGGAGGAGACCGTCCAGTATCTTCCGCTAATCCAGCCGGAATCTGAAAAGGCCGTGGCCGAAATGCTCACTGCGCCCTTTCGCGTTGCCCGTAGCCGGGCACGCATTCCGGCATTGGTCATGGGTGGCTCGGCTGACCAGGTGTTTCCGGCCTCGATGCTCTTCTTCACTGCCGCAGTGTGGAACGCCAGAACGCAGATCATTGATGGGGCTGGCCACATGCTGATGCTCGACCCGCAATGGCCGGACACTGCTGGCAAGCTGCTGGAATGGTTGGAAAGCCTTGCCTGAAACCAGCTTCCAGGGACTGAGTCGCGCTACACTGCCAAGTTTGCCGTCAAACCGGAATTCTTCATGCGCTCCCTGCCCGTCCTGCTTCTCACCACCATCGCCCTGCCTGCGTTGGCGGAGGAGATTGGCTGCACAACCACCGAGTGGAAATTGATCGGCGCCAATCACCGCGTCTGCGTCTATGCTTATGACGACCCGAAGATTCCCGGTGTCACCTGCCATATCAGCCAGGCGCGCACCGGTGGCATAAAGGGCAGTCTCGGTCTGGCGGAAGACCCTTCGCAGTTTTCCATCGCTTGCCGCCAGATCGCGCCGATCGTCGTACCGGAGAATCTGCCGGAACGCGAGGTAGTATTCAGCGAAAACACTTCACTGTTGTTCAAGGAAACGCAGATTCATCGCCTCTTCGACGCCAAACGCAAGGTGTTGATCTATCTCGGCATCAGTCGCAAGATCATCGCTGGGGCGCCGAGTAACGCGATCTCGAGCGTACCGGTGCAACCGTGGTCGACAACCAAGGGGCCGTGATCCAATGAGTTCCTCTAACCACCGTCGCCTCGACAATGAACTCGCCAGCGCTGCCGCTGCCTACCAGGCCAGCACCGTGATCCCGCATTGCCCGCAGTGCTCGAATTCCTGCTGTCGCCTCGACCCCTTGGTGCTGGAACTGAACTGGAAACAGGTCAGGACTTTCTGGCGGATTGATGAGGCGCGTGCCGCCTTCGACCGGCAGCTGAAGGCGGGCCAGGGGCCGCAGGAAATCCGCGCCGGCAACGGCTTGTATTACGCGCACGGCAAGCCCTGCCCGGTATTCGATGAGGCGACGGCATCCTGTAGCGTCTATGGACAGCCGATCAAGCCGGCGGGCTGCTCGGATTTCCCGGTATATGAAGACGGCGGCACCATTGTCGCCGACCTGCGCTGCGAGGCGGTCGATCGTACCGCCCTGAGCAGCTGGATCGCCCAGGCTGTCGGTGAGAACTACCGTATCGTCAGCAAGGCCGACCCCGACTTCCCTTTTCTGATCACGCTCTCGCTGAAAAAGGCAAAACCTCCCGCGTAATGAAATGGAAACTGCTTGATTCTCCTTGTTGCATCACGGGAGAAGATCATGAGTCCCAGGCTGACCGAGGAAACGCTGTTCTGGCTACGTTTGGCCGCGTTCGCCCATCTCTCAGAGCAGATACTGTGCACCGGCGCCAGCGTCGATGACGCCGAGGAATTGTTGTTCGGCTGGCGTCTGCCGGGCGATCTGCCGGCACCATATGCCTGCCTGACCGGTGGCCTTGCCTACCAGACCGAACAACCGTGAATGCCTTAGCTGGCCTTGTCCGGCACGAACTTCAGCACATTGCCGTTGATGCAGTAACGCTTGCCGGTGGGCGGCGGGCCGTCGTCAAAGACGTGGCCAAGATGGATGCCAGAACTGGCGCTGCGGACTTCGACCCGGCGCATGCCGTGGCTGTCGTCCTCGTGCAGTGTGATCGCACCCGGCAGCGGATTGAAGAAACTGGGCCAGCCGCTGCCACTCTCGTACTTTGCATCACTACGGAACAGCGGCGCACCAGAAAGGGGATCGACGAAGGTGCCGGGGCGCTTTTCGTCGAGATGCGAACCGGTGCCGGGATACTCGGTGCCCTGCTCGAAGGCGATCTTCTGTTGCGCCGGCGTCAGCAGGTGGAAGCCCAACCATTGCCAGAAACGGCCAGTATCGCCGTTGTAGCCGGTGTAACGCGAAACCTCGCTGCCCTGTTCGAAGAGCACGATGGTCGGCGTGGCGAACAAGGCCTTGGCCAGCGTCCAGCCGGCCGGCGCCTGCGGACTCAGGCTGCGGGCGATGGCCACCGGCGATTGCCAGTGCTCGAGGACGTCGGCCTTGAATTTCTGGCAATAGATGCAGTCGGCGCTTTCAAAGACGATCAACTGGCGCTGCAGGTCGAGTGTGGCGGGATCGAGCGGCGGCATGCCAGCTGACTGCCCCGCCGAAGACGCGCCCGGATACTTGACCCCGGTACCGCCCAGCCCGCAATAACCGTCCGGATTCTTGACCAGGTAGTCCTGGTGGTATTCCTCGGCGGTGAAGTATTTTTCCAGCGGCGCGATCTCGGTGGTGATGCGGCCGAGCCCTGCCGCCGTCAGCGCCGTCTGGTAGGCGTCGCGGGTTTTCAGGGCGACGGCTTGCTGGCTGGCGTCGTGCGTATAGACGGCGCTGCGGTAGTTGCTGCCGACATCGTTGCCCTGGCGATCACCCTGCGTCGGATTGTGGCTTTCCCAGAACTGGATCAGCACCGTTTCCAGATTGACCTTGGCCGAGTCGAAAGTCACCTTGACCACTTCGGCATGATTGCGCAGGCTGGTTTTGCCCCACTGGCGCATGCGTTCGTGCGCCAGCACCGCATCGTAGGTGCCCGCGATGTCGCCGTTGGCGTAACCGCTTTCAACATCGAGCACACCGGGAATGGCGGCCATGCGTTTTTCGGCGCCCCAGAAACAGCCCATGCCGAGGACGATGCTGTCGGTGACGGCGGGCATGGCCGGCCGGCTTGCCTTGGCGGCCGCTTCACCGTCGCCGCAGGCGCTGATCAATACACTGCTGGATATCGCCAAGATCAATCCTTGTAATCTCTTGAGGGGTGACATTGCTTGCCTTTCGCCGGCGCGGGATCGCGGTTGAAACACCGCCGCTCGCCGCAAGCGCTACCCGGTGGTTGACTGGCGCGATGCGCGGTGGTTCCCCTTTAGTCGGCAAGTGCGTCAGTTTCTTACAGGCCGCCACCGACACTGTTAGGCCGGCGATTCATCGTCCTCGCTCAATCCCGCGAACAGGCCCTGCTCGCGCAGCATTGCCTTGAAGGTTTTCATGACCGGGCGCGAGAGCATGGTTTCGGCGAGCACGCGCTTTTCGTAGATGAGATTGCGCATATCCTCGCTGCTGGCAGCCCGGGCTGCGGCGATCAAACGATGGTATTCGTCGCCGAAGCGCTCGCCCGGACGATGTTTGACGGCGTCGTAGAGCAGCGCCATGACGGTTTTATCCACGGCGCCCATCTTGCACTTGCCGTCGAGGATCTTGAGCATCACCGTGGTCGCGCAATCGATATCACTGGCCGTCAGGGCGTGGCCGCACAGCCAGTCATCGACATGGGCCGCGTTCATGCGGCGACAGCGTAGAGCAAGCGAAAGCTGGCAGTTTCAGGCAAAGACATGGCAGACGGGACGATGGTTGGTAAGGCCCGGACCAACGCAAGAGCGGTGCCAGCGGGGCAAACGCCGCCGGTGCGTGGACCGGGCGCGTGGTGTCGCGCCTGGCCGGCGGTTTTGTCGGATTTGCGACGAGCTCAGTTCGCCATGTCGATCGCCAGGCGCCGTCCAGCAACCCGTTCGGCCAAAGCATCGTCGTGGGTGACCAGGACCAGCGCCGCGCCGCTGCGCTCAAGGGCGCGCAGAAGCACGGCCATGGTCTGCTTCTGGGTGATCGCGTCGAGGCGCGAGGTCGGCTCGTCGGCAAAAACCAGTTGCGGCTTAAGCAGCAGGATGCGGGCGATCGCGATGCGCTGCAGTTCGCCGCCCGAAACTTCGCCCGGCAGGCGGTCGAGCAAGGCGGCGTCGAGGCCGAGCTCGGCGAGCAGCGGCGCCGCAGCCCCGGGATCGAGGCGGTGCAGGCGGCACAGGTCGGCGAAGGTTTGCCGCAGCGTCTGCCGCGCCGGGAAGGCAGCGACCGGGTCTTGGTACAACTTCTGGAAGGCGAACGGGCGCGCCGCATGGCTGACGACACGGCCGGTGTCGGGCTTGAGCACGCCGAGCAGGATGTTGCCCAGCGTCGTCTTGCCGCAGCCGCTCGGGCCGGTCAGCGCCAGCCGCTCGCCGGCATGGACGCAGAGATCGATACCGGCGAACAACCGCTGCCGGCCGAAAGCCTTGGCCAGGCCCTGCGCCGTCAGCAGCGGCTGGCCGCTGGCCGGCGTCGCGTCAGCCGGCCAGTTGCGCGGCTGGGCAGCGAGCAGCGCCTGGGTGTAGGGATGCTGCGGCGCCTGCATCACCGTCGCCGTGGCACCGGATTCGACGATCCGCCCCTGTTCGATCACCGCCAGGCGGCCGCCAAGGGCCTCGGCGACTTCCAGGTCGTGGGTCACCGTGAGCAGCGCACAGCCTTCGAGCAGAGCCTCGCGCAGCAAGGTGACGACCTCGTCGCGCATGCGCCGGTCGAGGCCCTTGGTCGGCTCGTCGGCGATCAGGATCGGCGCGCCGCCGGCGTAGACTGCGGCGAAGGCGACACGCTGGGCCATGCCGCCGGAAATCTGGTGCGGATAATGCCCGGCCTTGTCCTGCAGACCGAGGCCGGCCAGCGCCTCGCGCGCCCGCTGGCGGGCGTTGGCGGCGGTACCGTCGCGGCGGACATGGCGATAGGTTTCCTCGACCTGGGCCAGGATGCGCATGGTCGGGTCGAGCGCCAGCCAGGGCTCCTGCGGCAACAGGCCGAGCTGGCGCCCCCACAGCGGCCGACGCGTGTGGTGGTCGGCGGCGGCCGAGGCGACGCCGGCGACCTCGACCGTGCCGGCCGCCTGCAGGGCATCCGGCAGATTGCCCATGATCGCCTGCGCCAGCAGCGATTTGCCGGCGCCGCTCTGACCGACCAGGGTCAGCGCCTCGCCCGGTGCCAGCGCGAAACTCACGTCGCGCAGCAGCGCGTTGTCGCCGGCACGAACGCTCAGCCCGTCAACCGCCAGGATGCGCTTCATGCGTTCTTCTCCTCATGCTGGATCAGGATCAGCGCCAGCAAGGTCGTCGCCAGCAGGCCGACCGGCGCGGCGATCAGCCAGGGGGCTTCCTGGTAATACGGCAGCAGCTCGGTCATCATCACGCCGAGCTCCGGGCGCGGCGGCTTGACGCCGACACCGACGAAACCGAGCGCAGCCATCGCCAGCACCGCGGCGGCCAGGCCGAAGCTGGCCAGCGTCCGCACCACCGGCGCCAGTTCCGGCCAGACATGACGGCGGACGATGTAGCCGAGACCGAAACCGAGCAGCAGCGAGGCCTCGACACCGGGCGACGCGAACAGCGTCCGGGCGCTGGCGCGGACGACGCGGAAATACTCGACCCAGAAGGCCAGCGACAGGCCCAGGTAAAGCGGCCAGAACTCGCCCGGCGCCAGGGTCGCCAGCAGCAGCACCAGCAGCAGGCCGGGCAGCGCCAGTACCGAGTCGGAGATGAACAGCAGCACTTTTTCCAGCGCGCCGCCGTACCAGGCCGCGAGGATGCCGAGCACGGTGCCCGGAATCGCCGCCGACAGCACGCTCAGCGCGGCCAGTCCGAGCGAAAGCTGGGCGGCATCGGCAAGCCGGGCAAGCATGCTGCGGCCGAGGTGGTCGGTACCGAGCGGATGTGCCAGGCCGGGCGCCTGCAGGAAGGCGCGCAGGTCCTGGGCAAAGGGGTCGGTACCGGTGAGCGCCGGCCCGAAGGCGGCGAAGACAGCGATGGCGGCGAGCAACAGCCAGCCGATGCGATGCAGGGTAGTCAGCTTCATGGGCGGTTCATTCAGCGATGGCGCGGATCGAGCGCCAGGCAAAGCAGGTCGACCAGCGCGTTCAACAGGACGAAGCACAGCGCCAGCATCAGGCAGGTGCCCTGGATCATCGGCACGTCGCGCCAGAACACCGCGTGCACCATGGCGTGGCCGATGCCAGGCCAGGCGAACAGGGTTTCCAGGATGACCACACCCTCGATGACGAAGGCCAGCTGGACGCCGAGATAGGCAACCACCGGCAGCGCCATGTTGCGCAGTGCGTGGCGCCATACCGCCAGCGACAGTGGCAGGCCCTTGGTCTGCGCGAAGGCGTAATGCTCGCTGGCGAGCACGTTGCGGATCGCCTCGCGGACGATGCGCGACGAGCCGGCGGCGAGGCCGAGCGCCAGTGTCAGCGCCGGCAGGAACAGGTTGGCGGCTTCGCCGTGTCCGGCCGCCGGCAGGTCGGCGCCGGCGAAGACGATGACCATCAGCAGCCCGAGCAGGAAAGGCGGAAAAGCGCGCAGCCCGACCGACACCAAGAGACCGAGACGGTCGGCCCAGCCGCCCGGGCGCAGGCCGGCGGCGACGCCGAGCGGCAAGCCGATCAGCAGCGACAAGCCGAGCGCGGCGCCGGCCAGCATCAGTGTATGGCCGAGCTGGTGGCGGATTTCGTCGACCACCGGCGTACCGATGACCAGCGAATTGCCAAGGTCGAAGGCCAGCAGTTGCTGCCACCACCCGGCCAGTGCCACGTACCACGGCGCATCGAGTGCCAGTTCGCGGCGCACCGCCTCGGCGGCTTCGGCACTGACCAGGTCGTAGCCATAGCGGCCAGCCGCGATGCGGTAGGCGAAATCGCCGGGCAACCAGCGCATCATCAGGAAGCTGAGCATGCCGACCAGCACGCCGACCGCCAGCGCCTGGCCACCGCGCCGGAGCAGCACCGGCAGCAGGCTGCGGCCCAAGGAAATCAGGGTTTGTGCATTCATGATTGCCAGCGCATCCGGCTGATCCGGTAGGAACGTTCGAAGGGGTCCAGACTGAAGCCGGCCAGTCGCGGCTGGACGGCCGCAACCAAGCGGTTCCAGGCGACCGGGATGACGGGCAGTTCGGCCTGCAGGGTGGCCGTCACCTGGCGGCGGACGGCCACGCGTGCGCGCTCCCCGGCAGCCCCCTGCAATGACAGCAGGCCCGTAGCAAGCTCCGGATCGGACCAGCCCATGGCGCCCCAATCGCTGTCCTGGCCGGCAAAGTCCTGGCTCAGGGTGAGCGACGGATCGGGAATGTTGGCGTAGTTGCGGGCACCCAGCGCCATCTGCAGCGTGCCGTTGCGATGTCCGGCCGGGATATCGCTGGAGTTGCCGATCGCCACTTCGACGGCAATGCCGAGCTGGCGCATCTGTTCCTGAATGGCGGCTGCGACCACCGGCAATTCCGGGCGGTCGGGAAAGGTCTGCAATTTCAGCGCCAGGCGCTCGCCCTGCCCGTCGCGGCGAATGCCGTCGGCGCCCCTGGCCCAGCCGAGACCGTCGAGCAACTGGCCGGCGCGGGCCAGATCAGTCGCCAGCGGCGCCAGCGCCGGATCGTGCCAGTCGGGCAGCACCGGCGGCAGCAACTGGCTGGCGGCGGCGCTTTCGTCACGCAGCACGGCGCGGGCGATGCCAGCGCGGTCGATGGCCAGGCTGATCGCTTCGCGGACTTCACGGCGTGCCAACAGCGGATGGCCGGCGTTGAGCTTGAGATAGATGGTGCGCGGCAGATGCACCGCCTGCACCTGCAGTCTCGGGTTACCGCGCAGGCGTTGCCAACTGGCCGGGTCAAGGCCGTACACGACATCGGCCTGACCGCTTTCGGCCATCAGCGCGCGGCTTTCACCGCGCCCGACGGCGAGGTAATGCAGGCGGCGGATCGCTGGCACCGGGCCGTCCCAGGTGTCGGCGACTTCGGCAGCGAAGCGCTGCGGCGCTTCGAGCAGGCTCAGTTTGTACGGCCCGCTGCCGATGATGCGGCGGACCGAGCCGCTGGCGCCGTAGCAATCGGGTGCCAGTATCTGCGTGCTACTGTGGGCAAGCACCGCCGGCAGCGGTTCGAAAATCTGCCGCAAATGCAGGTCGACCGTGAACTCGCCGGCTTCAATGCGCTCGATCGGCACCATGCCCAGGCCGCCCGGCTTGACCCGGGCATACTCCAGCGCCTGCCGCACCGCCGTGCCGCTGACCGGGCTGCCGTCGTGGAACCGGGCGCCCGGTCGCAAGCGGAAACGCCAGCGCCGGCGGTCGGCCGAGACCGACCATTCGCTCGCCAACCCGGCGACGTAGTGGCCGTGATCGTCAAGATCGACCAACGTCTCGCTGATCTCGGTGCGCGAGAACAGGTAGCCGGCCCGCGAAGGGTCGAGGCCGGTGATTTCCCAGGGTCCGACCAGGCGCAGCGTCTGCCCGTCGATTTCGCCCTGAGTCAGCGTTTCGCTCCCAGGCCGACAAGCGGCCAGCGGCAAGGCGCCGAGGCCGAGCAGCAGCGCCCGGCGGCGTGGCAGAAAGACATCAACCATTGACTCAGAACCGCATCTGCATGCCGAGCGTGAGCGTGCGCGGCGTACCCGGCGTTACCCAGTACACGTCGTAGGAGCTGGCGTAATAGGTCTTGTCGAACAGGTTTTCGACGTCAAGCGAGAAGCGCAGGTTCTGGCTCGGCTTCCAGTAAGTCATCAGGCGTGCCGTCGTGTAGGCCGGCAGTTCGAAGGTATCGAGCGCATTGCCGGAACGTTTGCCGACATAGGTGGCGCCGCCGCCAAACCCGTAACGACCATCTTTGAAACCTGCCTCATACATCGCCAGGATGCTGCCGCTGTGCTTGGGCACGTTGAGCAGGCGGGCGCCGACCAGCGCCGCGTTATTGTCCTTGGTGATTTCGGCGTCGGTGTAGGCGTAGTTGGCGGTGACCCGAACTTTCGTGGTCAGCTGGCCGGAGACATCGATCTCCATACCGCGACTACGCGCCTCACCGGCGGCGATCGAAAAGCCCGAATTGTTCAGATCGTTGGTCAGAACGTTCTTCTTGTCGATATCGAAGAACGACAAGGTGCCGCCATAGCGTTTGTCGGTCGATTCGTACTTGATACCGACTTCCTTGGCCCGCCCTTCTTCCGGAGCGAAAGCACCGCCATTGACGTCACCGCCGGTATTCGGGCGGAACGATTCGCTGGCCAGCGCATAGATCGAAACGCTCGGGCTGAGCAGCCAGGTCAGGCCGACGCGCGGCGTCGTCGCCTTGCGTTCCTGTTTGGCCACGGTACTGGTGCTACGATTTTTCAGATCCTGACGGAAGCGATCATGGCGCAGGCCAAGCAGCAAACGCCAGTCCTCTGCCAGATGTATTTGATCCTGCAGGAACACACCTGTCCCGTACTGCTTTTCCAGGGTGTTTACAGGTGTCGTGTCAAGCGCCAGCGGCGTCTGCCCGTAAACCGGATTATTTATATCGATGCCGTAGGTGGTGGTCGAGCGCCCACGAGTCATCAATTGATCGAGTTCGAAACGATAGCTATCGAGACCGGCCATGACCTCGTGCTTGAGAGTACCGGTGGCGAACTTGCCGTGCACTTCGCCCTGGAAGGAAAGATCGTTGGAATCGTAGTCGCGGAAACGGCGCTCGCGTTCGATGATCGGCGTCCCCGCGGTTGTCCAGCGGACGACGCCGGCCGTACGCGGACTGGCTTCGGTTGAGTAACCGTCGAAGCTGGTCGTCCGGTAGGCCAACCCGGCCTTGGCCTTCCAGTCGCTGGAGAACTCGTGTTCCAGCGTCAGTTGGTGGGTCTTGTTGTCGATGGTGATGTCACCGTCGCCCGGCTCACCGAGAAAGGTTTCGCGCGAGATGCTGCCGGTGCGGCCGCCAACCGCAACCACGCCGCGATCCAGCGGCGCCTTGTGACGCAGCAGCTCGAGGTCGTAATTGACCAGCGTGTTCGGCGACAGCACCCAGGTGAAGGACGGCGCAACCAGGTAGCGTTCGCTGTCGATATGGTCGCGGAAGCTGCCCTTGTCCTCGACCGCGACGTTCAGGCGGTAGGCCAGGTTGTCGGCAAGCGGACCGGTCGTATCGAACGAGGTACGATAGCTGTCGTAGCTGCCAACATAGACCTCCAGCGAGTTGCCCGCCTTGAACTGCGGCTTCTTGGTCACCACGTTGAGGATACCGCCCGGTTCGCTGGCGCCGTAGAGCGCCGCCGACGGTCCCTTGAGCACTTCGATGCGCTCGACGTTGGCCATGTCGCGCGGGGCGTTGAAGCCGCGATTGCCGGCGAAGCCATTGCGCAGGAAGTTCGGCCCGGTGTTCTCGTTGCCGGCGAAGCCGCGGATCGCGAAGTTGTCCCAGAGACCGCCGAAGCTGTTCTGGCGCGTGACGCCGCTAACGTAGTCGTAGGCTTCCTCGAGGCGGACGGCGCCGATGTCGTCGATCAGCTGCCGGGGAATCACCCGCACCGACTGCGGCAGTTCGCGCAGCGGCGTTTCCGAGCGAGCCACGCCGCTTTCCTCGAGATAGTAAGCCTGGCCTTCGCTACGGCCAACGACGCTGATTTCCGAGAGCTGACGCTCGCCTTCCTGGGCCCAGAGGCCGGGGCCAAACCCGATCAGCAAGAGTGCTGCAACAGCGGGCTTGAAAACAAACTGAGCTTGCATGAATGTCTCTGAATACCAAAAAAACGCAATGTTATAACATCGCAAATGCGATTGCATAGCGTTAACAAAATGAAAGATTAGCAGAAAACACACACGATGTATGATGAATTTTTATTTATTCATACAACTTCTGTGCCAGCCGGAATCGCCACGGTTTTCCTGGCCAAGAGGAGTCCTTTACTGAGAAATTACGATCAGCGCGCTTCCAGGGTGGAAAGCGCGCTGGCAGCACAGGATCAATCCCAGGCCAGCGCCCCGCCCGTCTGATATTCGGTGACCCGCGTCTCGAAGAAGTTCTTTTCCTTGCGCAGGTTGGCCTGTTCATCCAGCCAGGGCAGGACGTTCTCCGCGCCGGGGAAGGGTTCCTCGACGCCCACCTGCCGTGCCCGCCGGTTGGCGATGAAGCGGAATTGCTGGACGTGCAGGTCGGCGTTGTAGCCGAGGATGGGGTCGCGCAGGATGTAGCCGGCGTAGGCGCGTTCGGCGGCTTCGGCTTCGTTCCACAGTTCGCGCAGCGCCTGCGGGTCGAGTTCCAGACCCTCTTCCTTGAGCAGTTCGCGCACGACGCGGATGCCGAAAGCACAGTGCAGGACTTCGTCGCGCATGATGTATTGCAGTTGCTCGGCGGCGCCCTTCATCAGGCCGCGCCGTTGCAGCGCGAAGATGGGCGTGAAGCCGTTGTAGAACCAGCAGCCTTCGAAGATCACCGCGAAGAAGAAGTATGAGAGCGCGAATTCGTGCAGGTTGGCGCGGTCGGTGAGGTCGAAGTCTGAACGCAGCACCTTTTCCAGCCGGCGGTTGGCGAGTGCGATCTTGCCGTGGATTTCGGGAACGACGCGGTAGCGGTTGTAGATTTCCTGCTGGTCGAGACCGATGCTTTCGATGCAGTGCTGGTAAGTCCAGGTGTGCAGTGCTTCCTCGTAGACCTGGCGGGCCTGGTAGATCTGCAGTTCGGGTGCGCTCATCTTCTCCATCACCGCCAGGCCGATGTTGCGCATGGCCAGGATGTCGGAGGTGGTCAGATAGGCCAGCACGTTCTCGAAGACGTGGCGCTCGGCCGGACTGAGCTTGTGGTGGTAGTCGTGCACGTCCTGGGCCATGCTGATTTCCAACGGCGTCCAGTGGTTGCGGTTGGCCTTGAGGAAGAACTCCCAAGCCCAGGGATACTTGAACGGCGCCAACTGGTTGATGTCGGCCTTGCCGTTGACGATGCGCTTGTCGGCGGCGTTGATCGGCGCCAGCGAGGGCGTGGCGGCTGGCGACGGGGCTGGCGCGGAAGTCGGCGCGACGGGTGCAGCGGCAGCCGGCGCGGGGCTTTCCCAGTCATCGAAACGGTAGGCGGCATTCATGGCAATCTCCCTGAGCTTATTGGTTCAGCGCGCGCATGCTCTCGCGCAGTTCTTCGAGCCCTTTGAGGAATCCGGGCCCCGGGTGAGTGAAGTAATCGCCGCTGAGCGGCAGGATGGGCACGCCGGGCTCGGCGATGGCCGGGTTGCAGCTTTCCGAGCGGCGGTCCTGCAGGGCGAACAACAGGTCCGGCCGACGCTCGCTGATCCAGGCGCCAACATCACCACCAGGCTGGCCGGGGCGGAAATTGCGGATGTTGTCGTGGTCGGCGACGACCTCGAAACCGGCGGCGGTGAACAGTTCGAACAGCGTCGTGCCGCGTCCGAAGGAATACGGCGCATTGCTGCAGGCGGAGAGGATCAGCACGCGGCGCTGGCGGGCATCGACCTGAGCGGCGGCGCGCCAGTCGGCGGCGAAACGGTCGACCCGTTGCTCGATGTCGACCACCCCGGTCGCCCGCCCGACCTCGCGCAGCATCTGTTCGACCCCGGCCATGCCCTTGAAACCGCCGACGCGCAGCGACACCGCCCCCGGCGGCGTGACCCGCGCTGCCGTTTCCGCCGGCGTCCATTCGGAAAAGATGAGGACGTCGGGTTCGAGATCGGCGATGGCGGCTGCGTCAGGGTCGATGACCCCGCCGGTGTGATCGACCGGCAGCGGATCGTAACGGCTGACGCCGACGACGCAGGGGCCGCGCCCCAGCCATTCGAGCGCGCGGGTGATGTAGGGCGACTGGCTGACGATGCGCGGGCAGTCGGCCGCCTGGGCCAGGCCGGCGCACAGGAGCAGCGGCAGGACGAAGGTATGGGAGAGTTTCATAGTGATGCTTCCAGAATCAGGGACGGACTTCGCGGAAACGCTGGCCGCGATCCCAGTCCACGTAGAAGATGCCGCCGGTCGGCGCGGTGAAGCTGAACAGGCGTTCGCCGTTCATCGACACGGCGCTCTCGCCGGTGGAGAAATCGAGTTCGGGTTCCTTGCCGCCGCGATTGACGATCAACATCGGCAAGCCGGTTTCGGCTGTGCGTTTTTCCCAGACATCGCCCGGCCCCATACCGTCGACCGGCGGCCAGTTGGCCGGCGACAGCAGGATCTGCGCGCCCTGCCCGGCCAGTTGCGCGGCGGTGTCGGGGCGCCAGGCGTCGGCGCAGACCAGGCTGCCGACGGCGATGCCATCGACCGTCAGCGGCCGGCTGGCGCCGCCGGCCAGCGACCAGGCTTCGGCCCGGCCGACCGGGCGCTGCTTGCGCCAGGTGCCGAGGATGCTGCCGGCGCGATCGATCGCCGCGACGCTGTTGTACAGCTTGCCGCTGCCCGGCTCGCGCTCGGCCAGGCCGACGAAGAGCGCGATACCGTTGTCGCGGGCGATCGCTGCCAGGGTATGCACCCAGGCGTCGGGGAAAGGATGAATCCAGTCGGTGCCGATGCGCTTCACGAAGTTGTAGCCGGTTTCGGCCAGTTCCGGCGTCACCACCCAGTCGGCACCGTGGCGCGCCGCTTCGCCGATGGCGGCTTCGATGCGGGCGCGGTTGCCGGCGATGTCGCCGGGCACCGGGTCGAGGTGGAGCAAGGCGATGCGCAGATCGCCAGCGGCCTTGGCCGGGCCGCCAGTAGCATCGGGGAAACGTTTGGCGCCGGGCAGGAAATAGCCGTTCTGCTTGCCCAGCGCCTCGACCACCGCCGCGTAGCTCGCCTTGCCGATCAGCTCACCGATGCGGCTGTGGCCGCCGGTGTAGGTGGCGCGCGGTGCGGCGGTGCCGGAAACGACGATGATGCTGTCGGTGCCGGTGCCGGTCGCCTGCACGGCCGGGGTGTAGGTGCTGGCCACCTTGAGGTCTTCGAGCGCTGCCGTCTTGCCTTCGGTGACGGTGATCAACGCCCTGGCCAGCGCCGCGTCGCTGAGTTCGATGTTGCTCAGCACCAGGATGTTGATCGTGCCCGTCGGCTTGCCGTCCTTGTCCAGGCCCTCGATGTGGGTGCCGCTATCGACGCCGGTTCGGATCGCGTTGCTGCGTGCGCCGGCTGTCGCCAGCACGGTCACCGTCAGCGGCCCGTGGCTGCGGGTGACAACCGCCAGGTTATCCATGTCGGCGGCCGTCGCCATGTGCGCCACTGCGGCACCGGCGACACCCAGACGCGCCGCCGCAGCCAGGCGTTGCCGTTCGGTGTACGGCTTGGCGTCGGCGCCCAGCTTGCGCCAGAGCAGCGGGTGCGCGGCATGGTTGATCGCCGCCCGTGCGTCCACCATGCCGTCGCTGGTCGACAGCGCCCGGCGGGCTTCCGGGAAGCGGACGACCAGTGTTTTCTCCCAATAACCGTCGCGCTCGCCCTGCACGATCTCGGCGCGGGCCGCGACCTCGGGTGGTAGCACCGGGGCGCCGGCAAACGCCGGCAGCGCCAGCAGCAGGCAGGCCAGGTGGACGAAATGGCGGAATGGACTCGGTTTCATCAGCGGGTTCCGGTAGCGAAAAGAGGCAGAAGCTTAACCCGGCGCGCCGGGGTCGCCGTCACTGGCAAGACTCGCAAGTCGGATCATCGATGGCGCAGAACTTCGGCGCCTCTTCCTGCACCACGGCATCGTCGCGACCGCCGGCCTTTTCCGCCTGGCTGGCACCGAGCGTGCGCAGGTAGTAGGTGGTCTTGAGGCCGCGCTTCCAGGCCAGCTTGTAGATCTCGTCGAGCTTCTTGCCGGAAGGCAGCGCCAGGTAGAGATTCAGCGACTGCGCCTGGTCGATCCATTTCTGGCGTCGGGCGGCGGCTTCGATCAGCCACACCGGGTCGATCTCGAAGGCGGTGGCGTAGCGGGCTTTCAGTTCGTCGGGCACGCGGTCGATGCGGGCGAGCGAGCCGTCGAAGTACTTGAGGTCGGCGACCATCACTTCGTCCCACAGGTCGAGCGCCTTGAGGTCGCGCACCAGTGCTTCGTTGACCACGGTGAATTCGCCGGACAGGTTGGATTTGACGTAGAGGTTCTGGTAGGCCGGCTCGATGCTGGCGGAGACGCCGACAATGTTGGAGATGGTCGCGGTCGGCGCGATGGCAACGCAGTTGGAGTTGCGCATGCCGTGGCGGGCGATGCGCTGCTTGAGCGCGTCCCAGTCGAGGCGGCTGTCGCGGTTGAGTTCGACCGCCTCGCCGCGCCCGGCTTCGAGCAGCACGATGCTTTCGTGCGGCAGGATGCCGCGATCCCACAGGCTGCCGGTGAAGCTGGAGTAACGGCCGCGCTCCTGCGCCAGTTCGGTCGATGCCCAGTAGGCCTGGTAGCAGACAGCTTCCATGCTGCGGTCGGCGAACTCCACCGCTTCCGGTGAGGCGTAGGCGATACCGAGCTGGTACAGGCAATCGGCAAAACCCATGATGCCCATGCCGACCGGGCGGTGGCGCAAGTTGGCGTTGCGCGCCTTGGGCGTCGCGTAGAAGTTGATGTCGACGACGTTGTCGAGCATGCGCATGGCCGTCTGCACGGTGCGCGCGAGCTTTTCCTGGTCGAGCTGGCCGTCCTTCAGGTGCGCCAGCAGATTGACCGAGCCGAGGTTGCACACCGCCGTTTCCGAATCCGAGGTGTTCAGCGTGATTTCGGTACAGAGATTCGACGAATGGACGACGCCGACGTGCTGCTGCGGCGAGCGCAGGTTGCAGGCGTCCTTGAAGGTGATCCACGGGTGCCCGGTCTCGAACAGCATGGTCAGCATCTTGCGCCACAACTGCACGGCAGGAATCTTCTTGTGCAGCTTCAACTGGCCGGCGGCGGCCTTGGCTTCGTAGGCTTCATACGCTTCGACGAAGGCGCGGCCGGATTTTTCGTGCAGGTCGGGCGTATCGACCGGCGAGAACAGCGTCCACTCGCCACCGGCAATTACGCGCTGCATGAACAGGTCGGGAATCCAGTTGGCGGTGTTCATGTCGTGCGTGCGGCGGCGCTCGTCGCCGGTGTTCTTGCGCAGTTCGAGGAATTCCTCGATGTCGAGGTGCCAGGTTTCCAGATAGGCGCAGACGGCGCCCTTGCGCTTGCCGCCCTGGTTCACCGCAACCGCCGTGTCGTTGACCACCTTCAAAAAGGGAATCACGCCCTGGCTCTGGCCGTTGGTGCCCTTGATCCGGCTGCCCAGCGCGCGCACCGGCGTCCAGTCGTTGCCCAGCCCACCGGCGTACTTCTGCAGCAGCGCGTTTTCCTTGATCGACTGGTAGATGCCGTCGAGGTCGTCGGCCACCGTGGTCAGGTAGCAGGATGAGAGTTGTGAATGCAGGGTGCCGCTGTTGAACAGGGTCGGCGTCGAGCACATGAAGTCGAAGCTGGAAATCAGGTCGTAAAACTCGATGGCGCGCGCTTCGCGGTCGATTTCGTTCAAGGCCAGGCCCATCGCCACGCGCATGAAGAAGAGCTGCGGCGTTTCGATGCGGCGGCCGTCGATGTGCAGGAAATAGCGGTCGTACAGCGTCTGCAGGCCGAGGTAGCCGAACAGCTGGTTGCGTTCGGGCTTGAGCGCGGCGGCCAGGCGGTCGAGGTCGTAATCCTTGAGGCGCGGGTCGAGCAGTTCGGCAATCACGCCGCGTTCGACAAAGACCGGGAAGTAAGCCGCTTCGACGGCCTCATCCTGCGCCGCTTCCGGCCCAGCCGCTTCCTCGACCAGGCTGGCCAGCAGCAGGCGGGCGGTGGCGTAGTCGTAGCCGGGTTCGCGCTCGATCAGCGTGCGAGCGGCGAGCACCAGTGCCTGCTTGACGTCGGCCAGCGCGACGCCGTCGTACAGGTTCTTCAGCGCGTGGTCGAGGATGGTCCGCGGCGAAACGCCCTCCCCCAGCCCGGCACACGCCGTTTCGCAGGTTTTCAGCAAGCCGGCGACATCAAGCGGTCGGCGCTCGCCATCGACCGTCACATGCAACTCGGGCACGCCCTGGACTTCCGCCAGCGCGGCCCGCTCGGCGGCGCGGCGTTCGCGGTAGAGCACATAGGCGCGGGCGACGTCGTGTTCGCCGGAGCGCATCAGCGCCAGTTCGACCTGGTCCTGGATATCCTCGATATGCACCCGGCCACCGTCCGGCAGGCGGCGGGTCAGCGAACGCACCACCGTTTCGGTCAGCCGCGCAACCAGTTCGCGCACCCGCGACGAGGTCGCGCTCTGGCTCCCCTCGACGGCCAGGAAAGCCTTGGTCAGGGCAACGGAAATCTTCTCGGGATGGAATTCGACGACCGCGCCATTACGGCGGATCACCTGTAGCGCGGCGGCACTGTGGGCGGACAAGTCGGAAATGTGCGCGAGGACGTTCGAGGACACGGCAATGCTCCGGTTCGGGGGGCGGAACATGGCTGGCGCGTGACGCGGCCGCGCAACGCTGTGCCGACGGACGGCGACAACGGACAAGCACGGACGACAAGAGACGAAACGCTCACGCAAAACCTCTCACCAGGGACACCCCGCCCCAAAGGAAAATGAAAAGGACACGTTGCGGCAGGTCTCCTGGCTCCCGGCTCAACGCGTTTCACCCGCCTTCCCGGACGCATCCAGTGGCATGGGGTGGCGAAACGCTCGCCGGTTACAGTTGCGGGGGCAGCCCCGGGATTCGGATCGTCAGATCCGGCACCGGATTCCCGTTTTAATCCCCTTGCGGGGAACCATCAACGCGACGGAGTTTATGCCTTTCGCTTGCCGCCAGTCAACAAAAATCACTACATGCAGTAGATGAGAAGCGGCAAGCGACTAAATATAGACAAAAGCAAGACATGGCAGTGTCGTTTCGATCCGCTATAATTATGAGCGTTTCAGGTGCCGTCGGCGGTTTTCCGCCACGGTGAAACGGGAAAGCGGTGCGTCCTCGGACAAAGCCGCTGCTGCCCCCGCAACGGTAAGCGAGTGCGGGCGCGTCACAAGGCCACTGGGTTCTGCCCGGGAAGGCGACGCGTCAAGACTTGCCAGCCCGGAGACCGGCCTGCGACGACCAGCGAAGTGCCGCGGGGAAGCGGCCACGGCCGCCCGTCAGCCCATTCCCCACGCGCTTCACCTCAACCAAGCACACCGGCATGCGGGGACGCTGCCGGCAGGGGAAAACCAATGCACATCCGCCTCAAACCCGTGGCAGCCACGCTGCTCGCCTTGTTCGCCGGCAATCTTGCCGCCCAGACGCTCGACACCATCGTCGTCACCGCTACCCGCTTCGAATCAAGCCAACAGGAAAATCCGATCGCCGCCCAGGTGATCACCGCAGACGAAATCCGAAACAGTGCGGCAACCACCGTCGGTGAAGTTCTGAACAAACTCGGCGGTGTACATAGCCGCATCAACTTCGTCGGCACGCCGGATTCGCCGCTCGACCTGCGCGGCTTCGGCATGACCGGCGACCAGAACACGCTGGTCCTGGTCGACGGCCAGCGCATTTCGGAGAACGAACTGGTCAGCGCCCGCCTGTCGGCGATCCCGCTCGACAGCATCGAACGCATCGAGATCCTCCGCGGGTCCGGTTCCGTGCTTTACGGCAGCGGCGCGAGCAGCGGCACGATCAACATCATCACCCGCTCGGCGCTCGGCGCGCCGCTCTCCGGTAACGTCTCGGCCCGCGTCGGCAGCCATGACCTGAGCGATCTGCGCGGCGGTTTCCGCGCCGGCGGCGAACGCTGGGGTCTGCGCCTCAACGCGCAGCGCCTGCGTACCGACAACTACCGCGACAACAACCGCAGCGAACTCGACACCGCTAGCGGCGAACTGCGCTTCGGCGACCGCGACGGCTTCGTCGCCCTCGCCTTCAGCGCCGACGACCAGAACTCACGCCTGCCGGGCGCCCGCAGCGAAGCGCAACTGCGCAGCGACCGCCGCGGCGCGGCGACCCCGGACGATTATTTCGACAGCCGCAGCCAGCGTTTCTCGCTGCGCGGCGAACGGCGCCTCGGCGAACTGTCGCTGGCGCTCGACATCGCCCGCCGCGACAAGCGTGCCGACATGTTCAACAACACCGCCTGGGGCAGCACACTGGCCAAGACCGACGTCGGCGTCACCACGGTCTCGCCGCGCCTGCTCTGGCAGACCCGTTTCGACCAGGTGCTCTACAACCTGACCGTCGGCGCCGACTGGAGCCACTGGACCTACGACAACGACACCGCCGCCACCGGTTTCATGAGCGCCCTCGACGAATCGGGCAAGCAGAGGAACCAAGCCTTCTACCTGCGTAACGACCTGCACCTGGCCGCCAGTGGCACCCGGATCAGCCTCGGCGGACGCCGGGAGAGCGTCCGCCAGACGCAGCACGAGCGCCTGGTGCCGCGTGACGCCAGCGAGCGGCACAGCCTGTCGGCCTACGAACTCGCAGTGCAGCAGGAACTCGGCGCCGGCTTCTCGGCTTACGGCCGGATCGGGCGCAGCTTCCGCATCGCCAACATCGACGAGAACCGCTGCTGGACGGCACCTTGTCCGACGCTGTTAAAGCCTCAACGCTCGCTCGACCGCGAGATCGGCGCCCGCTGGCAGGGGGCTGGCGCCAGCTTCGGCGCCAGTCTGTTCGAGATGGATATCAGCAACGAAATCCACTATTTCGCACCGACCTTCTCGAACATCAACCTCGATGCCACCCGCCACCGCGGCATTGAGCTCGAAGGCCGCCTGCAGGTCACCGCCGGCGTTGATCTCGCCGCCCGCTACACCCATACCCAGGCGCGCTTCCGCGACGGCAGCTACGGCGGGAACAATGTCACCGGCAACGACGTGCCGCTGGTGCCCAAGCACCGAGCCTCGATCAATCTCGGCTGGCAGATACAGGAAAGCACCCGTCTCGGTGTGAACCTGAGCTACACAGGCAAGCAGCGCTACGACAACGACCAGCCCAACCGCTTCCACAAGATGCCGGCCTACACCGTGACCGATATCAAGCTGGCGCACGACATCGGCGACTGGCGGCTGGCGCTCGGCGTGAACAACCTGTTCGACCGAAAGTTCTACTCCTACGGCATCGTCAACGGCACCTTCACCTCGTTCAACGCCTACCCGGAAGACCGCCGCAACGCCTACCTCAGCGCCGAATACCGGTTCTGATCGGCAATCGACCAAAACAGAATACGCCCCGCAGCCAGCCGGGGCGTTTTTTCGACGCCAAACTCAAGCTGCCAGCTTTCCCTCATGGCGCAGCGCCGACACTGGGGGCATCCCTTTACGAACGAAGCCAAATGGCGCGCCCAGCGGCAACAGCGTACGGCCGAAATAAGCGTTGAGGAAAATCGCCCCGGCGGCGTAGAAGCCGAGCAGCGAAATCAACAGTTCCGACCAGCCGGCCAAGGCAATGAACAAAGCCGGCGCCACCCCGAGGATGGACAGCGCCAGTGACGGCAACAGCACGTTGATCAGGAACAGGATGGCGGCAAAGACCTTGTTCGTCTCGCAGGCGGCAACCAGAATGAACAACGAAAAAATGAAATAGGCGATACAGGCGTAAGCCAGTTGACGGACGTCGGCACCAACGGCGACGCTGCCGAACCAGCCTTGGGCGATCGCCCAGTGCATCGCCACCGCAGCCCAGAACAGGCCATAGGCACCGAGGACGATGGCGCCGAAAAAGTTGTTTTTGCGGAAGTCGACCGTGGACGCCCAGATCTGTCCGATTGAACCGAGAAACAATGCCCACGGCACCAGATAGGTCGTGCCACTGGTCCAACCCAGCTTCTGCGACGCGGCGACAAAGGTGACGACGGCCAGGCCGAAGACACCGAGAGCGGTCGGATCGGCGAGTTGCGGGCGGGTTTCGGTGATGTGAAGATGCTGGGTCATGTGGATATTTCCTCGAGGGTTTCGGGCAATTCGCCCGGGATGGCGGGAATCGCGGCGAGTACCGCGTTTCGGAAGAAGCCGTGGTGCAAGCGCGCCAACCGGTCGACCTCGGTCAGGTCGCCATTGAGCAATGCGGTGCCCAGTGCCAGACGGCTAGCGGCGGAGAGTTCGCGGTCGATCGATGCGAAGCCGGGACCGACCGCCAGCCTGAGCTGTTGCTCCAGGTTGCGGCTGGCGGCGGCGAATACCGGACTGGACAGGGTCGCCCGCGCTGCCGCGCAGAAACCACGCCATACCGCGCGCGGTGGCGTCGCCGTGGCCAGCGCCTGCCAGGTGTCGAGCAGCTGCCGCAAACGGGCGTGCGGCAGGTCGACCAAGCGCTGCAACACGAAGCCATCGACCAGTGCCAGCACATCGAGCACCTGGACCAGCTCGGCGCGCCCCGGCGCGACCACGCTGCAGCCGCTGAACATGCGCAGGTCGAGCAGGCCGTCGCGGACCAGCACCTTGATCGCTTCGCGCACCGGCGTCCGGCTGACGCCGTAGTGGCGGCTCAGCGCCAGCTCGTCGATGGCGCTGCCGGGCGGCAGGCGGTGGTCGAAGATGCTGTCGCGGATGGCCTCGGCGACGCCCTCGTAGAGCAGACGCGGGCGAATTTCCTCAGCGCTCGCCAGCATCGTCGGCGTCCTCGTCCGAAGTTTCAGCGGCCGGTTCCGCGACCGGCGGCTCGGCATCGGTTTCGCCGAACAGGCTGCTGAAGTAGAGATAGGGATTGACGAACATCGGGGGCTCCTCGCGAAAAATGGCTTGCCAACGCAGCCGATAGTTCGCAATATACGCACCGCAAAAACCCTGACCAGGCCTGAAAAAGCGCAGTTTTGCGAAGATTTTTCAGCGAATTTGCAAACTTTGCGAATACACCGGAAGCGACAATGAAAAAAGCCTTCATGGGCGTACGCCTGAAACGCCTGCGCGAGGAGCGCGGCCTGACCCAGGTCGCGCTGGCGCGGGCGCTCGACCTGTCGGCGAGCTACCTCAACCAGCTTGAGCAGAACCAGCGGCCACTGACCGTACCGGTACTGCTCAAGCTCAACGCGGTCTTCGGCGTTGATGTCCAGCGCTTTTCCGAGGACGACGAGGCACGCCTGATCGCCGACCTGCGCGAGGTCTTCGACGAATCCGCCGGCGCCGAAAAGGTGACGCTGGCCGAAATCCGCGAGCTGGCGGCGAATATGCCGGCGGTCGCGCGCAGCCTGCTGCAACTCGCCCGCCAGCAGCGCGCCGGCCAGGAGCGCGAGGCGGCACTGGCCGCGCGGCTGGGGCTGGACCGCAGCGAAACCGGCGGCACCCGGCCGATGCCCTTCGAGGAAGTGCGCGACTTCTTCTACGCTCGTCACAACCACATCGCCGAGCTCGACGAACTGGCCGAGCGCCTCGCTGCCGCCTGGCGGCTACGCCCGGGCGACGCCGCCGACGGCCTGGAAAAACGCCTGCTGCACGCGCACGGCATCAGCGTCGTGCGCGGCGGCTGGCATGATGGCGGCGCCGAAGTCCAGCGTCGTTTCGACCCCGCCCAGAAAACCCTGATCCTGTCGCCGCATCTGACGCCTGGCCAGGCCGCCTTCCAGATGGCAACGCAACTGGCCTTTCTCGAAGCCGCCGAAGCGATCGATGCGATCACCGGCGACGCCGACCTGTCCGGCGACGAAGCCCGCCGCCTGGCCCGCATCGGCCTCGCCAACTACTTCGCCGGCGCGTTGCTGCTGCCCTACACCGCCTTTCTCGACCAGGCCGAGTCGCTGCGCTACGACATCGAGCTGCTCGGGCGCAGCTTCGGCGTCGAGTTCGAGACCACCTGCCACCGGCTGTCCACGCTGCAGCGCCCGACGGCGCGCGGCGTGCCGTTCTTCTTCGTCCGCGTGGACCGCGCCGGCAACATTTCCAAACGCCAGTCGGCGACCGATTTCCACTTCTCGCGCATCGGCGGCACCTGCCCGCTGTGGAACGTCTACGAAGCCTTCGCCCAGCCCGGACGAACGCTGACGCAACTATCGACGATGCCCGACGGCCGCGCCTATCTGTGGATCGCCCGCACAGTCACCTGCGGTCACGGCGGCTACGGCGCGCCGAGCAAGATCTTCTCGGTCGGCCTCGGTTGCGACCTGCGCCACGCCGACCGCCTGGTCTATAGCCAGGGCCTCGACCTCAAGGCGAGCGAGGGCTTCGTCCCGATTGGCGCCGGCTGCAAGGTCTGTCCGCGCCACAACTGCCCGCAACGCGCCTTCCCGCTGGCTGGCGGTACGCTGGTGGTAGACGAGAACCGGCGCAGTTTCTCGCCCTACGCCTGAGCACGGGATTTTCCCGGCTGCCGTTGCGCATGCGAAAATGCCGGCCATGACTGCCCTCGCCTTCGTCGACCTGGAAACCACCGGCGCCACCGCCACCTCCGACCGCATCACCGAAATCGGCATCGTCGAGGTCGATGCCGACGGCACCGTGCGCGAGTGGCAGCAACTGGTCAATCCGGGCACCCATATCTCGCCGTTCATCGAGAACCTGACCGGCATCAGCAACGCCATGGTCGCCACTGCCCCGCCCTTTGCCGAGGTCGCCGAAGATGTCCTGCGCCGGCTCAAGGGGCGACTGTTCATCGCCCATAATGCGCGCTTCGACTATGGCTTCCTGAAGAACGAATTCAAGCGCAGCGGCATTGAATTCCGCGCGCCGGTGCTGTGCACGGTCAAGCTGTCGCGCGCGCTCTACCCGGAATTCAAGCGCCACAGCCTGGACAGCCTGATCGAACGCCACGGCCTGATCGCCAAGGGTCGCCACCGGGCGCTGGCCGACGCCCAGCTGATCCATCAGTTCTGGCAAAGAATCCATGCCGAGCGCAGCGGCGAGGACATCGACGCGGCGCTCAGGAAACTCAACGCCTACCCCAGCCTGCCACCGCATCTCGACCCCGCCATCATCGATGAACTGCCGGAAACGCCCGGCGTTTACCTGTTCTACGGCGAAGCCAGCGAACACGGCGAACTACCGCTGTACATCGGCAAGGGCAAGAACATCCGCAGCCGGGTGCTGTCGCATTTTTCCGCCGACCATCGTTCGGCTCGCGAAATGACGCTGGCGCAGCAGACCCGGCGCATCGACTGGATCGAAACCGCGGGCGAAATCGGCGCCCTGCTGCGCGAAGCCGAACTGGTGAAGACCCGCCAGCCGACGCAGAACCGCCAGTTACGGCGCAACGAAGACGTGTGCACCTGGACCCTGATCGACGCCGGCGACGGCTGGCTGAAACCCGAACTGCGCCTCGCCGCCGACCTCGACTTCGGCATCGGCAACGCCTGCTACGGACTGTTCAAGAGCCCCCGCGAAGCCACGCAGACGCTGCGCAAACTGGTCGACGCGCATCAACTGTGCGACATCCTCAGCGGGCTCGATCGCCAGGTCGGCAACAAACCCTGCTTCGGCCACCAGACGCGCCGCTGCAAAGGCGGCTGTGTCGGCAAGGAACCGTTGGCCAAGCACAGCATGCGACTGATGGGTGCGATGGTGACACTGAAACTCGCCAGCTGGCCCTTCCCCGGCCCGGCGATCATCCGCGAAGGCGACGAAGCGCACCTGATCGACGGCTGGCGCTACCTTGGCAGCGCCCGCAGCGACAACGAACTGCATGCGCTGCTGGAATTGAAGCGCCCGCCCTTCGACCGCGATATCTACAAGATATTGAGCAAGCAGATAGCCCTCATGAAAGCGCTCCCCGGTCGCTGACAAGCCAGCCGCGATGCGCACCATTCATGCGAATACGCCGTGTACGTACCAACCACTGGCGTCGCGGAAAATCCACGCCCACTGCCCTTCGCCGTTGCGGGCGACGAAGTAGTCACGGCGCAGGTCGCCGACAGCGGATGCCTCGCCGCTGTCCCACCAGCCGCTTTCCAGCCGTTCGCCGCGGGTGACGAGTTGCAGCGGGCCGTGCCAGTGCGGGCCGTCGGCACGCTCGGCCAGCGGCTGCGGCGCGGGCAACAGCCAGAGTGGGCGCGGCTTGCCGAACGTTGCGGTCGACGCGGTTTTTGCCGCAAAAATGCCGGCCGGGTCGTCGCTGCGGCTGGCGCATTCCGGGCGATGGTCGGCATGCTGCGCCAGGCTGCGCACGGCGTCGTCGCCGAGCCGGGCACGCAGGCGTTCGATGCAGGCAGCGGCGCCCTCGCCCGGCACCGCCTGGTCGAACAGGCCGGTGCTGGCGTCGGGCCGGGCGACGACTTCGTCGGCCACCAGGCTGAGCGCCTCAACCGGCGCCACCAACTGCAGGCGACCGAGATGCTCGCGCAACAGGCGCATGAACCGGCCTTCGTCGCCACAGGGCTCGCCGAAACGCAGCGGCAGCATGCTGCTTGAGCCGTCGTCGTGAGTCAGGCGCAGCGTGCCGGCGCGCAGCAACATCTGGCGCACCTGCAGCCAGCCGGCCAGTGCAGCAAACAGGCGCTGCGCGGCGAAGGCCAGGCCTTCGGCGAATTCGACGCGCGACGGCAGTTCCAGCCCGGCGGCGAAACGCTCAGGAAAGACGAAGGCGCGCTGCGGATCGGGCAGTTCGCCGCAGGCGCGCAGCAGGTCGTCGACCGGGCCGTTGCCGACACGCCGCCGCAGGCTGGCGGCCGGTTGCGCAGTCAGTTCGCCGAGCCGGCGCAGGCCGAAGGCGTCGAGCCGGGCAACGACCTCGGCCGGCCAATCGGGTACGACACACGGCAAATCGGCCAGCGCCGCCTGCAGCGCGGCCAGGCTCTCGTAGCTGGCGGCCGCGCCGGCATGCGCCAACCAGCGGGCGCCGAGCGGCGTTGGTGCGACCGCCCAGTCCACACGCCAACCCTGTACCCGGCAACCGTCGCGCACCGCTTCAACAATCGCTTCGATACCGCCGAACAAGCGCCGACAACCGCCGATCTCGAGCAGCAACCCGGCCGGCGGCGCCAGGCTGACGGTCGGCGTGAAACGCCCGGACCAGCAGGCAAGACCGGCGAGCGCCCGCGCTTCGCGTGCCGGATCGCGCTCGCAGGCGCGCAGCCCGGGCAGCAGGCCGAGTGCGGTCGACAACTTGTGGCCGGGCAAAATGCCGGCCGCGGCAGCAACCGGATCGGCAGCCAGAACCCGGCCGCGCGCCGTGACGACGCTAGGCGACTGCCGCAGCGGCAGGGCTTCCAGCGTCAGCTGCGGAAAATGCAGGGCCAGCCACAACACGTGTTTTCCTTCCCGGTCGGGGGATCTCGATCTGCAACAGACGCGACGCCGGCCGACCGCGCCGCTTGAGGATGCGCAACGCCAGCCGGTCGGCACTGGCGGCCAGCGTCAGACGCAAAGGCGCCGGCGACGGGGTTGCGGCGTCTACGGTCGACCGCCACAAAACGGCAAAAACCGACTGTCCTTCGGCCGCCACCTGCAGGCGGCGCAGCGCCCGGGCATCGATGCCGGCATCCGGCCAGGCGAGCAGGCCGGCGAAGCCGCCGCATCTGAGCAATTGCTCGACGCACCAGGCCACCTGCTTGCCCGGCCGGATCACCAGCAGGCGCTCCGGTGCCACGCCGGCCGCCGCCCAGGCCGGCGCATGCGGCAGCCAGGGCGGTGCGACCAGGGCCAGGCGACCGCCCTCGCCCGAGAGCCGGGCCAGCGCTGGCAGCAGCAGGCTGATTTCGCCGATGCCACCACGGTCAACCAGGATTTCGGTGAGATTGCCGCGCGGCCAGCCGCCGCCCGGCAGTTCGGCGTCGAGTTCGGCGTAACCGCTGGCGATGGTGCCGGCCGGCAGGCCGGGCAAGGCATCGCCGCGCCAGATGTCGCCGCGCGCCAGGACCGCCGCCAAACTCACCGGCGACGGCTGCGCGCTCATGAGAGTTTCGAAATGGCTCCGCGGATCAGGCCGACAGCGACACCCTCGATGGCGAATTCGACTTCGCCGGGGTTGATCACGATGGGCTCGAAATCCGGGTTTTCGGCGATCAGGCGGATCTGGTTCTTGCCGCGTTCCAGGCGCTTGACGGTGACTTCCTCGTCGATGCGGGCGACGACGATCTCGCCGTCGCGCGCCTGATTCGTCTTATGCACGGCGATCAGGTCGCCGTCGAAGATGCCGGCATCGATCATCGACAGGCCGCGCACCTTGAGCAGGAAATCGGCGCGCGGATTGAACAGGCCGGCGTCGAAATTGTAGCGTCCCTGCACGTTCTCGACGGCGAGGATGGGCGAACCGGCGGCGACGCTGCCGATCAGCGGCAGACCGAGCTGCTCGACCAGGCGGATGCCGCGCGCCGAGCCGGGTTCGAGGTTGATCGCGCCCTTCTTGGCCAGCGCCTTGAGGTGATCCTCGGCGGCGTTGGCCGAAGCGAAGCCGAAGGCGGTGGCGATTTCGGCGCGGGTCGGCGGCGCCCCGAGCACCTCGACGGTGTTCTTGATGAAATCGAGGATTTCCTGCTGACGCGGGGTGAGTTTCATGACGGGGCTCCGGCAATTTCCGATGACTGTATTTTTGTACAGTTACAAGGATTTGGCAAGGCCGAGATCAAAACAAAACGCTTCAGAGCGAAACAGAAAAATCATCTACCCATATGATAAAAAATGAATTATCCTGAAAATCAAAAATGATTGATTTCAGGATAAATTTCAATGTATCAAGAGTTTACAGACGAACAACGACGTTTGCTGCTGAACTTGTCGCAGTATTACGCTGCCTACATTGACGCTGAGCGCGAGCGACACAGGACATCGGATTTTCCCCTGCACTGGAAAACTGTCAGCGGCAGAGACTATCTGTACGAAATCATCGATAGTCGCGGCAACGCCAAGAGTAAAGGACCTCGGTCGAGCAAGACGGAAGCTCTTCACCAAGCATGGCATGACGCCAAGTTGCGCGGCGACAATGCCAGAACGCTTCTTGTCGAAATCGGGCGCATGTATCGCGCCATGCGCCTGGGCTCGATTTCCGGTGAAGCAGCGGCCATATTGCGCGAAGCCGATCGTCGAGAGCTACTCGGCAATTCCCTGATCGTTGTCGGCACCAATGCCATGCCGGCTTATGAGGTCGAGGCACAACACCGGATCGGCACCGGACTCGACGAAACCCAGGACTTTGACATGGCATGGATCGGTCACCTGACTTTCGCCGGCACCGCCCCTTCCCCACATAGCGGCGATCCATTCTGGCGCATGCTCAAAGCCGTTGACTCGACCTATACGGTGAATACCGAGAGAAACTTCCAGGCACGCAACGCAAAAGCCTACGAAGTGGAATTACTCGTCGCCCCGAGCCGCGTCGCCTCCATGGGCAAAACCGACAAGCCAGTGCCCATGCCTTTACCGGAACAAGAGTGGCTGTTGAACGGTCGCTTCGTCGATCATGTCATCTGCGCACGCGATGGCTCGGCGGCAAGAATCGTCGCCCCTGATCCGCGCTGGTTTGCACTGCACAAGCTATGGATGAGCGATCAGGAAAAACGCACTGCGCTCAAACGCCCCAAAGACCGCAAACAAGGGCTGCGCTTGCTGGATTCAATTGCGTGCCATATGCCGCACTATGCCCTCGACGACACATTCGCCGCAGAACTTCCCGACGAGCTGCGCCCCTATTTTGATGACTGGCGCCAAAATAGCGGCGCCACGCCCCCGCCACCACCTGCCTGGTAGTCAAAGTCCAACACCTGCCGAAAACTCGGCTAATATCCGCGCTCGCCCCGACTTGCCCCGCCACAGGACCGCGCATGAAACTCCAGCACCTCGCCATCGGCGACCGCTTCGAATACGACGGCAGAATCTTCGTCAAGACCGGCCCGCTGACCGCCTCGTCGGATCAGGGCGGACAGCAGATCATTCCCCGCTATGCCGTACTCACGCCGCTCGATCAGCCGGCGTCGGGAAACAAGACAGCCGGCCGTGACCGGGTAAACAAGGCGGCGGTGCTCGCCGCTTTCGACCGCTTCTACCGGACCAGCGAACGGCTCTGCGACGCAGCCGCGCAAGCCGAGCTGGCAAAGGCGCGGAGCGAATTCCTGAAGATATTCGAGTAATCAGGTCGGCAGGTCGAAACCCTTGAGCTTGCGGTACATGTCGACCGCGTAGGAATCGGTCATGCCGGCGACGAAATCGGCCACCTGCAGTAGACGCACATAGGGATCGGCATCCGGCTTGCCATCGTGGCCGAGGAATTGCGTCGGCAATAGCCTGAGCAGCATGCGTTCGCGCGTCGTCACCCGGGTTCCCGGCACTTCCGCAGCCGCCTCGACGGCGTTGGTATAGAGCGCCAGCAAGGCGCCGAGCACCTCGAAACCGGCGGTTTCGATCTCCAGCGCCGGCCGCGCCGTATAGATGGTTTCCTTGGCCACGCGCAACACCGCCTGCAGCGGCACACCGACCGGCGACTGGTCGAGCAGCTCCTCGTCGAAACTGCCGTCGAGGATGGCCGCCTCATTTTCCAGGAAGACCGCCGCCGCGCTTTCCAGCAGCCGACCGATGGCCTTGGCGCGCAGGTATTCCAGCCTTTCCTTGGGGTCGTGCAGGCGGTCGAGCCGGCCGCCGTTGATCGTATTGCCGGCCAGGTCGGCAAGCAGGCATTCGGCGTCCTTGTACGGCACGAAGCCGAGCCGGGCAGCATCTTCGAGATCGACGATCAGGTAGCAGGTATCGTCGGCCACCTCGACCAGGAAGGCCAGCGGATGGCGGCGCCAGGCGGTACCGGGAATGCGTTCGACCAGGCCGGTGGAAGCGGCAACGCGGGCGAAGTTGTCGGCGTCCTGCTGAAAGAAACCGAATTTCTTGCCGCTTTTACCGTCCAGTTCGCCATCGACCGCTGAAGGCCGCGGATATTTGGTGAAGGTGGCCAGCACCGCGCTGGTCAGTTGCAGGCCGCCGGGATTGGCCGGGCTCTGCAGGCGGGAAACGATGCGGAAGCCCTGCGCGTTGCCCTCGTAGCGCTCGAAATCAGCGCGCTGCGCGGCGGTGAAATCATGGCGTTCGAGCAGGCCGGAAATGCGGAACCATTCGCGGATCGCATCCTCGCCGGCGTGACCGAACGGCGGATTGCCGATGTCGTGCGCCAGGCAGGCGGCGGCGACGATGGCGCCGAAATCGCCCGATTCGACATCCTTCAACCCATGCCGGGCAATGATCTCGCGGCCGACCACGGCACCGAGTGAGCGGCCGACACAACTGGCCTCCAGGCTGTGCGTCAGGCGGGTGCGCACGTAATCGCTCTTCGACAGCGGGAAAACCTGGGTCTTGTCCTTCAGCCGGCGAAAGGCCGAGGTGAACACGATGCGGTCGTAATCCTGCTGGAAGGCGGTGCGCTCCGCCGTCCCCGGCGCCTTGCCGGCGCCCAGGCGCTCGCTGGAGAGCAGTTTTTCCCAGATTTTCTTCTTGCCCATGTGGCGTCCGTCGTCATTGACCATGGGCGCCGAGTTTACTCCGCTTCGAGCAAGGCCCGCACATGATCCGGCAGGGGCACGGATTTTCCGCTCTGCGTATTCATCCACACCACCTTGGCCGCGCCCTCGGCGTAAAGCTCACCGTCGATCAGCATGTCGACATAGGTCTGGCAACTGGAACGGCCGACCGCGCCGACATAGGTGCGCACCTCGACAGTACCCGGATAGTTCATCGGCTTGAGGAAGGTACAGGCCGCATTGACGATCACCGGACCATCGCCGCCGGGGCGGACCATGACCTTCATGTCCTCGATCCATTCGACCCGGGCCTGCTCCATGTAGCGGAAATAGACGGTGTTGTTGACGTGCCCGTAGGCGTCCATGTCGCCCCAGCGGATGGGCATGCGGGTGGTGTGGATGAGCTTTTTGCGATGGTCCATGAAACGATCGTTTGAAAAAGGGTTGAAGAAAGGTTTTCCATACTGTACCGTATTGAAAAAACACCGACAACAAACGGAGGAGACAATGATGGAACGCGAAGCCATGGAATTCGACGCGGTCGTCGTCGGCGGTGGTCCCGCCGGCCTGGCCGCTGCCATCCGCCTGAAGCAACTGGCGGCGGCAAACAATCAGGAAATCTCGGTCTGCCTGATCGAGAAAGGCGCCGAGATCGGCGCCCACATCCTCTCCGGCGCGGTCATGGACCCGCGCGCCCTCGACGAACTGCTGCCCGACTGGAAATCGACCGGTGCGCCGCTCAACGCCCCGGTCAGCGAGGATCGCTTCCTGATCCTGTCGGAAACCGGCGCCACGCAGGTGCCGAACGCCCTGCTCCCCGGCTGTTTTCACAACGAGGGCAATTACGTCATCTCGCTCGGCAACGTCTGCCGCTGGCTGGGCGAACAGGCCGAAGCGCTCGGCGTCGAGATCTACCCCGGTTTTGCCGGCAGCGAAGTGCTGTTCGACGAAAACGGCGCGGTCAAGGGCGTGGCCACCGGCGACATGGGCCGCCTGCACGACGGTTCGGAAGGCCCGAACTTTCAGCTGGGCATGGAACTGCACGGCAAATACACCTTCTTTGCCGAAGGCTGCCGCGGCCACCTCGGCAAGCAGTTGATCGCGCATTTCGCACTCGACCGCGACGCCGACCCGCAGACCTACGGCATCGGCCTCAAGGAACTCTGGGAAATCGACCCGAGCAAACACCAGAGCGGCCTGGTCATCCACAGCGGCGGCTGGCCGATGCAGCCCGACACCTACGGCGGCGGTTTCCTCTACCACCTGGAGAACAACCAGATCGCCATCGGTTTCGTCGTCGGCCTCGGCTACGAAAACCCGCACCTGTCACCCTATGAAGAGTTCCAGCGCTTCAAGACGCATCCGGAAATCCGGAAATTCCTCGAAGGCGGCAAGCGCATCGCCTACGGGGCCCGGGCGCTGACCGCCGGTGGCCTGCAGTCGCTACCGAAAACCACCTTCCCCGGCGGCGTGCTGATCGGCGACGACGCGGGTTTTCTCAACGCCGCCCGCATCAAGGGTTCGCACTGCGCGATCAAGACCGGGGCGCTGGCCGCCGAAGCCTGTTTCGAGGCGCTGGCCGGCAATCGTCAGCGCGATGAACTGGTCGCCTATCCGGAAGCCTTCCGCCAGAGCTGGCTGTACGAAGAACTGCACCGCGCCCGCAACTTCAAGCCGTGGATGAGCAAGGGCCTGTGGCTGGGTTCGCTGATGTTCGGCATCGACCAGTTGCTGCTGCGCGGCAAGGCGCCATGGACGCTGCGCCACAGCCAGCCCGACCACGCCAAGCTGAAACCGGCCGCCGACTGTCCGAAAATCGCCTACCCGAAACCGGACGGCGTGATCACCTTCGACCGCCTGTCGTCGGTCTTCCTGTCGAGCACCAACCACGAGGAAGAGCAGCCCTGCCATTTGCGCCTGAAAGACGCCAGCGTGCCGGTCGCGGTCAATCTCGCCACCTACGACGCGCCCGAACAGCGCTACTGCCCGGCCGGCGTCTACGAGATCCTGAACGACGAAAACGGCGCCCCGCGCCTGCAGATCAACGCCCAGAACTGCGTGCATTGCAAGACCTGCGACATCAAGGATCCGACGCAGAACATCACCTGGGTCGTTCCGCAAGGCGGCGAAGGACCGACCTATCCGAACATGTAGGCGTTATAGCCGGGCTTTTCTCGGTTTATAATCTCGCGGCTAAACCCCTTTGGGAGAATAAACACATGGGCTTTCTCGCCGACAAGAAGATTCTGATCACCGGGCTGCTGTCCAAGCATTCCATTGCTTACGGCATTGCCAAGGCCTGCCACCGCGAAGGCGCCCAGCTGGCGTTCACTTACCAGAACGAACGCTTCGAAGATCGCATCAAGAAGTTCGCCGCCGAATTCGACAGCGACATCACCATTCCGGTCGACGTCAGCAGCGACGAGCAGATCACCAACCTCTTCGTCGAACTCGGCAAGCGCTGGGACGGCCTCGACGGGCTGGTGCATTCGATCGCCTACGCGCCGACCGAAGCCATCGAGGGCGATTTCCTCGACGGCATCACCCGTGACGCCTTCCGCATCGCCCACGAGATTTCCTCGTACAGCTACCCGGCGCTGGTCAAGGCCGCCCGGCCGATGATGCGTGGCCGCAAGAGCTCGGCGCTGGCGCTGTCCTACCTGGGCGCCGAACGGACCATGCCGAACTACAACACCATGGGCCTGGCCAAGGCCAGCCTGGAAGCCGCCACGCGTTACCTGGCTTTCTGCCTCGGCCCCGAAGGCATCCGCGCCAACGCCATCTCGGCCGGTCCGATCAAGACCCTGGCCGCTTCCGGCATCGGCAACTTCGGCAAGCTGCTCGCCTACAACTCGCACAACGCCCCGCTGCGCCGCAACGTGACCATTGAGGAAGTCGGCAATGCCGCCGCCTTCATGCTGTCCGACCTGGCCAGCGGCATCACCGGCGAAATCACCTACGTCGATGGCGGCATGAACACCGTCGCCCTGGGCAACGCCGAGCCGCTGCCGGCCTGAGCGGATTGCGGTCGAGCCGCAAGCACGCCATGAAACGCCGACCCGGCATGTCCCGGTCGGCGTTTTTCTTTGGACCAAGGATTTCCTGATGCGCCTGCTGCCCCACTGGGCCTCGCCCTATCCCCGCCAGCACCTGGGCAGCGACGTCCTGGCCGGCATCATCGTCACCATCCTGGTCATTCCGCAGAGCCTCGCCTACGCGCTGCTCGCCGGCCTGCCGCCGCAGGCCGGACTCTACGTTTCCATCCTGCCGGTGATCGCCTACGCGTTGTTCGGCAGCAGCATGGTGCAGGCGGTCGGCCCGGTGGCGATCACCGCGATCATGACCTACTCGGTGCTGGCGCCGATTGCAGCACCGGGTTCGCCGGCCTACATCGGGCTGGCGGCAGTCGTCGCACTCGGCTCGGGTGTCCTGCTGGTGCTCTGCGGCAGCCTGCGCCTGGGTTTCCTGGCCAATCTGCTGAGCCGGCCGGTGATCGCCGGTTTCATTTCCGGTTCGGCCGTGCTCATCGTCTTCAGCCAGTTGAAACATTTCTTTGGCGTGGCCCCTCAGGGCAGCGATGCGGCCACGGTCATCCGGGCGCTGCTCGCCGACGGACGGCTGGACATGGCCAGCGCCATCGGCCTGACGGCCGTCGCCATCCTCGGTTTTGCCCGCCTCTGGCTGGCCGGCCTGCTGGAACGCTGCGGCCTTTCGCCTGCCGCCGGCGGCTTCGTCGTCCGCCTGTTTCCGCTGCTGGTCGTGCTCGGCGCCACGGCGGCGGTGATCGCCGGCGATCTCGACCGGCTGCATGGTGTCGCGGTGGTCGGCCGCATCGCCGAAGGCCTGCCTGGCCTCACACCCTTCCTGCCGGCGGCCGGTGAACTTCAGCAACTGGCCCTGCCGATCCTGCTGGTGGCGCTGATCGGCATGGTCCAGAACATTTCCATGGGCCAGGCACTGGCCATCCGCCGCCGCGAACGCCTCGACGCCAATGCCGAGTTGCGCGGCCTGGGCTGCGCCAACATCGTGGCCGCCTTTTCCGGCGGCATGCCGGTCGGCGGCGGCGTATCGCGGACTGCCGTCAATGTCGCTGCCGGCGCACAAACACCGCTGGCCAGCATCATCTCGGCCTTGGCCATGCTCCTGGTCGTTGCCGGTGCGGCGCCCTTGTTCGCCCGTCTGCCGCTGGCTGTCCTGGCCGCCAGCATCATCGTCGCTGCGGTCAGCATGATCGACCTGCGCAGCCTGCGCCAGGCCTGGCGTTACGACCGGGCCGACGGACTCGCTGCCCTGGGCACGGCAGTCGGCGTCTTCGTGCTTGGCCTGGAAGCCGGCATCGGGCTGGGCATCCTGTTCTCGCTGGCGACACTGCTCTATCGCGCCAGCACGCCGCATATCGCGGTCATCGGCCGGATTCCGGACAGCGAGCATTTCCGCAATGTCGAACGCTACGCAGTCGAAACCCTGCCCGGCACGCTCTTCCTGCGCATCGACGAAAGCCTGTTCTTCGGCAATCTGCATGCGCTGGAAAGCCGCCTGGCGAGCGAACTGGAAAAAGCCGGCGACACCCGGCACGTGGTCCTGATCATGAATGCGGTCAATCGCGTCGACACGACTGCGATGGAGGTTCTCAGCGACCTCAACCGCGACCTTTGCGGTCGCGGCATCGCCCTGCACTTCGCCGAAATCAAGGGGCCGGTCCAGGACCGGCTGATCGGCACACCGCTATGGCAGGAATTGTCGGGACGAGTCTTCCTGTCGGTCAATGACGCCTATACGGCGCTGACCAGCGGAACCCCGCCCCGGGCGGACTGAACTCAGCGCTCGCTGGTGCTCAGCGCCTTCTCGTTGATTTCCACCTTGTAACGCTTGCGCAGGGCATCCAGGTACATCTGGATGTCGTCCTGGGCGGCCAGCGTACGCAACTGGCCGATCAGGCCCTGGCGACGCACGTCGTCGAGCTTCTCGCCGGCTTCGACCTTGTTCAGGCGATACAGCGCATAACCGGCACCGGGCAGTTCGACACCGGCGTAGGACGGCAAGGCGTCGGTGCGCATGCGGAACACCGGCTGCACGGCCTGCGGCGGCAACTGCCGGGCATCCATGCGCGAAACGCGACGCGACGCGCCCCAGACCTGCTTGTCGTCGCCGGACTGCAGCGCAGCCAGGCGGGCTTCGCCGTCGGCCTTGGCCAACTTCATCGCTTCGCGCTCGGTCAGCATGCGCTCGATCATCGGCTTCATTTCCTCGAAGGGCTGCAACGCAGCGGCCTTGTACTCGACGATGCGGGCAGCAACCAGCGTGTTCGCCGCGACCTCGACGGCTTCGGTATTGCGCTTGTTCTTGACGGCGTCGTCGGAGAACAGGGCTTCCAGCAGCTTGGCGTTGGCCAGCGGGCCGTTGGCCGGATTGGGCTGGCGACCCAGCCAGTCGCTCTGCTGGATTTTCAGCTTGAACTGTTCGGCAGCCGGTTGCAGGCTGTCGGCCTGCTCGTAGACGATATTGCTGAAGGCTTCGGCAGCTTCGGCAAACTTGCGGCCGGCTGCGGCAGCCTTGAGTTCGGCCACGATCTCGCCGCGCACTTCAGCCAGCGGCTTTTCCTTGGCGGCGCGGATGGCGGCCAGCTTGATGATGTGGAAACCGAAATCGGATTCGACAATGCCGGAAACTTCGCCTTCCTTCATGCCGAAGGTGGCGTCCTCGAACGGCTTGACCATCATGCCGCGACCGAAGAAGCCCAGGTCACCGCCCTGGCTGGCCGAACCCGGATCGTCGGAATGCTGGCGGGCCAGTTCGGCAAAGGCCGCCGGCTTCTTCTGCACTTCCTTGAGGACGTCCTCCGCCTTGGCCCGGGCCTTGTCCTTGCCCAGGGTTTCCGAAGCGATCAGGATGTGGCTGGCACGGCGCTCCTCGGGCTGCTGGTAGCGCGCCTTGTGGCCGTCGTACCAAGACTGGACCTCGGCATCACTGACTTCGACCGCCATGCCTTCCTGGCTGAGGACGACGAATTCGGCGCGGGCCTGGTCCGGCGTCTGGAACTGCTGGCTGTTTTCGTCGTAGAACTTGCGGGCGGCATCGTCGGCCAGCTTGACCTTGGCCAGGTAGCTGCCGGCCGGCAGGATCAGTTCCTGAATCTGGCGCTGTTCGGTCTGCAGGGCCAGGATGCGTTCGCCGACGGTGGTCGACAGCATGCCGGTCTGACCGATGGTGCCTGCCAGTTGCTGCAGGGTCAGATCCTGGCGGACCTGGGCTTCGAAGCCGGCCGGGCTCAGGCCCTGGGCGCGCAACAGGGCTTCGTAGCGCTCGTTGGAGAACTGACCGTCCTGCTGGAATGCCTCGATTCCGGCAATGCTGGTGCGCACCGTATCGTCAGTCACGAACAGGCGACGCTGGGCTGCTTCCAGGGAAAGCAGGCGACGGTCGATGACGTCGTCGAGGATGGCCTTGCGGAACTCGAGGTTGTCGAGCATCTTCGGATCGACCTGGCCAAGCTGGTTGCGCAGGCGCTCCTGCTGCTCGCGCATGACCTGCTGGAATTCCTGTTGCGTAATCCCGACACCGCCAACCTTGGCGACATCGGCGCCACTGCCGCCATCACGCACATAGGATTCGAGGCCGAAGAAGGCAAACGGGAGGGCGATCAGCACCAGGAACACCTGGACGATCTTCTTGTTGTTGCGGACTGCGTCGAACATGAGCAGAAAATCCTTCGAATTCGTTCAGAACGGCAAGGCGAAGCTTGCCCAAAAAGGGGCAATGATACCGTAGTTGCTCATTTGGCGCCCCCGAACAGCAACCCCAGACGGCGAACGGCGTCGTCGATTTCCGGCGTATGCGGATTGCCGCAATTCAGGCGCAGGCAATTGCGGTACATGCCGCTGGCCGAGAACAGCGCACCTGGCACGTAGGAAAGCTTCTCGCGCAGCGCCCGCCCATGCAGTTGCGTGGTGTCGATATGCTCGGGCAATTCGACCCACAGCACATAACCGCCCTGCGGCTGGGCAATGCGCGTGCTCGCCGGAAAATAGCGGGACACCGCCGCCTGCATGGCCTCCACCTGATGCCGGTAACTGCGCCGCAAGCCGCGCAGATGACGGTCCATGGCGCCGGATTCCAGATACTCCGCCAGCACCATCTGGGTCAAGGGATTGGTGCCGCCGCTGGTGATCGTTTTCTGCAGCGCCACCGCCTGGCGATAACGGCCGCTGGCGACGAAACCGATGCGCAAGGACGGCGACAGGCATTTCGAGAACGACGCGCAGAGCATCACGTTGCCAGCCGTATCGAAGGCCTTCAATGGCCACGGTCGCTCGTCGGAGAAATGCAGGTCGCCGTAGATGTCGTCCTCGATCACCGGAATGCCGCGTGCCGCCGTCAATGCCGCCAGACGGCGCTTCTTGTCGTCGGGCATCAGGCTGCCCAGCGGGTTGCTGCCATTGGCGACCAGCAGGCAGGCAGCGATGCCGCCGTTGCGCGAGGCCAGTTCCAGCGCCTCGACCGACATGCCGGTACGCGGATCGCAGGGAATTTCCAGCGCCTTCAAACCCAGGGTCTCGAGCAACTGCAGCATCAGGTAATAGCCGGGCGACTCGACGGCGACGGTATCGCCGGGCTTGGTCACCGCCCGCAGGCAGAGATTGAGCGCCTCGGTGCAGGAATTGGTGATGATGAATTCCTCCGGCGCCAGCGGCCCGCCCCAGGCCAGCGAGCGGCGCACCAGCTGACGCACCAGCGCCGGCTGATCCATATTGACGTGACTGTCCACCTCCAGCAGATGCGGATGACGCCGGGCGACCCCGGCGTAGAGGCGATGCAGCGCCGCAATCGGCAGCAGGGAATTGGCCGGCAAGGCCGCCGACAGCGGCGCCACGTCCGGACGGGCACCGGCCTGCAGCACATGCACCAGGCGTTGCGAGATATCGACCGGCATCGGCGCATCCGGCGTCGACCTTGTCTGCGGCTCGCTGCGCACGACCGGTGCCGGACGCACGAAGTAACCGGATTGCGGCCGGGCCTCGACCAGCCCGCGCTCCTCGAGCTGGCGCAGCGCCTGCACCACGGTGGACACCGACAGCCGCCGCTCCTGTGCCAGACGGCGCACCGATGGCAGGCGTTCGCCGTGCGACAGGATGCCGCCGCTGATCATGCCGGCCAGTTCGCCGGCCAGTTTCTCGTAACGAAGGGGTTCAACGGCCATGGCTCACCAATACAGTTGTCATTCAAACAGACCAGCACAGTTGGCAACAAAGAAAACTGTAATGGTCACAATTTTGTTTTTGTGTGACTGTATCAGTATTTCTTTCGCCCCTAAACTGTGCGTGCATACAGAAAGGAGATGCACATGAAGATCGATCTTGGTGAAAGGGAACTCCAGTTGCGGGAACACTGCCCGCTCCGCCTCTCGGACGCATCGGGCATCATCGTCCGCTGCACGCGCGGCGTTCTGTGGATGACGATTACCGGCGACGCCGGCGACATCGTGCTGGCCAGCGGCGAAAGCTATCGCGTGCGCGGTGCCGGCCGCATCGTCATCGAAAGCATCGGCGGCGACGCGGCGGTCCGCTTCGAACACAGCGCCAGCGTCCGTCTGGTCCGCGCCATGACCCAGATCGGCGACAAAATGCGGCACGCGGCAGCCATGGCGGTCGGCCGCCTGACGGCCTGAGCGAATCAGGTACCGAGATAGCGGCCAGCCTTGTGGTTGGCCGCCAGCACCAGATTCAGCGCCAGCGCGCCGACAATCGACAGGGCCACGGTAAACGGGTCGCGGATGTACAGACCGGCGACCAGGATCAGCACATCGGCCGCCATCTGCACCTTGCCCGCCGGCCAGCCGCGCGTGTTCTGCAGGTACAGCGCGAGCACGCCGAGGCCGCCGAGACTGGCCTTGTGGCGGATGATCATCAACAGACCGACACCGATCAGGAAACCGCCCATGACGGCGGCGAACAGGCGGTCGACACTCTCCAGCGCGATCACCCCCGGCAACACCGCCGTGTAGATCGACAACAGACCGACACAGAAAAAGGTCTTCAGCGTGAACACCGTCCCCATCGCCCGCCAGGCAAAGACATAAAACGGCAGGTTGATCAGAAACACGACCCAGGCCATCGGCCAGTCGTAGAGGTAATGCACCAGGAAGGCGAGGCCGACGGTACCGCCGGTGAGCAGGCCGGCATGCTGGAACAGCATCACGGCGAAGGCGACGAACATTGGCGCCACCAGCAGGGCCTGGGCGTCCTCGAACAGACTGTGGCGGGTAACCTGCTCGGGCTTCATGCGCTGACGACGTTGCGGGCCAGCCGACGCACGGCCGCCGACATGGCGATCCGCCCGCTGCTGGCGAAAGCTTCGAGATTGCTCTCGATTTCCTCGGGGTCATAGCAGTAATTGACCATCATCCCGAACGACTGGGCAAAACCCTTGGTCGAGTTGTCGGCGAGGAAATTCAGACGCTCGACCCGGGCACCGTTGCCCAGATGGAAGCGCGACACCGGATCGTAGGGCGGCCCCTCGGCCTGCCCGCCGCGTTTGGCACTGGCCAGGTAACGCGCGGTCAGGCGGGTCAGCGGGTCGCGCAGCCGGCGGACCATCTCCCGATCCGCCGCCCAGGCGCCGTCGCTCAAGGCGTCCAGCGACAAGGGAATGCCGGCCTCGGCCAGCGCCTCGGGGTTCCGGCGCAACCAGCTGGCCAGCGCCGGAATCGGCGACAGCGTGGCGAACTTGTCGAGCTTGGGGAAATCGCGCTTGAGGTCGTCGATCACGCGCTTGAGCAGGAAACTGCCGAAGGACACGCCGCGCAGGCCGACCTGGGTGTTGGAAATGGAATAGAAAATGGCGGTGTCGGCCTTGCGGTTGTCGAACACCGGTGCGTGCTCGTCGAGCAGTTCCTGGACGTTGCCGGCCAGATGGTCGGTCAGCGCCACCTCGACGAAGATCAGCGGCTCGGCCGGCATGCGCGGATGGAAGAAGGCATACAGGCGGCGGTCGGAATCGAGACGGTTCTTCAGGTCGGCCCAGGACTGGATTTCGTGCACGGCCTCGTATTCGATCAGCTTTTCCAGCAGCGACGCCGGCGTATTCCAGGTCAGCCGCTGCAGCTCAAGAAAACCGACGTCGAACCAGGCATTGAAGCGCGACTCCAGTTCGCGGTCGAGCACTGCCAGCTCGCGGTCGTTTTCCAGATAACGCAACAGGTCGGCGCGCAGATCGACGAGGAACTTGACGCCCTGCGGAATGGCGTTGAACTGGGTCATGATGCGGATACGCGAAGAACGCATGGCGATGCGCAAGGCGGCTTCGGCCCGCCACTGGCCGTCGCTGCCGACCGCCGCTTGGTAGGCCGCATGCGCCACCGCCACCTTGGCCGGGTCCGGACCGAATTCGAGCGCGATCAGCTTCAGGAACTGCTGCCGGCCGGCGTCATCCAGCCCCAGATAAGTATCCGCCAGCCGCGCCGCCCGCGCCCGCGCCGACACCTCGCCGCCCTGCCCGGCCGCGCATTCGCGCAACTGCGCCCGCAGGCGTTCGATGCCACGCGCACTCAGCGGCGCCGACCGGGTATCCGGCGCGATCAGGGAACGCAATTTTCCAACCAGGCTATCGTTCGTCATCGGCTTCTCTCCTCCCCCGGCATTTTGCCCGAGAAGCCAGACTGAGTCAGCCTCGGCACCTGGCGGTCTTTTCATGCAATCTGTCCGCGCTTGCAATCGCCATGCCGCCGACAAGGCTCTATCATCATTCGACAATATTCATTCAACAAGGAGACAGCAGATGTCAGCATTTCAGGATTTCTACCCGGAGAACGTCGCCCATTGCTACGGCTGCGGCCGGCTGAACGAGCACGGCCACCAGATCAAGACCCATTGGGACGGCGACGAAACCGTCACCCGCTTCACGCCACGCCCCGAACACACGGCCATTCCCGGCTTCGTCTACGGTGGCCTGCTGGCTTCGCTGATCGACTGCCACGGCACCGGCTCGGCCGCCGCCGCGATGTATCGCGCGGAGAACCGGCCGATGGACAGCGAACCGCCCTTCCGTTTCGTCACCGCCTCGCTGCACGTCGATTACCTGAAGCCGACCCCACTCGGCCCGGAACTGGAAATCCGCGGCCGGATCAAGGAAATCCGCGGGCGCAAGGTCATCGTCGAAGCCACGGTCTATGCCGAAGGCGTCGCCACCGCCCGCGGTGAAATCGTCGCCGCCCAGATGCCGCCCAGTTTCGCCGCCTGAACCTCGGCAACACATCGTTACAGATACCCCCTGTAAAAAGACGGGGGGTATCGGCACAATGCAGCCATCCCAACCTCGTAGAAAAAAGCCATGACCCCGGAAAACGCCGTCCTGACCATCAGCCTGTTCGCCGCCTTCGCCGATGGCAGCAATGACGACCGCGAACGCGAGCACATCCGTCGCTTCGCCGAATCGATGGGCGCCGACGCGCCGGAACTGCCGAAGCTCTACCAGGACGTGCTGTTCAAGCGGGTCACGCTGGACGCCGCCGTGCAGGCACTGGGCGAACTCGGCCAGCGCCAGTTCGCCTACGAAATGGCCGTCTGCGTCTGCGATGCCGACGGTGTCCAGACGGCGGCCGAGCAGGCCTTCCTGGCCAATCTGAAAACCCGTCTCGGCCTCGATGGCGATGCCGAAGTCACCGCCTTTGCCAGCCAGGCCGACACGCTCGCCGCCACCGCCGCTGCCGCTGCACCGGTTGCCGTCGCGGCGGCCGCCAGCGCGCAGCCGGTGGTCAACGAAGCCGAACTCGACAAATCCATCCTCAACTATTCCATCCTCAACGGCGCCCTCGAACTGCTGCCGCAATCCTGGGCCTCAGTGGCGATCATTCCGCTGCAGGTAAAGATGGTCTACCGCATCGGCAAGGCCTACGGTGTCGAACTCGACCAGGGCCACATCCGCGAATTCCTGGCCACCGTCGGCGTCGGCCTGACCTCGCAGTACCTCGAACAATTCGGCCGCAAGCTGCTCGGCGGCCTGCTCGGCAAGATGGCCGGCAAAACTGCGGGCAAGATCGGCGGTGCCGCCACCGGCATGGCCTTCTCGTTTGCCAGCACCTATGCCCTCGGGCAAGTCGCCAAGCGCTATTACGCCGGTGGTCGCCAGATGAGCACGCAGCTGCTGCAGGAAAGCTTCCAGGGCCTCCTCGGCCCGGCCAAGCAGATGCAGACCCAGTACCTGCCGCAGATCCAGCAACGCGCGCAAAGCCTGGACGCGACCCAGATCATGAACCTGGTCCGCGGCGGCGGCGTCTGAGCCCGATGCGCGGGGTTTTTCCGGCGCTGCTGCTGACCCTTGCGCTGGGCGGCTGCACCACGGTCAATAGCTGGTACGACCCCGGCAAGGCACACCACCGCCCCGACGGTTTCGTGAACAACGATCCGAGCGTGCGCGGCGGCGCGCCCTGGTATGAAGTCATCCAGCGCCGCTGGCGCGGCGATTTCCGCCCGCTGGCCGAACCCGAAGGCGGTTACGCCGCCTTTGCCGAACGCTGGCTGGCAACGCCGGATCGCGCCCAGCTCGACGAACCCGCCGGCCCGCCGCGCATCACCTGGCTCGGTCACGCCAGCCTGCTGCTGCAGGCGGGTGGGCGCAACATCCTGATCGATCCCAACCTGTCCGACCATGCCGGCCCGTTTTCCTGGCTGTCGGCCCGGCGCCAGGTGCCACCGCCGCTGACCGTCAAGGAACTGCCGCGCATCGACCTGGTGCTGATCTCGCACAACCACTACGACCACCTCGACCAAGCCACGCTGACAGCCCTGCTGGCCCGTGGCGACACGCCGGGGTTCATCGTCCCGCTCGGCGTCAAGGCCTGGTTCGACAAGCTCGGCATGGCCCGCGTCCGCGAACTCGACTGGTGGCAGCAAATCGACCTGAGCGACCTGCGCATCCATTTCACGCCCGCCCAGCACTGGAGCAAACGCACGCCGTTCGACACCAACGCCACCCTGTGGGGCGGCTTCTTCCTCGACATCCGCCATGACGGCCGCCACAGCGCCTTCCTCTACACCGGCGACACCGGCTATTCGGCCGACTTCAAGGAAATCCGCCGGCGCCTCGGCCCGGTCGACCTGCTCGCCGTCCCCATCGGCGCTTACGAGCCGCGCGACTTCATGCGCCCCCAGCACAACAATCCGGACGAGGCCGTCCAGATCATGGAAGACACCGACGCGCGCCACGCCATCGGCGTCCATTGGGGCAGTTTCGCGCTGTCGCAGGAAAGCTTCGACCAGCCCCCGCGCGACGTCGCCGCTGCGCTCGAAAGGCGACAATTGCCGGAAAGCCGTTTCTGGCTCCCCCGCCAGGGAGAAACCCGGGCACTGCCACTGCGTTGAAATCGCAAAAAAGGCTTGGCAAGTCACGAACCAGGCATTAGAATCCGCGCCTTCTTTCGACGCCTGCCCAGGTGGCGGAATTGGTAGACGCACTAGTTTCAGGTACTAGCGGGTAACACCGTGGGGGTTCGAGTCCCTTTCTGGGCACCAACGAAAAAACCGGAGAATCGCCTCGTTTCTCCGCGTCCGCGCAAACGGACCAATGCTCTGGTGGTGAAATTGGTAGACACGCTATCTTGAGGGGGTAGTGCCGCAAGGTGTGCGAGTTCGAGTCTCGCCCAGAGCACCATCTAGCAGTTTAATGAGATTCAAAGAAGGCCAGAAAACAACGTAACCACGGTGTTTCTGGCCTTTTTTTTCGTCCAACGACGTTCAACGAGATTCATTGAAATCCAGACGCATCTGGGGGTATTGTTGGGGGTATCGGTCGATACCCCTGGAGGCGATACCCCCAAATGCCCCTCACTGACATCTCAGCGCGATCCGCCAAGCCGGCGGAAAAACCGTTCAAGCTTTCCGACGAGAAAGGGCTTTTCCTTCTGGTGAAGCCGAACGGCACAAAACTGTGGCAGCACAAGTACCGCATCGACGGAAAGGAAAAGCTGCTCTCCTATGGCGAGTATCCAGAAACCACGCTCAAGGAGGCACGGGAGAAGCGCGACGCAGCCCGTAAGCTGATTGCCGATGGGATTGACCCCAGCGAGCAAAAGAAAGCCGCCAAGGCCGCACGGGAAGCTGCTGCAGTCAATTCGCTGGAGGTCATTTGCCGGGAATGGCTGAACCATCGCCAGGGGGTGATCGAGCCGGCGCAAATTGCCAAGGCGCTGGCCCGGATGGAGAAAGACGTTTTCCCGTGGCTTGGCAATAAGCCCTTGGCAGAAGTCACCGCGCCGGATGTGCTGTCCGTGATGCGCCGAGTAGATGAACGCGGCGCCCGATACACCGCCCACAAAATCCGCGCCGAGCTGAGCATGGTATTCCGCTATGCCATCGCAACCGGCCGCGCTGAGCGTGACCCCTGCCCTGACCTACGCGGCGCGATCCCCACAGCGAAAACCGAGCACATGCCGGCCATTACAACGCCCAAAGAAGCCGGCGAGCTGCTGCGGGCCATCGACGCATTCCGGGGAACGTTCATCGTTCAATCAGCCCTGCGCCTGGCGCCGCTGCTATTCGTTCGACCTGGCGAGCTGCGCAAGGCTGAATGGGAAGGCTTCGACCTGGACAAAGGCGAATGGCGCTACCTAGTGACAAAGACCAAAACGGAGCACCTGGTTCCCCTGTCCCGACAAGCGGTGGCCATCCTGCGCGAGCTGCACGCCCTGACCGGATGTCGGCGGTATGTTTTCCCTGGCCGTGATCCGAAGCTATGCATGAGCGAGGCCGCTGTCAATGCGGCGCTGCGGCGCATGGGCTATGACACGAAAACGGAAATCACCGGGCACGGCTTCCGTGCCATGGCACGGACCATCCTGCATGAAGAGCTGCACATTAAGCCCGAAGTGATCGAGCACCAGCTTGCCCACAAAGTACCCGACACCCTTGGCGCCGCCTACAACAGAACCAGATTCATCGCTGAGCGCGTCTCCATGATGCAGTCCTGGGCCGACTACCTGGACAAGCTGAAGGCCGGTGCTGAAGTTGTTCCAATCAGAGCATAACGACTAAGGGGGTTGACACCGATGTTATGATTTTCCTAGGGGCATATAATAGTATTCCTTTGAATTCTATTGAACCCTAAACACAACCCGCGAAAGCGGGTTTTTTCGTCCAAAGATCGGCAATGATTCAAAGCCGGTTAAACTTTCAGAACGCACCACAGCCTTAACCCCCCCTTTGGCGCAGCCCATACAGCAGGGGGTTGACATGGTGTTTTATAATTTGGGTGAGGATAACTTATAGTATTCCTTTGAATTTTATTGAACTCTAAAACAGCCCGCGAAAGCGGGTTTTTTTTCGTCCAAAGGTCGGCCACCAGCCAGGTGTAGCCGGCCTTTTTGCATTTTGGCTAAGGAGCATTTCATGCACAAAGGCACTTTGTTTCATCCATCGCAATCTCTGCCACATGATGGCTACATACGCCTTCCCGGTGTTTTGGCTTTGATCCCGGTTTCTCGTTCGACCTGGTTGAATTGGGTAAAGACCGGCAAGGCACCCAAGCCGGTGAAACTTTCAGAACGCACTACCGCCTGGAAGGTGGCAGACATCCGGGCATTCATCGATGCCCAAGCGGCCTGAGCGGAGGCCGCCATGCACAACAACAAAAAGGCCAGCGCGAAGGCTGGCCAAAAACTGATACACGCCCATTCTCTGTCAATGGCCGGCGCCGTGCAAGCCGCGTGCTTGACACGGTTTACCAGCCAGGCGCAGAATGAAGGCTCTCTCAAAGTCGAAGGCCGGAACCAGACGGCCAGCAGCACGCAGCCTTCTGGTTTTTTGTTTTGCCCCCGCCGATTTGTCGCGGATTGCCAACGCCGGCAGTCCGTCAACCGTCAACGGGGGTTGCGGGTATCCGTAAGGACCCGGCCGCATCCTTCGACGCGGAGAGACAACCCCCACCAGTTTTCTGGTGGTTCTCTAAATCTCAAAGTCGAAGGAGGCCATCACCATGGCTAAGCAAAACACCCTGGGCGCGGGCGAGCTCCAATCCCATACTGGTTTCATCGGATCATCCGGCGAGGCTGCCTTGATTCTTCAGGCTATAGCCTATGCGGCTGATGTCGCGGATGAAGATTGTGGTGACGTGCAGAAAAGCAGCAACTGGCTGCTACTGATCGGAGCCGCTGCGAACCATGCTCACTATTTGCTAACGGGCATGAGCGTTGCGGAGGTGCGTACATGACCACCAAACGCGAAAAAACGCCGCGCACCCTACACCAGTTGGAAATGAGCTTGCATCGGGCAAGCCTCGCCCTGGGCAGAGCCCAGTTCAGCACCAGGCAGGCCAAAAAGGCTGAAGAGAAGGCGAAAGCTGCTTACCGTAAGGCCAAGGGTGAACTGTGGGCCCGGATGGCGGCAATGCAGGCCGGGAAAGGCGGTGAAGAATGAGCGCCGCGCACCATGACGCCTTCCTCGATGCCCTGGCCGATGCTGGCCTGGCAATGCACAAACCCACCTTGGAAATTGACGGCACCCTGCACCGCTACCGGGTTGCCGGCGACAAGTCCGGCAGCCTCAACGGCTGGTATGTCTTCCACGATGAAGCCAAGCCCTTCGGGGCGTTTGGCAGTTGGAAGACGGGCCAGAGCTGTACCTGGTCGGCAGAAAAGCCGGAACGGATGACGCCGGCTGAACGGCAGGCCATGGCTGCCCGGCAACAGGCCGCCCGTGCTGCCCTGGCAGCGGAAACGGAGCGAGTGCAAGCCGCTGCCGCCATCCGTGCCATGCGCCTCTGGGACCGCGCCAACGTTGCCAGCGGCGCGCACCCCTACCTGGCGCGAAAGCAGGTGCAGTCCTACGGCTTGAAGGATTTACGCGGGCAGCTTGTCGTTCCTGTGAGAGATGCAGACGGCAAGCTGTGGAGCCTGCAGTTCATTGGCGCCGACGGCAAGAAGACCTTCCTTACCGGTGGCCGGAAACGCGGCTGCTATCACGCCATTGGACGGCCCAGCAGCCTGCTCTGTGTCTGTGAGGGGTACGCCACAGGCGCGACGATTTACGAGGCCACAGGCCACGCCACGGCGGTGGCCTTTGATGCCGGCAATATCAAGCCGGTGGCTGTGGCACTGCGGGCGAAATTCCCGGCGCTGCCGATGGTGATCTGTGCGGATAACGACGATCAGACCCCTGGCAATCCTGGCGTGACCGCTGCGAAGGATGCCGCCCGGGCGGCGCGGGCGGCGGTGGCTATTCCTCGTTTCATGGAGGTGGCCAATGTCTGATCGCTCCGACTTCAACGACCTGGCGAGAGTGGCGGGCAAAAGTGCCGTTGCTGCTGCGGTATCGGCGGCGGTGATCGATGCCAAGCCCGACAGCCATGCCAGCACCGACCGGGAAAACGTCGTCAGTATCGGCGACAACTGGCCCGATCCGATCATCCCTGGCCAGATGCCGGTGCCTGACCTGCCGGCCAGTATCCTGCCCACCTGGGTGGGGCGAATGGCTGAGGCTGTCGCCGAATCGACACAGACACCGCCGGCCCTGGCGGTAATGTGCGCCCTGTCCGTGCTGGCCACTGCCCTGCACCGCCGATTTGAGGTGGCACCGTTCGGTGAGGAAGACGAATACACCGAACCGCTGAGCCTTTGGACCCTGACGGCATTACCCAGCGGAAGCCGGAAAACGGCGGTGATCAATGCCCTGGCGGCGCCCCTGGTTCATTGGGAAAAGCTTGAGCGTGACCGGCTTCGCTCAGAGATTGCCAGGACAACCACCGCCCGCCTGGTCGGCAAGAAGCGTATCGAGAAACTTGCCAAGGATGCCGTCAACGCCGAGAGCGACGAAGACCGGGAGCGTATCCGCAAGCTGATCCAGGAAGAAGAGGAAGCAATGCCGGCCGAAATACGGGCGCCGCGTCTCTTCACTGGGGATGTCACCGCCGAGCGCCTACAGGCCCTACTGGTCGAGCATGGCGAACGAATGGCCGTGCTGAGCGACGAAGCCGGGATATTCCTGATCATGGCCGGGATGTACTCAGGCGGTATGGCGAGCCTTGATGTGTTCCTGCAGGGGCACGCCGGGACGCCGATGCGCGTGGATCGGGCTGACCGCTGCGCCCACATCGATAAGCCCGCCTTGACCTTTGGCCTGGCTCTGCAGCCGGGCGTGCTGGCGGATGTAGCGAGTAGCCGGCGCTTTCGTGACAGCGGCCTGCTCGCCCGCTTCCTGTTTGCCATGCCCGAAAGCAACGTGGGCAAACGAGACGTGCGGCGGCGCTGGACGATCCCCAGCTATGTGAAGAACGACTACGAAAGCCGGCTGCATGCGCTGCTGGATGGTCGGCAGCAGATTGCCAGCAGGCCGCGTGTGATCGGCATGAGCGACCCGGCCCGCGAGCTGTGGCTAGACTTTGCCGACGAGATCGAAAAGCAACAGGGCGAGCGCGGCGGGCTGGAGTCGATTGCCGACTGGTCAAGCAAGTTGCCAGGGGCGGCGGCGCGGATTGCTGCGCTGCTGGAACTGGCTGAGGTTGGCCCCAGTACTGAGGCTGTGAGCCTTGATGCCACGGCCAAAGCGGTTGAGCTTTGCCGGCTGCTGATACCGCATGCACAGGCAGCATTCGGGCTGCTGGGCGGTGATGCGACAGACACCGACGCGGCGGCAATCATCAAGTGGGCGCGTGATGGGCGAAGGCTGTCATTCAGCCGGCGCGATTGCCAGAAAGCCATGGAGGGCCGGTTCCGTTCGGTTGCTCGCCTTGAGAAAGCCCTGGAGCGTTTGAGCCAGAGCGATTCAGCCAGGGTCAACAAGGTGCCAAACAAAGGCGCCCCACCCACCACCATGGTCCGCATGAATCCGAAGCTGTTTGTAGACTGAAACGAGATTGTCGCCATGAAGCCTATTTTGAATATCTTTATCTTTATATTCAGCGACTTGACACTTTCAAGCCATGGACAAACGACGAAGTCTACAATCTCGACTCACCGCCTATTTTTTAAGCATCCGTCGACATTGTCGGGATTGTCGATTGTCGATACCGACCGGGAGGAATGGTATGCCGATGGCAGCACCCAAAGCCTGTAAACATCCAGGATGCAAACGACTTGCGAGGCATGGTGCTTGGTGTATCGAGCATAAGCCAATACGTGGGTACGGCAAGCATGGATCAGAAGGCAAGCGTAAAACCGGCCGCAATGGGGTTGCCGATCGAGCCCGAATCCATCGACGGGATAACGGGCTATGCCAGCACTGCCTATGCCGCGGAATTGTTATGCCCGGGACAGAGGTGGACCACATCACCCCGCTTTCAGATGGAGGTGCCGACGACGATAGCAACAAACAGTTGCTGTGCTCCGCATGCCATAAGGCAAAGACAGCTGTCGAGCGCAGACACAGGAGGGGGGTATGAAAGTTAAACACCAAAAGTTGGACACCGCCATTCCCAAAGTCGAATTTATGGGGTGGATTCAGGAAGGGGGGAGGGGTGAAATCACAGGGGCTCTGTTCAACGATCTTCATCGATCTGGAGAATTTTTCAGGCCGTTGAAGCAAATGAGCCGCTATGGACGACGGCAACCCGAATCTGCCGAGAGTTAGAACTTAGCGTGATCCAGGTGAGTGTGACCCGGTTGCCTGTTTTGCATCAATAGACCGTCAATCACAAACCCCCTTATATACCGTACAGGAATAAACATCTTGAAAAAACAAGTTTTATGGAATAAAGTTTTCAACGTTCGCAGCGCTGAGCGATTCAGTATGGCGTTCGGTCACTTCGGTAGGTCATTTCTCGGTGTCTTAGGGATTAAGACATCTATTTTGACCAAGGCCGATTTGGCAAACCGTAAGCGGCAGTTAGAGCGAGACCTGCGGGAAGCTGGTCTTAGCCGATCTGAAGCGAAGCGGATAGCCGGCGCAAACATGCGCCAAAAAAAACCGAACTCATAAAGGAATTTCCAAATGGAAAATAAAAGCGAGCTGGTCGTTCTCATGGAAGACATGGGCGAAGCTTTCAAAAAATTTCGAGAAAAGCATGACAGCAAAGTCGCCGACCTCGAAAATGCAATAACCTCAATCGAAAAGAAGATGGGCCGCCCTGGCGCTACCGGCGATTTCGGGCTGGACGGCGCCGGCAGCACTTTGCAGATTGGCAAAACCACCAAGGGCGCTGAATGCTATCTGCTGCAGAAATCGCAGCGCATCAGCATGCGCAATGCCGAGCGTGAAGGCTTCGACCTGGGCGAGTTCGTCAAGGATTCGATTGTCGGCAGCCGCAAGGCTATGGGTAGCGGCCCGGCCCTGGTTCCTATTGGTATTGCTGACCAGGTGATTGATACTGTCCGCGAGCAATCGGCGATCACTCAGGCCGGCGCTCAAACGCTGGTTATCGACAACCCTACCAATCTGGCCCGAATTTTAGGCAACGACCCGGATGTGATTCAGCATACGGAAAATGTCGACGATATCACCGAAAGCGATATTGACTTGGGCTACGTTACCGCCAATCCAAAGCTGCTGGCGGCGGTGATCCCAATCAGTGAGGAACTGGTGCAAGATTCGCCGAATCTTAACCAAGTGATACAGCTTGCCGTCGCTGGATCATTTGCCGAAAAACTCGATGCGCTGATTTTTGAAAAGCTCATGGCAGACGCTGGTATCACGTCTTCTGCCACGGCTTATGCTGCTGCTGTTGCGCAAGATCCCGCGCTTTGGGAAAACGTGCTCGCTGCTGTTGGTGGTGCCATGGCTTATAAGCAAGGTGTTCCGAGCGCAATCATCAGCGCGCCGGCTGATTTCATTGGCCGCGCCTCGCAGAAATCTTCCAGCGGTGGCTGGCTTGGCAAGCCGCCCGCCTTGGCCCAAATGGCCGAGTACACAGCAACGGCCCTGCCGGCAGGCACCGCCTTCCTGGGTGACTTCGCCAAAGCGATCATTGTTGCCGTGCGCAGCGACCTTCGTCTTGAAGTTGTACGCTGGAAGAATGCGGGCAAAGGCCAGCATGCACTTATCGCCCATGCACGCATGGATGGTTACATCGTCCAGCCTGACGCACTCTTCAAGCAGCTCAAGACCGTCTAAGCGGTTTGTGGTGCCCAGCCAGCGGGGGCCTTGTGCATAGCTGGCGGCGGATTAGTCGGTGAGTGCCGCTTCATCCCAAAACCCCGAAAGCTGGTGGCGCTACGAGAGAAAAATTTAGCGCGTGACCAGCAACTACCCCGGCCGAGTGCCGGGGTTTTCATTTATAGAAGCTAATATGACTGAAAACGAACGTGAGCATTACCGGGAAAGAACACGGGCACTATGCACGGCCCGAGGATTGACGATCGCCCCCTATGGGCTTGGCTGGTGGATATCCGGGCCAGGTGTAAATCTGGTGATTGCTGACCTGGCATTCATTCGTGAGCAAGACCTAAAACCTCTCCCATTTTTCAATCGAGAATAATTTTTGGGGGTATCAATGGGGGTATCAAAAAATACCCACCCGCCAATTTCGTTGTGTAGCAATCATTTCGACGATCTGTTTTGTTCTCGCCCAGGCACCATAGACAGTTCCCAAGCAGTAAGAATCAGGCCAGAAAACCTAGCTAAAACATGGGTTCTGGCCTTTTTTTCGTCTGTAGCGGCCCAAAGCATGTTTGTACACTTGAGCAGCGTGAGGCAGACGTCGTCTCGAACGGCGACTTCTCGGCCGAAGCTGCAGTACAGCCAGCGGCCTTACTCAGGCGGCAATGTGTCGGTAAGCAACCCGCCAGCGTATTGCCCCCAAAACCGGTTAAGTCGTTGGCTTGCCGCTTTTCTTGTCGAACATCGTAATCACCTCAAAATTTTCGTCATATATCTTCTCAACAGCCTCAAAAGCTTGAATCAAATCCTCCGCTCGAATTACTCCTTGGTCGTCTGAGATTACTCTCTGCACTATCTTTGCGTTGCTCGCTAGCAACGAATAGCGTCCGTCTTCGAGCGTATGTACGGATCCGGAAATAACGAAGATAAAACCAAATACACGGTGCCCAAGCTTTGTTGTAGTCATCAACACGCAAGCGGTGGGCTTTGTGGGGTCATACCCTCCTTCTTGAACTGAGAAGTCACACTTAAATAGAGTTGGATTAGCATCGATTACCGAATTGAAACGAGTGATCGAGTCGGCGTGGGTTGCAATTTCTTCAAGTGAGACATCAATTGATTCATTGACTTCAAAGAAATTGACAATCTTCAGAGCAGCATTGAGAGCTTCGAGCACTTTGTTATATTCAAATGGTTTATCTTTTGCGTTGAGAGCAAAATCCACCGTATTCATCCCGGTAAGGAAAAAATCAACCAGGATTTTTTTCGCCGATGACGTGATAGTTCGCATCAAGCAAATGGCATCCCTAAGTTGTTTGATCGGGAGCCTAACTCCTGCCCCTGCGTTCATTTGGTAATTTGCGGCCCCGGTGAATGGATTCATCGTTATGTCGAAGCAATCGGCCTCGATCCGGAATTTCACTAGCTCCCGTGGAAGTATTGGATTTAACGGAGAGGAGTAAAAACGGCAAGGAAAGACTAGGCCAGGGGATAGTCTGTCTTCTCGAAATCGAATCGTGCCTGTAGCTGTTGGCTTGATATCTGGCATTTCGAGCATGCCATCTGCGCTTTCAATTATTGGATCTTTGCTCTTGAGTCCAAATCGAGTGTGGAAACTTTCGAATTTCGATATCTGGACCGATTGCTTTAGACCAATTGAGACATCAATAAGATCGGTCAGATTTGTCTCCCCCTCGGTGCTAAATGTGATCTGCGCGAATCCGTTCTCGAAGCCTGTAGATTCGAGATGCTGCCTCTTGTTTGCCATGTACGCGCTCATTCCAGAGGGCACATACTCTTCAATCTTTCGCTTTAGGGATTCACCTCTGAGTGAGGGGATTTCATTCTCCGGTCCATAGTGAATAGTCAGAGAGCGTTTGTGGTGGTCAAAACACCCGGAGACGTTTTCCAGCTCGTGAATTCGCTTTAATGTCTTAGAGATCAGGCCCTCATCAACGTGCACTAAGAAAGCACGTTGGGCTACATCCTTCTTGTCAAATTCGATGAACACGAAAAATGCAGGCATTGGAGCCGTAATGAGGCGGCGTAAGTTCGATAGCTTGATCGATAGTTTCCTGTCGGTTTTGTCTGTGGCTTTGACCTGTACTTTGCACTCAATTGCAGGAGCATGAATTTGAGTTGGGGCGACACGTTCGGCAAATGGAAATTCGACGAAAAAATCCCAACCTGTCTTATCAACTTTCGATCCGTTAGCCGTGAGTCCGGCTTGGGCACACCATAGATTGAAGGTGCTTTCCCCCATTTGCCCTAAATCTTTCATCACTACAACTTTCTTGGGTTTAATCAATAGATCGATGCCAATCAAAGTAGTTTACTGTATCTGCTCGCACCATGATACCGGCCATTTAATCGGAGAACTCCAATGCCCGTTTCGGCGGAATAATAGACGATCAAGATGGGTAGTCATATCAAGAGCGAACGAAACAGATCAGCCCGGAAGCATATCACCAAGTCATTTCCCCTCCCCTGTCTAGTACAATCGGATTCAAAACACACTGGGGGCGGGGATGACGCGAAGAAGACGAGGAAATCGGAGAACGTCGTTGATCGAGGACTTGCTCGATCTCCCCTGGCAATTCAGCGTCGGACTTGGATTTGCTGTTCTAGTGTTCCTCAAGGGCGTTTTCCCGGCGATTGCAGGTGGCAACATGTTCATGCAGCCTATGGCAGCAGCCGCTTCTGGCCTTGCCTGGCTGTTTTCCGGCGCGTTCTTCCTCATCGCAGCAATTGTCTTCATCAAGGGAAAAGTCTCGCAAGGAAAATCACAGGCTACCGAACCGCCGAGCAGGAGTAGCGCCCCCAGGCAAAAACTCCGACAGGAACCGGCATATTCGGCGCCATCCAGCGAAAAAACAGCCAATCACAATACCCGCCCAGACATTCTCGACAAGCTCCTGAGCGAGAGCCAAACCACACCCAGCACGACAAAGCCCAAACCCACCGAATGGACCCTGGACGTCATCCGCGATCTGGAGTGGAAGCGCTTCGAAGACGTTTGCCAGCAGTTCTACGAGAAGAAAGGTATCCGTAGCGACACGACCGACCTTGGCCCGGATGGCGGCATCGACATCCGCCTCTATCAAGATGATTCCGGTTGCCCGACTTCCATCGTGCAATGCAAGGCCTGGGGTGAGCGTTACGTCGGCGTGAAACCTATTCGAGAATTGCTGGGCGTGATGACTCACGAGAAGATCGGCAAAGCCTTTTTCATGACCAGCGGCTCGTACTCAGACGAAGCCAAAGCCGTTGCCCAAGCCAATCGCATCACACTGATCGACGGCAACATGCTGTTGATGATGATTCAGCGCCTCCCGGCGCCGGAGCGCGAAAGCCTGCTGGCCTTCGCAGTGGATGGCGATTATGCAATCCCGACCTGCCCGAGTTGCGGCATCAAGATGGTGGCCAGGCAAGGGACAAACGGAAAAGCTGATTTCTGGGGGTGTCAGAACTATCCACGCTGCAGACGGACACTTGGCAAACGGCGTGAGCTTAACGCCTAGCCCCCCCACTACTCGACCAACAACGGCTTCCTTACTTCATCCCAAATATCTGCAGGAGCCCATCGCGAGTATGGGGTTTTCCGTACTCACGAAATAGCCGGCAGACAACAATCTCCGGAATTCATTCGATGCCCGCCCAGGCACCAAATTCCTCGACAGGCCCGGGTTTGCCGCCTATCCTCGCAACCATTGCGCACGGATTCCAAAAGCCTCACTCATGTCCCTCGACACCTGGTTCGCCTTCTTCATTGCCTGCTGGGTCATCAGCCTGTCGCCCGGTGCCGGCGCCGTTGCCTCGATGTCCTCCGGACTCAGTTTCGGTTTTCGGCGCGGCTTCTGGAACGCGATCGGCCTGCAACTGGCGCTGATCCTGCAGATCGCCATCGTTGCCGCCGGTGTCGGCGCCATCCTTGCCCGCTCCGAACTGGCCTTTGCGCTGATCAAATGGTTCGGTGTGCTCTACCTGCTCTATCTCGGCTGGAAACAATGGACCTCACCGCCCGATGATCTGCATGCCGAGGCGGTCGACAAGCGTCGCGGCCATCCCGGCGCATTGGTGCTGCGCGGCTTCATCGTCAATGCCAGCAACCCCAAGGCCATTGTCTTCATTCTCGCGGTCCTGCCGCAATTCCTTGATGCAACCCGGCCGCTGCTGGCGCAATACCTGACCATGACCATCACCATGGTCGGCGTCGACCTGATCGTCATGGCCGGCTACACCGGCCTCGCCGCCCGCGTTCTGCGACTGCTGCGCGAACCCGGACAACAACGCCTGCTCAACCGCATCTTCGGCGGCCTGTTCGCTGCCGCCGCCGCGCTGCTGGCGACGCTCAGGCAAGCGGCACACTAGCCTGACGCCACCCACACTGCTCTCCTGCCGTTGAAGCGGCACTGAATTTGCTTACCGGGTTCTCCTGGTTGCTCAATCCCGCATTTTTGTCGAGAACCCGACACATGCCGGATTTGCACCAGTTCATCCACCAACGCAAATTCTCAGGAGAAATCCCGATGTCCGTTGCCAACATCAAGGCATTTTCCGAAAAAGCCCGGGCCGACGCCGCCCTTGGCGAAGCACTCAAGGCCTGCCAGAAACTCAAGGAACTGCGCAGCCTCGCCCGCGAGCATGGTTTTGAATTCGACGAAGACTCGCTCTACCCGCCGAACGAACCGCAATTCACCCACGAACAGCTCTCCGAGCGTCTGATCAAGAACCTGCTGCCCAGTTGAGTGAATTGAAGAGGCCGGGATCGCTCCCGGCCTTCTTTGCGTATTCCACCCAAATACCACCACCCCTTCCGGTCCAAACCCTGCCAGCGATTCCGGCCGAAACCCGCCACCCTCTCCACTCGAAACCCTACCGCCCGTTCCAATCCAAAGTCGGCCACCCATTCCAAAGCAAACCCGCCACGCAGGCGGGTTGATGTAGAGGGGTGACGAACTTCAGGCGGCGGCCAACTTTCGACTGCGTTGTTTGCGCATCGACTCGCCTTTGAGTTCCAGCCGATGCGATCCGCTGACCAGGCGATCGAGGATCGCGTCGGCCACCGTCGGGTTGCCCCCGCTCAAATAGTCATGCCAGCGATCAACCGGCAATTGGCTGGTGATCAGCGTCGAACGCGCACCATTGCGACACTCGATCACCTCTAGCAAGTCGTTACGCCCGACGGCATTCAACGCCGCCATGCCGAAATCATCCAGGATCAACAAATCCACCTTCGACAATTGGAGTAGCCGCTTGCGGAAGCTGCCATCGCCATGCGACACGGCCAAATCTTCAAGCAATAACGGTAATCGTTGGAAATTAACTGATAATCCCCGCCGGCAAGCCTGGTTGCCCAGTGCGCAGGCCAGCCAAGTTTTGCCTCCGCCTGTCGGACCGGTGATGATTAAATTGTGCCCATGCTGAATCCAATTGCATAGCGCGAGCGAGGACATCTCGGATCGCTCCAGTCCGCGACCGGGGCGGAATTCAATATCTTCCAGGCAAGCGCTTTCGCGCAGCTTGGCAAGTTGCAGCAGGCGCTGCAAACGGCGATTTTCTCGCCAGGAGGACTCCTGATCTACCAATAATCCGAAGCGTTCTTCAAAGCTGAGCGGCCCCGTCATGGTGCTCGCCAGTTGTTCCTCGAAGCCCTTGGCCATGCCAAAAAGCTTCATGTCGTTTAATTTACGCAAGGTGTCGTGTGTCATCATAGATGTTCTCTTCTAATTCAGTGGTAATAGCTTGAACCACGTACGTTGGGGTGATGGAAGTCCGCCTCCTGGAAGTCTGCCTCCGGCGGCCGTTGCCGATCTAGGCCTGTGTTCAGGATCGAGCGCACGCTGGTGAGCGAACTGGCACCGATGTCAAGGGCACGGGCACAAGCCGCTTCCAGGCGTTCGGCTCCGAATTCCTTCTCCATCCGTTTCAGCGCACCTGCTGAGCGGTAGCCTTGTTCCTTAACCTTGCTGGTGCAAAGCAATTGGTTCAGGAACGCCTGGGTTTTCTCGCCGACAGTGGCGGCCCATGCCAATTCGCGGTCAGCAGACCATGTCCCGAAGTAGCGATCCGCTGGGTGCAGATGCTGTGGATCAATCGAGGGGACGCTGCTACTGGTTCGCTCGTGGCTTGCCACGCGCCGGCCTCGATGCAGGATTTCGATGATATTGGCGGTGATTCGCAATTCGACAGGTTTGCGGCACAGCGTATAGGGCGCGCTGTAGATGCCCCCGTCGACCTCGAAACGGCCGTCCAGTCCCACCGTCACCTTGCGGAATTCGGTGTACTCGAAGGTCTCGGTCGGTAATGGTGTCAGGGCCGGGTGATCAATTTCCTCGAACTGGCTACGTCGCGAGCCAGGCAGTCTCTGGAACGGGCGGTTATTGAGATCGACCAGAAGCTCCTGGATCGCCCCATTCAGTTCGGCGAGTGACGTAAAGACCCGCTTGCGTAGCCGAAAGAGAATCCAGCGCTCGACGATCAGCACGGCATTCTCGACTTTCGCCTTGTCCTTCGGCTTGCGCGGGCGTGCCGGCAAAATCAGCGTGTTGTAATGCTCGGCCAAGTGCTGATAAGCCGGGTGGATTTTCGGCTCGGTGCGGCTCGCCTTGGTCACTGCCGATTTCAGGTTGTCGCAGACCACGATCTGCGGCACGCCGCCGAAGAACTCGAACATCCGGGTGTGCGCCGCGATCCAGTCGGGGAGTTGCTGACTCCAATGAGCCTCAGCATAGGTATAGTTCGAGGCGCCGAGGATTCCGACGAAGATTTGCGCCTTTCGGATTTCCCCAGTTTGCGGGTTGGGGATACCCACCGTCGGCCCGGCATAGTCGACAAAGGCCCGTTCGCCGGCCACATGGGTTTGACGCATGTAGCGCTTCAGCCCTTTTTGCCAATCCCGGTAGCGATCGCAAAACAGGCTGTAGCCGATTCCATCGGGTTGCTCCGCCAGGAACTCCTCGTGCAGCGCCTGGAGCGTTGCCCCTTTGCGTTTCATTTCCTGATGAATGACTACCCAATCCGGCTCCGGCTTGCGGTAAAGGTTGGCGCCAAGCGGCGGAAACAACAGATTCTCCAGTTGGACATCGTCGAGATCGGACGAGAGCGGCCAAGCAAGGCCAGCAGCCACAGCCCGGGTCAGATAGTCAGTCACCACATCGCGGCTAAGCCCGAGGCTTTTCGCGATACGTCGCCGGCTAGCGCCGGCTTCGAGGGCAAGGCGCAGCACTTGCCGAATTTTGCGCATGGCAATTCTCCTGTTGGCCATGATGATGTCCGCCATGCAAGCATGGGCGGCTGTTTCTCCAGGTAATACCCACCCGTACCGCCCTTGCGGGCGGCACCCAGATCGGTCATTGGAAACAAGGGGAAAAGGCCGTCGGCCTTGACAGGCCGACCGGAGGAATCGCAAAATCCGTGTGAAGTGAATACACGGTAGTTCTGAAAGGGTTCGGAGTTGGCGCTCCGAGCCCTTTTGCTTTTCCGGGCCTCGAATCGTAATCGAGCGTCAGGTCATCGGGGCACCTCCCCATCGATGCAGTTCTCCAGCGGTCGAGTCCGCCGTGTTGGCGCTCGTGGTTTGAAGCAATAGCGATCAGGCCAGAGTTCCTCTGCCTGCATTCCCAACAATTCAGCGATATAGCTTGCCACGCCGTGGGCCGTTGCACGGTCATGGATCACATTGCTCACCACGCCCTGACGTACACCGAGGTCGCGAGCAATCGCGCTTTGGGTCTTTCCGAGGCGCTTCAGGCGATAGGATATTTCGAGGGCATCCATGTTCAAAGCGTGACAGGCAGCAGAAGCAAGGAGTAATCTATTATTCAAAACAAACATTGTTATACGCGAACGAGTTAAATATACATCTATAGATTATGAATAATCAAGAACCTCCACCGCCCATCCCTGACGGCCTTGATGGTCTCGGCGCCCGCCTTTCGCTCGCCATTCTTCATTTGGCAATCAGCCAGTCGGAATTCGCGCGCCGTTTGGGATCGTCTCCAGGGTTTGTCAGCGACATCGTTCGCGGCGTCAAGAAACCGGGTGCCGAATTTCTTGCGGGAATCAAGCAGACCTTCGGGATCAGTACTGACTGGCTGCTGATAGGAGATGGCACGATGTTCGGCGGCGCGGGGATCAATCTCGACCTGTTGCGTGCCATCCGACTACAGGTCGCCGTCGCCCGCGCTGCGGTGGTTGAAGACAACCCCACCGCCAAGGCGCTACTGCTGTTGATCCGTGATGGTCGCTTGGGCGAAGCAACTGCCGACCCCGCCTTGCGCACCTTCCTGGAGCAACTTTGTGCCAGCGGCGACGATTTCGAATTGGTGACCGAGTTGTACAACGGCCATTTATGGACGACCGACCCGGCCACGCAACAGCGCAACCTGCTGGCAGCGGCTGTCGCTCACTTCGATGCGCGCAAGCCACTCGACAAGATCGCCTCGCTTGCTAAAGCATCGGGCGCCACCATTCAGATCAATATCGGAACCCACCAGCGCAATGCCGGGCGGGATCATCGCGGGCGCTGACAAGTGCCGCCGAGCCAGTTTTTCAACCAAGATGGCAGAACTACAAGCATGGAAGAGCAGCAAAACACTGATACGATCCAACTCAATCTCGCGAAGTTTCAGCGCAACGCGGGCCGGGACTACAATGAATACTTCATTCCCAGCAACATCAAGCTGGTGTTAGCAACGACACCGCAGGCGGAACTTGACGAACAAGCCAAAGACAATGGGCGGATGTTTCGTTACCGCTTCGGCTTCTGGGCGACGCGCCCAGTACGACGACAAATCATCGAACTCCAACAGACTTACGACCTGTCGGACAGCGAAATCCGCTGGCTCAAGCATGCCGGGCATCTGCGTGTTTCCCGAACCGGCATGACTGTTGATGCCAGTCGCTTAATGCCGATCACAGGCTGGATTCAATTGGGCATTTTCAGCATTGTCTGTATCGCCATGATCTTTCAGGTAGCCTTCTCCGGTGCACCAGAGTGGAAGCAGGGGCTGGGGCAAACACTACTGGCCGTATTCTGGTTTGCTGGCGCTCTCATGCTGTTCAAGCTTTTCATCGCGCCATGGCTCACGTTGAAACGCTCGGGAGCAATCGCTTCGGTCCCAACACAAAATATCCGGGCGTAATGCCTGCATGGTGACTGAAGCGCTCTATGCCTTTCGTCTTATTGACCCATGTGTCATCTTGGTATGAAATCTCCGCCTTGTGCTGAAATTCAACAAAATGAGACACAGGGATCATGCTTCAGGGGGAAGGGGATCTACCATACTGCCGTTTCCGGTCAGTAAACTCGTTCAACGCGCCGATTGACTCATCTGTAATCCGCTGAAAATGCTGCGGCGGATCAAGCGCATTGCCTCTGCCAAGAGGCGGAAACGTGAAACTGTTGCCCGATGGCAACTCGAACCGGCCCAACTCGTTTGGGCCGTGGGAAGCCTCTGCGCGCTCAATCGCATCCCCTTTGACGCCGAACTGCTGCTCAAGCAGTTTCCGCCACCTTACAGTACCGATACCTTGATCCATGCCGTCCGGGCGCTGGGATTCCGTATCAAACTCAAACTTTGCGAGGCATCGGCACTGGGCGACGTAGCAATGCCTTGTCTGACCTTGCTGGTGCCGCCGAAGGATGAGACCTCTGCTGTAGCTGCGTCTCCTGCGGCAGGAGACGCAGCAAGCAATGAAACCGTCATGTCGAGCGCTCGCTTGGGACTCGTGACCGATGTTTCGCCGGAGCGCATCCAGTATTTCGAGGCCGGCACCAATGCACCGACCGAGGTGCATTGCGAAGCATTCGCCCAGCGTTATCTCGGCGTGGTTTTCTTCGTCGCCAAGGGCCGTCCCCCAATTCTAGACCCCGACGTGGTCGGCAGTTCGACTCGCTTCGGGTTCCGCTGGTTTGTTCCCGATCTCCTGAAACACAAAAAGGTCTGGCGCGATGTTCTGCTTGCCTCTCTGATCATGCAATTGCTGGCCCTGGGGACACCGCTCTTTACCCAGACAATCATTGACAAGGTGGTGGTACATCGCACCGAGAGCACACTCATTGTGATCGCCATCGGCATGGCGGTATTCATGATTTTCTCGGCGATTTTGACCTGGGTACGCCAATACTTGGTGCTACATACCGGCAACCGGGTTGACGCTGTCCTTGGCGCCGGCGTTTTCGATCACCTTTTCAAATTGCCGCCACGCTACTTCGAGAAACGCCCTACCGGCGTCATTGCCGCACGGCTTCATGGCGTAGAAACCATCCGTGAATTCATCGCCAGCGCCGCCGTAACGTTGGTGCTTGACCTCCCCTTTCTGCTGATCTTTGTCGCCATCATGTTCTGGTACAGCGTCAAGCTGACGCTGATCGCTTTAGCCATTCTGGCTGTCATCGTCGCCATCAGTGTGATTGTTGCACCGCTGTTCCAGGATCAACTAAACCGGCAATTCCTGCTCGGCGCGAGGAACCAGGCTTTCCTCACCGAATACATCGCCGGCCTGGAAACGGTAAAAAGCTTGCAGATGGAGCCGCAACTCAAGACGCGATTCTCCGATTATCTCGCTGACTATCTGCACGCCACTTTCAAAACCCGGCAACTCGCCAACACCTACAACACTGCGGCAAGTACGTTAGAGCAATTGATGAGTTTGCTCATTCTGGTGATTGGAGCCTATACCGTAATGAACAGTACGGAATTCACCATCGGCATGCTGGTCGCCTTCCAGATGTTCGCGGGCAAATTGAGCCAGCCGATGATGCGTCTAGTTGGGTTGTGGCAGCAATTTCAGCAGGCCAGCCTTTCCGTCAAACGCTTGGGTGATGTCATGAATGCGCCGACAGAACCTTATGCAATCATGCCGACCCGCATGACCGAGGGCAAAGGGCAGATAGAAATCGAAGGACTCGCCTTTCGCCACAGTGAGAAACATCCCTATCTCTACCGCGATTTAAACCTCACCGTACCGCCAGGCAGCACTGTCGCCATCATGGGGCCATCCGGTTCCGGCAAGAGCACGCTGGCCAAGTTGCTGCAAGGGTTTTACCAGCCGTCGGACGGTCGCATCAAACTTGATGGCACAGACATTCAGAATCTCTCCGCCAACGAACTGCGCCACTACTTCGGCGTGGTGCCGCAGGAAACCGTGCTCTTCTCCGGAACCATCTACGATAACCTGCTCGCCGCCAACCCGCATGCGACCTTTGAGCGCATTGTCCAAGCTGCCAAACTGGCTGAAATCCACGACGCCATCGAGAAATTGCCCAATGGTTACCAAACCGAGATCGGCGAGCGTGGCTCCGGGCTGTCTGGTGGACAGCGCCAGCGTTTGGCAATCGCTCGCGCGCTCTTGAAGCGCCCGAAAATTCTCGTCTTCGACGAAGCTACCAGCGCCCTCGACCCGCAAACCGCCGAGCATTTCGCCGCCACGATCAACCAGCTGCGCGGCCAGGTCACCATGCTCTTCATCACCCATGCTTTGCCGAAGAACCTGCAAGTCGATGAAGTCGTACGCATCGGTGAACGGGTTACCGTTCTCAGCGAAGAACGTATCGGCAAGCCGGCACGCCCCGCCCCGGAAACCGCCTGAGAACCATGAATATCCGATTCGCCACATTGAACGACATTCCCGCCTGCATCGAAGGCGGGCGGCGCATGCATGCCATGACCCGCTTCGCGGCCTACGACTACAACGCCGAACGTGTCGCGCAGAACCTACGGGCGGTGATCGAGACCGGCCAGAACGCCAACAAGACCCACTGTTTCTTCGTCGCGGAGGACGACGCGGAGCAGATCATCGGCGCCTTGATCGGCGGCGTCGAGCGACATTTTTTCTCGGACCTGCTGGTGGCCAGCGTCATCCATTACGACGTGCTGCCGGATCGGCGCATGAGCGGGGCAGGCCTCAAGTTGCTGGCAGCTTTCCGCAAATGGGCGGAGAACCGGGGCGTGTTCGAGCTTTCCGTCGGGATCAACAGCGGGGTCGAGCTGGAGAAGATGGATCGGTTTTTGAAGAAGCTGGGGTTTCGGCAGACGGGCGGGAATTACGCGCTTTCGCTGAGGAAAGCCCTTGGCGATGGGCACGACAAGAATACCAATTTGGAGGGGCAATGACGCTTTATGCAATAACCAAGTCTTGGATTGAGCACCTGACTGGTGCAGCCCGACGATTGTCAACAGGGACACGTTGGTGGCCGGCGGCGTTGTTCGTGGCGATCTTGCCGCTTGCGGCGTGTTCTCAGGAAATTGCCGACAAGCCTGTCAACGAGCATCCGCGGCGCGTCTACTTCCCGAATTTTGTCATGGACGTGCCGCAGGGGTTCTATCTGGAGCCGTTTACCACCACATCTCCACTTGTCGGTCAGGGGAATCTATTGTTTATGACGACATGGCCAGAGTTCGGCAGCACTCCAGCCGAACAGAGTTTAGCGATCATGCGCGAACCGGACGCGCGACAGAACCGCCGGATGGATGTACGTATCGAGACCATCCTTGCTGCACGGCCGATGGATCGACGCGCATATTTTGACTACATTGTGCCGCGCTATGTGGCAGCACAAAACGAGGTTGACTATCAGGCCAAGATGCCTCCAGGCCTGGTGAGGTTGGATATCGTGCCAGGACTGGAGGGCATGGGTCGCACGGAAGCTTTCCTGGCGGCGCGCTATGCGAAGATGGATATCAACGCGCTTAACAACTCCGACTTGGAAGGTGATCTGTTCTTTATGCGGGCGCAGGACGGCCACGTCGAGCGAGCCATCATATGTACCGCCCGCGTGTTCGGCCCGCCGCCGGACAAATGGAGCAAGTGGCGACGACCAATCTGTAGCCATCGTTTCTATATTGACGATCTTGCGCTCCGGGTCGAGGTGCACTATATCCGCCGTTTCGTCAGCGACTGGCGCGAGATTGAAGCTCGTATCACTGCTCTGGTCAGGGACAACGTCATACAGCGCATGGATCCCTGCCAGGCGGACGAGGACCCCTGTCATTGCGCGATACGGTTCCAGAAGGAATATACCCTCTTTCGAAGGGAAAGCGACAAGAGCTACCCGTTCGACCCTAATAGCTACGACCCGGTACGGCGCTGCGCGCCGGACTGGAAGCCTGATGAATCGGACACCAAGTAACGCAAGGAAGAAAAAGACATGGCCAATCAACTGACGCAGCTCGATCTCGATATCCTGAAGAAATACGCTGACCAGGGCGACCGGAAGCACTACTGGTCGTATCTGGCGGAGAAAGGCGATCCCTACGCGGCGCTGGCACTGGGCGTGGTCCTCAACAACACCCCGCCGGGACAGGTTGCCAACAATTTCTTCTGGAGCAGCTACCAGCCGAATAGCCAGGCGGTGGTTGATGAGAAGGAGTTGAACCGTATCGGTGTTGATTTGATGCAAGAGGACTTCAAGCAGCGTTCCAGCCTTTTCAATACACCCAATGGAGCAATGGCGGCCCTCTATCTGCCAGCACTCAATATTTTCAACGAACACAAGATTGGCCTGCCATCCATCGACTACTGGACGCCCGCGGGCCTGCTCAAGCCGTTCTTCGAAGGTCCGAACCTCAACATCCCCGTCGGCCAGAAGATATGGGATGCCTTCATTCAACTGGGTAAGGACTGGAGCGCCAATCCGAGCATTGGCGGGGCGCTCGGCGCGACGGACACGTTTCTGACGACGCTTTACCGCCTCGACGGGCTGGATGATCGTGTCTGGAGCGCCAACATCGCCAGCTGGGCAAAGAACATTTTTCTCCCCGGCGCCCTGGCGACGTTGAATATGGCTCAGTCCTTTGCTGGCACACCCAACTCCATCCAAGGGTGGACACGTGATGTGCAAACCGGCCAGTGGTATACCGTCGAATCACCAATTGCGCCCGGCGCGATCGGGGTCAAATTGTATGCGCCGCCGACACTCCAGCAGATTCTCGATGCCAACCGGCAGTTCCGGCTCGACCAGATCAACAATCCTACGCAACGTGACCCGCGCGATCGCTGGAGCCGCGAAGGCTTGAAAGTTGCCTACGAGGAAATTGACGCTGATCAGATTCCGACCATCGGCAACAACTTAACGGCACAACTCGCCAATACCGAATTCGCTGCGTATCTGCGCGATTCGGCTTTCGCAGATGCAGGCAATGGCGGCATTACCGATGCCCTCAACACGCCGGTGCTGTTGGACAAAGCTGCGCTGGACAGCGTCGTACAGCGTGAACTGGCCGCATTTGTGAATGCAGGTGCGTTCGAAGCAACCGTGACGGAAACCGGACAGATCATCATTTCCGGACAGGATCGCGAGGTCCGCATCGGCATCGACGGTACCGTGGATCGACTGTATCGCCAGCCGGATGGCCGGGAAATCGCCGAAACAGCGAACAAGGATGGCACCCTGCTATCCCGCAATACTTTCGGCCTGACCACCTATCAGAATGGTGGCGAACCTGTTCTGATACCCGTGATTACGTCCGAGTATTTCCAAGGCAATCAAAAGATCGCGCAGATCGAAACCGTCACCCGCCCAAACAATGATGTGATTGCAACGGTGAGCATTCAGTCGGGCCAGAGCAGCCTTGTTGCTCGCTACGAAAACGGAGCTATTTCCGAAATCCTCGGCGCGAGGATCGACGGTGCGGTGCTCAGTACGGCCGCTCTGGCTACGTTGCGTGATAGCTTGCCTGGCCTTTCTCCAGAACAGCTGGTTAAGGCATTACCTGAAGCGGCTTCACTGCCCGCCAGCACTGATCTGAGCGGATACGATCTAAGCGTCGCCCAAGTGGGGTCCGCATTGCTGGACTTGAGAAGTCAACTCGTGCTCGGTACCGACTACTATGGCAATCCAACCTATATCAGCAAAACAGAGGCTAATCTACAAACGGTCGCCAACGGCGTCGGCTCATTGATCGACGCCTTGTCTCTCATCAAGGCCATCCAAAGCGGACAGCCGTTGCCCATCGTTGCCTCGGGCCTCCGCCTGGCAGCCGACCTCGACTACCTTGATGGCACCCGTGATCTACCCGTACTGGGGGCTGCGGCTAGTATTGCGGGTTCCGTGCTCTCGCTCTATAGCTTGTCCAATGCTCTGGAGCAGGGGGACGGAGTAGGCGCCATCACCTCGGCGGCTTATGCCGTCAAGGGCGTTGCCGATGCCGCCCAATTCTTTCAGACATCTGGACTTATCAGCGAAGTCCCTGCGGGCCTGCAAAGCGCAGGTAATGTTATCGGCGAAGCCCTGCCTTACTTAAACCTTGTCAACAGCATCGCGCATGGAGACAAGACCGGGACTGCGGTGGCCGTGGTGGACTTAGTAATGATGAAGGTAGTGGGAGCCTACACCATACCTGTCCTTGGCTGGGCCTACGCAATTTACAACTTGATTGATTCGCTCTTCGGCGACGAACCGGAAATCCCCGATCCCTGGGGCAATGGTTACTACCAGTGGGATGGCCACAACATCACCTACCGTGCGGCGGGGGAGACGGGCGGCAAGGAAGCGGTAGAAAACGTCATGGCCAGCACGCTGGCGACGCTCAATGCGCTGATCGAGCGTGAGCGCCAGCAGAATCCTGGCAGCCAGCTGGGCATCATACCGAACCGCATGCCGACGGTAGGTTACGACATGTCGGGTTACCGCTACACGGATATCGACCCGCTCAGCGGCGCGGAGAAGCATCCCGCGCTGCGCTTTGACACCGCCGGCAACCCCTGGAACGCGGAACCGGGGAGTCCGGAGTCCTATCAGTCGATCATCGAAGGCATGGTGCGCTCGGCGCTGTCGCGCGGGGCCATTGCCCCGCTGTGGGAGGTGCGAACCGCCAAACTGCAGACCGATGCCGGCGATCCTCGTGCCGGTCTCAGCGAAGAAGAACGGGCCGGTCGCGATGGGCAACTGGCGGCGCCGCTCACCGGCGCCAGCCAAACCTTCCGCCCGGTAGCGCTGGATCTCGATGGGGACGGCATCGAAGTCACCGACAAAGCCAATGGCGTGGCCTTCGATGTGGATGATTCGGGCTACCTGAAACAGACGGCCTGGATCAAGGGCGACGACGCCATGCTGGTGCTGGACCGCAACTACAACGGCCAGATCGATTCGGGCCGAGAACTCTTCTCCAACAGTACGGTAGCCCTCGGCCGGCGCGGCCTGGCCGGGATGGCCTGGGTCGATGCCAATTACGACGGCAAGCTCACGTCAGCCGACCCGGTGTGGGAAGAACTCAAGCTGTGGCGCGACCTCGACCAGAACGGCAACCAGGACGCGGGCGAAGTCCAGACGCTGGAAGCAGCGGGGATAACGGAACTCAACTACGCCATGGGTACCTTCACGCAGCACGGCGTGAAGAAACAGCTGGGCAGCCCGGATCTTGAAGCCGACAGTCAGGGGACGCGCGTCAGCGTGGTGCCCGAGGGCATCCTCGTGCAGCGCAGTGAGGACGGCCGGCTCTCCCTCGTGGTCACCCGGATTGACGACAAAACGGCGGTAGAAGCCAATCGTGACGGCGTATCGGGTTACGAGGATGTGGAGATCATTGTCAGCACCGCCGATCTGCTGGCCAACGATACCTTGGGCGGCATTCCGGGGCGCGACCTGACGGTTACCGGGCTGACCAACTTCCGCCACGGCACCGGCTTCATCGATGCCAACGGTTTTGTGCATTTCATGCCGGAGGCCAACTACTTTGGCGACGAGGCGGGGTTCGATTATGTTGTGCGGGCGACGAATGGCCAGGAAGGGACGGCGACGGTCGACATTACCTTGCAGAACGTGAACGATGCACCAACCCTCGATCATGTGGCGCGTACGACGCGGCCAGTCTATGGTTACACGCCAGTGGTCTATAGTGCCACCGACGAGTGGGGGAATGGCGGACAGTATGTCAGCGGTGGCAATCCGATCTATACCCCTTACGCCATTCACCGCACGAATGACTGGGATGGCAACACGACCGAAACCATCGTTTACAACCCCCCGCCCGGGCAATGGTATTACGAGTATCACACTACGCCGATTGCCAGCGAGGACAGCGGCACGGGGCAGGTCCATGGCGCAGATGTGGATGACCCGGTATCGAGCCTGAGCTACGAAATCGTCAATCAGCCCCAGTACGGAGCAGTCAGCCTGAATGCTGATGGTTCGTTCCAGTACACCAGCTGGAAGGAGCCGGGGGTTGCCAGTGACCGCATCGTCTATAACGGCCAGTATGCCGGGACCAAGGACGGGACGCTGTATTACCCGGGTAATTTGCCCAGCCAGGCGGTTTATCCGACGACCGACGTGTTCCAGATCAGGATCACTGACCCGCACGGGGCGAGCACTATTCAGTCCATTTCGGTGCCGCACTATGGCCCCTATCTGCCTCCGACTCCGCCGGGTGGCGGCGGCGGTGGCAAGAAGCCGATTGCGGTGGATCTCAACGGTAACGGGTTCGAGTTCGTCAACGTCGATGATTCGAACGTGTTCTTCGACGTCAATGGCGATGGCTGGAAGCGGCGCACTTCCTGGGTTGGCCAGGACGATGGTTTACTCGCTTACGATATCGATGGTGATGGAAAAATCGACAAACCGGGCGAAATCAGTTTCGCCCGCTACAAGGACGGGGCGCAGAGCGATCTGGAAGGTTTGCAGGCGTTCGACAGCAACGGCGATGGCCGTTTCGACGCTGCCGACGAGAAATGGGCAAAATTCGGTGTCTGGCAGGATGCCAACCAGAACGGCGTCACCGATCCGGGAGAGTTTCGTACGCTGAGCGAAATGGGCATCACGGCCGTCAATCTGGCAAGCGACGGACAATTCCAGATCATCAACGGTCAGACGGTTAAGGGTGTGGGCAGCATGACCCGGGCGGATGGCAGCGAGATTGCCATCGCCGACGTGACCTTCGCCTACAGTAACGAAACGCAGGTGCCGCAGACTGATGGCACGATGCAAACGGTGAACGTTTCTCCCTTCTCGCCGAGTGGAGAAGAAATCAACGGCACCGAGGACAAGGATCTGATCCTTGGCAAGAACGGTAACAACATCATCAAGGGCTATGGTGGCGATGATGTGATCTTCGAGGACGGTGGCAACGACATCATCGATGGTGGCGAGGGTAACGACCTGATCTATTCAGGGGCTGACAACGACCTGGTGATGGGCGGAACCGGCGATGACGTCGTCTATGCAGGGCTGGGCAATGATATTGTCTTTGGCGGTGAGGGGCACGATGCCCTCTTTGGCGAGGGGGGCAACGATATCCTTTTTGGTGGCGCCGGTAACGATCTGATATCCGGTGGTTGGGGCAATGACGTGCTTTCCGGCGACGATGGCGACGATCAGCTTTTTGGCGAAGCGGGTAACGATGCCCTGTTTGGCGGCGCTGGCGACGACGAATTGTTCGGTATGGAGGGCAACGATTACTTGAACGGCGGTGCCGGTAACGATTTGCTCGATGGCGGCGCAGGGGCCGACGAGATGGCAGGCGGAGCAGGTGACGATATTTACGTGGTTGATGACGCGGACGATACCGTGATCGAGTTGGCGAACGAAGGCAATGATACGGTTCGCACCACGCTCGATGGCTACACCCTCGGCGCCAACGTGGAAAACCTGACGTTGACCGGCTCAGCCGATCTCGCGGGCCACGGCAATGAACTGGACAATGTCCTGATCGGCAATCGCGGCAACAATACACTGACGAGCGGTGCCGGGAATGACAAGCTCGATGGTGGCTTGGGCGCAGACACGCTGATTGGTGGCACCGGCGACGACACCTATGTTGTCGACAACATAGGGGATACGGTCGTCGAACTGGCCGGTGAAGGCATCGACACGGTCAAGGCCGGTGTCAGCTACGCTTTGGCAGCCAATGTCGAGAATTTGATCCTGACTGGTGCTGGCAATATCGACGCCACCGGCAACGAACTCGACAACCGTCTGACCGGCAATGCTGGCGACAACCGTCTCGATGGCGGCGCTGGGGCCGATGTCATGGCCGGCGGGCGCGGCAACGATATCTATGTGGTCGATCAGGTCGGCGATGTGGTGATAGAAAACGTCGCCGAGGGGATTGATACCGTGATCAGCGGTATTGATCACGCACTGGGCGCAAACGTCGAGAACCTGACCCTGAGCGGTAGCGGTGACCTCCACGGCATCGGCAACGAACTGGATAACGTGATCGTCGGCAATGCCGGCCACAATGTGCTCGACGGCGGTGCCGGCGCGGACACGTTGGCCGGTGGTGCGGGCGATGACACTTACGTCGTCGACCACGTTGGCGATACGGTAATCGAGGTGGCGGATGGCGGAACCGATAGCGTACTTGCCAGTGTGACTTATACGCTGTCGGCCAACGTCGAAAACCTGACGCTGACCGGTTCGGCAAACATCGACGGCACGGGCAACGAACTGGCCAACGTCCTGATCGGCAACACTGGCGCCAACCATCTCGATGGCGGCGCCGGGGCTGACGTCATGGCCGGTGGTATTGGCGATGACACCTATGTCGTCGACGATGTTGGCGATGTGGTGCGTGAATTTTTCGGCGAGGGCACGGATTTGGTGCTGGCATCGGTCAGTTTCGTGCTTCCCGAGCATGTCGAGAACCTGACGCTGACAGGCAACGGTGCCATCGATGGCACTGGCAATGCCCTCGACAATATTCTGATCGGCAACGACGCCGCCAACGTGCTCGACGGTGCAGCAGGCGACGACACGATGATCGGTGGCACGGGAGACGATATCTACTATGTGGACAGCCTCGGCGACCGGGTGATCGAGACGACGAATGGCGGTTACGATACGGTGCGTACCACGGTCAGCCTGACCGTGCCGGATCATGTGGAGCGCATCGAGCTCTTGGGCAGCGACAATATCGATGCCACTGGCAACGCATTGGATAACGTTCTGGTCGGTAACGCTGGCAACAATCGCCTTGATGGTGGTGCTGGTGCAGACGTGATGATCGGCGGGGCTGGCGACGATATTTACATCGTCGACAATGTCGGGGATACGGTTGCCGAGGCCGCGCAGGAAGGGACCGATACGGTGTTCGCCAGCGTGAGCTACGCGCTGTCGGCCAACGTCGAGAATCTGACGCTGACCGGTTCAGCCGACATCAACGCCACGGGCAACGAACTTGCCAACACGCTGCTCGGCAACGGCGGCCGGAACATCCTTGATGGCGGCGCCGGAGCAGATACGATGGCGGGCGGCGCTGGCAACGACGATTATATTGTCGATAATGCCGGTGATACGGTTGTCGAAGCTTTCAACGCCGGGATCGATACTATCTACACCAGTGTCAGCTACGTCCTCCCGGAGAATGTTGAAAACCTGATCCTGACGGGTAACGGAAACATCGACGCGGGTGGCAACGGCGCTGACAACACGCTTATTGGCAATGCCGGTGACAATTTCCTTGCGGGTGGCGGCGGTAGTGACCGACTGGATGGGCAAGCCGGTAACGATACGCTGCATGGCGGTCAAGGAAACGATGTTTTGATCGGTGGCGTCGGCAATGATACCTACCTGATCAATCTTGGCGACGGGCTGGATTGGATTGACGATGTTTCCGGTAACGATACCGTCCGTTTTGGTACGGGTCTTTCTCTGGAAAACGTCGCCCTGCGCATTACTGAGGCCAACGGCGTTTATACCGCCCATGTGCGGGTGTTGAACGCGGGTGGCTGTGAGCAGCCGGATCAAGGGTTCGATTTTGCTGTCGCGATTGATCGTTGCGGTCGAGTCACTTCTCCCATCGAGCAATTCCAGTTCGCCGATGGCAATATCAAGACCTTCGATGACCTGCTGATCAAGACGCGCATCACCTACGGCACCCCTTGGGCAAGCAACATCACGACTGGCCGCGACGACGATATCATCGTCGGCGGCCCGCGCAATAACGTCATCCGTTCCGGTAGTGGCAACGACATCGTCTATGCCGGCGCTGGTGGCGATACCGTATACGGCGAAGGCGGAGACGACTATTTGCAGGGCGGCACAGGTAACGACACATTGGATGGTGGCTGCGGCATTGACGTGCTTTCCGGATCAACCGGTCGCGACACCCTGCGGGATATGGGCGGCAACAATGCATTGTTCGGCGGCGCGCAGAATGATCACATCGAAGCCGGCGCCGGGAACGATTTCATCGCTGGCGGCAAGCACGACGACACGATCCAGGCTGGGGCTGGCGCCAACGTCATTGCTTTCAACTGGGGCGATGGCCGCGACATCGTGTTGCCGGGCGTTGGCGCCTCGAACACTTTGTCGCTGGGCGGTGGCATTGATGAAAGCGACCTCATGTTCAAGAAATCTGGGTCAGATTTGATTCTGACGACCGGTGGTAGCAACCAGATCACGCTCAAGGATTGGTATGCCTCCATCGGAAACCAGACCGTGGACAAGTTGCAGGTCGTCGAGGCGGTGCCGTATTTCAGCTGGGGACAAATCAATCCTACAGGATGGGATGTCGAGACTTTTGATTTCAAAGCGCTGGTACAGAAGTTCGATGAGGCCCGTACTGCCAACCCGAAGCTGTCGCAGTGGAAACTGATGAACGGATTGCTGGACGCGCATTTATCAAGCAGTGATTCAGCGGCATTGGGAGGTGAGCTTGCGACGCGTTACGCTGCCGGAGGAGAATCCGCTATCTCGCTGGGCGTGGCCCAGGACACCCTGAAGGATGCCCATTTCGGCAATCAGGCACAAACGGTGGGTAGTCGCTTCGATTCGAGTGTCTGCGGCTATCGCCTCGGCTGAAACAGATGACAAAGGATAGATATGACTGATAAGACAACTGAAGCCGCCGCCATGGCGGCACTGGAACAGGCCAGGGATTCTCTGGCCAAGCTGCCAATCCTTGGTCCGGCGCTGTGGCTCTATGCCCGTGACCCGGTAAAGAAGTTCATGTTTCTCGGCGATACCGACTGGGCGGTGTTGCCGCCCATTGTGCTCGATCAGTGCCGTCTCTACACCAAGAGCGGCTTGCCGTACGCTTTCGTGACCTGGGCCTTCGTCAATGATCAGGTCGATGCGCGACTACGCTCCAGCCAACCCAAGATCGCACCGCACGAATGGAAATCGGGCGAGCACGTCTGGATCATCGATGCTGTCGCACCTTTTGGCCAGTTGGAGGAGACGCTCAAGGAACTGCGCGAGACGATGTTCCCTGGCAGGAAAGTTTGCGCCTTGTTGCCGGACCACGCAAAGACGGGTGTCATGATGGTACGGGAATGGCCACCGACTGCAGCAACGCTTACTCATTGATGCCAATCTGCGCATGAAGTCAGCAGTGAGAACATTGTCGGGCGATGCGCTCGATTTTGCGCCGGGCCTCCTGTCCATTCAGGAGAGCCCGCCGGCAAAGTTGCCGCGCATCGTGCTCTACTGCGTTACGGCATTGTTCGGCATCCTGCTCTTGTGGGCGATTTTTGGGAAGCTGGATATCGTTGCTTCGGCGGAGGGCCGGTTGGTGCCGCAAACCTATGTGAAGATCGTCCAGCCGGCAGAGGCGGGGATCGTCCAGGAAATTCTGGTTCGCGAGGGGCAAGCGGTTGAGGCCGGCCAGATTCTCATGCGTTTGGATGCCAAGCTGACCGAAGCCGATGCTCGTACCATTCGTAATGAATATGAACTCAAGCGCCTGCAGTTGCGGCGGATCGATGCCGAACTGGCAGGATTGCCCATGACCACGGAAGCGTCGGACTTGCCGGAAATCTACGCGCAGGTCGCCAATCAGTATGCAGCCCATCGTCAGGCTTACCAGGATGCGGTCGCGCAGGAGCAGGCCACCCTCGCCAAAATCCGACACGACCTTCAGGCATCGGAAGAGTTGGCGCGCAAATTGAGGGAGACGGTACCGACCTATCGCAGGAGCGCCGCCGCTTTCGAGAAGCTCGGTAAGGATGGCTTTTACAGCACACTGGCGGTAGAAGAGAAGCAGCGCGATCGCATTGAAAAGGAACAGGACTTGCGCGCTCAGGAGGCAACGGTAGCCAGCCTCAAGTCGACCATTGCTGCCAGCGAGAAGAAGCTGGCGCAGATCACCTCGACCTATCGGAGCGAGTTACAAAATGAGCGGGTCGAAACTGAATCCCAATTCCGCAAGTTGCGGGACGAACGCGAAAAGATCGAGCACAAGGCCGCCCTGCTGTCCTTGCGCGCGCCACAACGTGGCGTGATCAAGGATTTGGCCACGCACACTGTTGGAACGGTCGTTTCACCGGGAAGCGTTCTTATGTCGTTGGTGCCGCATGACGAGCCCCTGCAGGCAGAGGTCTATGTGAGAAACGAGGATGTGGGCTTCGTGCACCGGGATCAACGTGTGAAATTGAAGCTGTCGGCGTATCCGTTCCAGAAATACGGCATGATCGACGGTACCGTCATACACGTTGGCCCCGATGCCGCAGATCAGCCGAGTCCATCCTCGAAAACGGGTGGAGATACGTCGGATGCGGCCACCGGTTTCCGCTACAAGGCCCTCGTTCGGCTAGACGACCAACACCTGAAAACCGACGACAACAGCCTGCGGCTCTCGCCTGGCATGCAGGTAATCGCTGAAATCCACCAGGGACAACGTACTGTGATGGAATATCTGCTTTCTCCGGTCCAGAAGGCTTGGCAGGAGGCCGGGAGGGAGCGTTGATTTCAAGCTTACCGAGGTCTGTGGATTTGTGAATTTCCCGGCTTTGCCGGGACCGGCTGCTTCCTGTGGATGAACCCGATGGACAACCTTTCAGGTTGCCCACAGGTATCACCCACAGGACTCCAGCCTAATTCACAAGCTCCACAGACCGACCTTCGTCCATTTCATAAATCAAAAATCAAACCCGCCAGCAAGTAGCACGCTATCGGAATCAGTGGCCAACTTTGGAATGGAATGACTGGCAGGGATTCAAGCGGAACAAATGGTAGGGTTTGCGCTGGAATTGCTGGCCTACATTCGATTGAAATTGGTGGCGGTTTTCATCGGAATACGCACTTCTTCACTTCCAGCGCAACAATGCGGCAAACCAGAAAATCACGGGCTTTTCGTGCCGCATCCTCCCAACACAAATCAGAATGGCTCACAAGATAACAAGCTAGTTATTGGCACGATCATGCTAATATCTGGACATGTCGATTGCCACCGCCCTTTTCTCCGATAGCCAAGCACGAGTTTTCCGCTGGCTGTTCGGTCAGCCGGAACGCAGCTATCACCTTAGCGAGCTGCGTCGCCTGACGCTGCTCGGCAGCGCCTCACTGCAACGCGAACTGAATCGTTTGGTCGATGCCGGACTGGTGCTTTCAAAACACGTCGGCAACCAGCGCCGCTTTCAGGCCAATCCCGATAGCCCGGTGTACGGCGAATTGCTGGCCCTGACTCGCAAGACACTAGGGATCGCGCCGCTGATCACCGAAGCCCTGCAGCCCCTCGCTTCACGCTTGAGCATCGCGTTCATCTACGGCTCTGTAGCCAAGGGAAGCGATACCGCACAAAGCGACATCGACCTGTTGCTGGTCGGCGAGCAGCTTTCGCTGAACGAAGTCCTGACCCTACTCCTGCCGCTTGAAGGACAACTCGGGCGGAAAATCAACCCCAACTGCTATACTCAATCGGAATACACGAAACGCTTGGCCGAGCCAGATTCCTTCATCAACCGCATCCTCGCCCAGCCGACCCTGCTTCTGATCGGAGAAAACCTTGCCGCAAGCGGCGCTGGATAACCTGGTTCGTATCGGCCAACTGAAGGCCGAAGCGCGCAACGACCTCGAAGTTGTTCGCCTGCTGAGCATGGCCCGGACCCGCTTCGACGACGCGCAAGTCGCCAGCATTTCCGCCGAAGGCCGCTTCACCTCCATTTACAACGCCGCCCACGCCGCCGCACTGGCCGCATTACGCTGGCACGGCTACCGCAGTGAAAACCGCTACACCGTCTTCCAGTGCCTGCCTCACACGCTAGGCTGGTCGGCCGTGCAATGGCGCATTCTCGACGGTGCGCATCAGAAGCGGAATCTCGCTGAGTACGAGGGATATCTTGAGGTCGAGGAGTCGACCATCGGCGAGTTGTCTGAATTGGTTGCAGCGCTGATCGCGGCGGTTGATCGATTAACCAAAGATAGAGAATAAGAAAAAAGGCCGGGATCGCTCCCGGCCTTTCTGGTTTTTACACCACGTTTGATCGCAAGGATCAGCTCTTCTTGTGCGTCGCCAGGCGCGTCCAGGTATCGACGACGGTATCCGGGTTCAGCGAGATCGAGCTGATGCCCTGATCCATCAGCCACTCGGCGAGGTCCGGGTGGTCCGACGGGCCCTGGCCGCAGATGCCGATGTACTTGCCGGCCTTGTTCGCCGAAGCGATGGCCATCGCCAGCAGCATCTTGACGGCCGGGTCGCGTTCGTCGAACAGGTTGGCCACCAGGCCGGAGTCGCGGTCGAGGCCGAGGGTGAGCTGGGTCAGGTCGTTGGAGCCAATCGAGAAGCCGTCGAAGATCTTCAGGAAATCGTCGGCGAGCAGCGCGTTCGACGGGATTTCACACATCATGATCAACTTCAGGTCGTGCTCGCCCTGCTTCAGGCCGTGTTCGGCCAGCAGGTCGACGACCGCCTGGCCTTCGCCGACGGTGCGGACGAACGGCACCATCAACTGGACGTTGGTCAGGCCCATCTCTTCACGCACGCGCTTCATGGCACGGCATTCCATCTCGAAGCAGTCGCGGAAGGACTGCGCGATGTAGCGCGAGGCGCCGCGGAAGCCGAGCATCGGGTTTTCTTCTTCCGGCTCGTACAGTTCGCCGCCCAGGAGCTTGCGGTATTCGTTGGACTTGAAGTCGGATAGGCGGACGATCACCGGGTTCGGCCAGAAGGCGGCGGCGATGGTGGACACACCTTCGACCAGCTTCTCGACGAAGAAGTCCTTCGGGCTGACGTAGCCACGGGCACGGCGCTTGATTTCGTCGCGCTTTGAAGCCGGCAGGCGCTCGACGTCGAGGATGGCCTTGGGGTGGATGCCGATCACGTTGTTGATGATGAACTCGACGCGGGCCAGACCGACCCCGGCGTTCGGCAGTTGGGCGAATTCGAAGGCCAGTTCCGGGTTGCCGACGTTCATCATGACCTTGACCGGGACGTCCGGCATGGCCGAGATGTCGCGGGTGGTGATTTCGAAGTCGAGGCGACCGCGATAGACATGGCCGGTATCGCCTTCGGTACAGCTCACCGTCACGGTGTCGCCTTCGGTCAGCGTCTCGGTCGCGTCGCCGCAGCCGACGATGGCCGGGATGCCCAGTTCGCGGGCGATGATGGCGGCGTGGCAGGTACGGCCGCCACGGTTGGTGACGATCGCGGAAGCGCGCTTCATCACCGGTTCCCAGTTCGGGTCGGTCATGTCGGCGACGAGCACGTCACCCGGCTTGACCTGGTCCATCTCCTTCGGGTCCTTGACGATACGGACCGGACCAACGCCGATCTTCTGGCCGATGGCGCGGCCGGAGGCGAGCACCTTGGAGAAGGACTTCAGCTTGAACTTTTCCTGCTTGCCGGCGGCGGCCTGCGACTGCACGGTTTCCGGGCGGGCCTGGAGGATGTAGAGCTTGCCATCGACGCCGTCCTTGCCCCACTCGATGTCCATCGGACGACCGTAGTGCTTTTCGATGATCTGGGCGTAGCGGGCCAGTTCCATGACTTCTTCGTCATTGATCGAGAACTGGTGGCGCAGCGATTCTTCAACTTCTTCGGTGATCGTCGACTTGCCGGCGACCTTCTCGGCGGCGAAGGTCATCTTGATCATCTTCGAGCCGAGGTTGCGGCGGATCACGGCCTTCTTACCCAGTTCGAGCATCGGCTTGTGCACGTAGAACTCGTCCGGATTGACGGCGCCCTGCACCACCGTTTCACCCAGGCCGTAGCTGGAGGTGACGAAGACGGCGTCGCGGAAACCGGATTCGGTGTCGAGCGTGAACATCACGCCGGCAGCGCCCTTGTCCGAGCGGACCATGCGCTGGATGCCGGCCGACAGCGCGACGTCGGCGTGCACGAAGCCCTTGTGCACGCGGTAGGAGATGGCGCGGTCGTTGTACAGCGAGGCGAACACTTCCTTGATCGCGTGCATGATGTTTTCCAGGCCGACGATGTTCAGGAAGGTTTCCTGCTGGCCGGCGAAGGAGGCATCCGGCAGGTCTTCGGCGGTGGCCGAGGAGCGCACGGCGAAGGACATGTCGGCGTTGGATTCGGCGACCAGGCGCTGGTACTGCTCGGTGATGGCGATGGTCAGGTCCATCGGGAACGGCGTGTCGAGGATCCACTGGCGAATTTCGGCGCCGGTCTTGACCAGGGCGTTGACGTCATCGACATCGAGCGTATCGAGCGTGTCGTTGATCTTCTTGTCGAGGCCGGACTGCGCCAGGAACTCGCGGTAGGCGTGCGCCGTCGTGGCGAAGCCGCCGGGGACGCGAACGCCGGTATCGGCGAGCTGCGAGATCATTTCGCCGAGCGACGAGTTCTTGCCGCCGACCTGGTCGACGTCGGTCATGCGCAGTTTTTCGAAGGGGATGACAAGGGCTTCCATCAGTGGGTCCTTTCGGTGGGAATTGAAGATTGGAAAATCAGGAGTTCAGGAAATCGGTGTTCAGGCGGCGCTCGGCGGTTTCGCGGCGGGCGACCGAGCGCAGCGTCTGCGCCAGCGTCTCGCGGACGAAGTCGATGTGCGTCTCGGCGGCGGCGCGCGCGGCCTGCGGCTTCTTGTCGACGATGGCGGTGTGGATCGCGGTGTGCTGGCTCATCAGGAGCTTGCCGGCGGCCGGCACGCTCTTCAGCTCGCCGAGGTTGAGGCGAATGTTGTCGTGCATCAGACGCAGCAGTGCTGCCGACAGGTGGCCGATCAGAACATTGTGCGAGGCGTCGCCGATGGCCTGGTGAAAGGCGATGTCGGCGGCCGAGCGTTTTTCGGTGTCATCGTTGTTGAACGAGGCCTGCAGCGCTGCGTAAGCCTGGTCGAGACGCAGCAGGTCGGCGTCGGTGGCGCGCTCGGCGGCCCATTCGGCGGCCTGTCCTTCGATCATGCGGCGGAATTCGAGCATGTCCTCGCGCAGGTTCGGGTAGGAACCCATCATTTCCTGCCAGGGGTCGAAGAAACTCTTCTCCAGTGCGGCCGTGACATAGGTGCCGCCGCCCTGACGGCTCTGCAGCATGCCCTTGGACGCCAGCTTCTGGATCGCCTCACGCAGGCTCGGCCGCGACACGCCGAGTTCAAGCGCCAGTTCGCGCTCGGCCGGCAGGCGGTCGCCCGGCTTCAACGAACCTTCGAGGATGCGCCGCTCCAGCGTCGAAGCGACGGCATCGGAAATTCGCGGAACCTGCACCTTGTTCGGCATTGGTAAGACCACCTTGATTGGTAAGACCGCCACATTCTAGCCAGCGATCCGCAAAAGTGCAAGCATGGGGATTTCCCTAGTGGCATTGACCAAGTCACGGATTTACCTTAAATTTCTACCTCAGGAATTATTGGTCTTACCATTGAACCAATCAAACAAAACGGAGAGAGGATGACAATCGCCCAAACCCCGCCGGGCAAGCCGGCCGACGTGTATTTCTTCGCCACCTGCGTCGTCGACCAGTTCTACCCGGACGCCGGCATGGATGCGATCACCCTGCTCGAACGCGAAGGCATCCGTGTCCACTTCCCGGAAAACCAGACCTGCTGCGGCCAGCCGGCCTACACCAGCGGTTTCCATGACGAGGCGCGCCAGGTCGCGGCACACCAGTTGACGCTGTTCCCGGAAGACTGGCCGATTGTCGTGCCCTCCGGCTCCTGCGCCGGCATGATGAAGCACCACTACCCGACGCTGTTTGCCGCCGACCCGGTGCGCAAGGTGCAGGCCGAAAAGCTGTCGGCCCGGGTCTGGGAATTCACCCGCTTCCTGGTCGACGTCCTCGATTTCAAGCCCCAGGACTGCGGCAGCGACTGCACCGTGGTCCTCCACACCTCCTGCTCGGCGCGCCGCGAGATGGGTGTCCATGTCAGCGGTCGCCAGTTGCTCGGCGGACTGGCACAGGTCACTGTCGCCCAGCAGGATCACGAATCCGAGTGCTGTGGTTTCGGCGGCACCTTCTCGGTCAAGCAGCCGGAAATTTCCGGCGCCATGGTCGAAGACAAGGTCAAGTCGCTCAAGGCCACCGGCGCCGAGCGCGTGGTCAGCGCCGACTGCGGCTGCCTGATGAACATCCTCGGCCACGCTGCCTGGAAGGACGCCCAGGAAGGCCGTCCGCCCACCCTGCCCGGCGAACATATCGCCACTTTCCTGCTGCGCCGTACCGGAGGTGCCAAATGAGCGCCCGCGACCGCATCCTGGCCCGCCTGAACCGTAGCGCGCCCCAACAGCCGCCCGCCCTGCCCGACGTCGGCGCCTGGTACGCCACGCATCGCAGCAGCGAAACCCCGGCCGACAAGGCCCGTCGTTTCCGCCACTTCATCGAACTCGCCCATGCCGAAGTGCATGCGGTCAGCCGCAACAACTGGGCCGACACCCTGCACCAGGTGCTCAAGGCGCGTGGCATCGACCGGCTGCTGGTCGCCGAAGGCACGGCGCATGGCGACACCGCGCTCGACGAACTGCCGCCGCGCGGCATCGAGTGCAGTGTTTACGACATGGCCATCGAAGCCTGGAAATCGGAAATGTTCAACGCCACGCCGGCCAGCCTGACCGCCGCCCGCGCCGCCATCGCCGAGACCGGCACGCTGATCCTGTGGCCGAACGAGAAGGAACCCCGGCTGATGTCGCTGGTGCCGCCGGTACACATCGTGCTGCTCGACGCATCCAACATCTACAACACCTTCTTCGAGGCGATGACTGCCGAAGCCTGGAACAACGGCCTGCCGACCAACGCACTGCTCGTTTCCGGCCCGTCGAAAACCGCCGACATCCAGCAGACCCTGGCCTACGGCGCGCACGGCCCGAAGGAATTGATCGTCCTGCTGCTGGGAGAAGAAGCATGAGCGAGCACACTTTGCACTTCAAACCGGCCGAAGGCTTCCGCGCCCGTTCCAAGGCAGTCGTCGACAATCCCTTCCTGCGCCAGAGCTTCCGTGGCGCGATGGACTTCCTGATGAGCAAGCGCGCCGCCCAGTTCCCCGACCCCGAGGAACTGGAAAGCCTGCGTAACCTGGGCGAAGCGATCCGCCAGTACAACCTGGCCAAGCTGCCCGACCTGCTCGAACGCCTCGAAGCCAACCTGACCCGCAACGGCATCAAGGTGCACTGGGCGGAAACGCCGGACGAGGCCAACGCGATCATCCTCGGCATCATCCAGGGCCACGGCGCGACCCGGATGGTCAAGGGCAAGTCCATGGTCAGCGAGGAAATCGAACTCAACCACGCCGCCGAAGCGGCCGGCATCGAGGCGCTGGAATCGGACATGGGCGAATACATCGTCCAGCTGGCCAACGAAAAGCCCTCGCACATCATCATGCCGGCGATCCACAAGACCAAGGAGGAAATCGCCCGCCTGTTCCATGAAAAGGTGCCCGGCGTCGATTACACCGACAACGTCGATGCGCTGATCCAGATCGGCCGCAACGTCCTGCGCCAGAAATTCCAGGAGGCCGAAATCGGCCTCTCCGGCGTCAATTTCGCCGTCGCCGAAACCGGCACCCTGTGTCTGGTCGAGAACGAAGGCAACGGCCGCATGTGCACCACCGCGCCAGCCGTGCATATCGCCATCACCGGTATCGAGAAGATCGTCGAGAAGCTCGAACACGTGCCGCCGCTGCTCTCGCTGCTGACCCGCTCGGCGACCGGCCAGAACATCTCGACCTACTTCAACATGATCTCCTCGCCGAGAAAACCCGGCGAGAAGGACGGCCCCGAGGAAGTGCATCTGGTCCTGCTCGACAACGGTCGCAGCCAGGCCTACGCCGACGAGCAGTTGAGGAAGACGCTGCAGTGCATCCGCTGCGGTGCCTGCATGAACCACTGCCCGGTTTACACCCGCATCGGCGGCCACGCCTACGGTACGACCTACCCCGGCCCGATCGGCAAGATCGTCTCGCCGCACATGCTCGGGCTCGACGCCACCGCCGGCCTGACCACAGCCTCGTCGCTGTGCGGCGCCTGCGGCGAGGTCTGCCCGGTGAAAATACCGATTCCGGACCTGTTGATCCGCCTGCGCAGCGAAGCCTTCTCGGCCCCGCACGCCAAGCCGGCAATGCGCGGCCAGGGCGCCGGCCATTCGCCGCTGATCTCGGCGATCTGGCGCGGCTGGGCCCTGGTTTACCGTTCGCCCGCGCTGTACCGCGCCGTTTCCTGGCTGGGCAGCCGTTTCGGCTGGCTGATGCCGTCGCGCCAAGGCGCCTGGACCACCGTCCGCGAACCCCTGCGGCCGGCGCCGAAGCGCCTGCGCGACCAACTCAAGGAACGCAACAAAGCATGAGCCAGCTTCTGACCGCCGCCCTGCGCGAAAAACTGCCGACCTCGCAAGTCATCACCGACGAACTACGCCGCCTCGCCTACGGCACCGATGCCAGCTTCTACCGCCTGATTCCGCAGGTCATCGCAATCATCGAAAACGAAGCCCAGGCCCGCCACGTACTGGCCACCGCCCACGCGCAGCAGGTGCCGGTCACTTTCCGCGCCGCCGGCACCAGTCTGTCCGGGCAGGCGATTTCCGACGGCATCCTGGCGTTGATCGGCGAAGGTTTTGCCACCTGCGAGATCGCGGCGGACGGCGGCAGCGTCCGTCTCGGCCCGGGCATCGTCGGCGGCGAGGTCAATCGCCGGCTGGCGCCGCTCGGGCGCAAGATCGGTCCCGACCCGGCCTCGATCGGCGCCGCCAAGATCGGCGGCATCGCCGCCAACAACGCGTCCGGGATGTGCTGCGGCACGGCCCAGAACAGCTACCGGACACTGGCCGGCCTGCGCGTCATGCTCGCCGACGGCACCCTGCTCGATACCGAAGATCCGCTCAGCCGCGACGCCTTCGCCAAGTCGCACGCCGTCCTGCTCGGCGAACTCGAACGCCTGGGCCAGGCGACGCGGGCCAACCCCCGGCTGGCCGAACGCATCCGCCAGAAGTTCAAGATCAAGAACACCACCGGCTACAGCCTCAACGCGCTGGTCGATTTCGAAGACCCCTTCGACATCCTCGCCCACCTGATGATCGGCTCCGAAGGCACACTCGGCTTCATTTCGCGGATCACCTACCAGACCGTCGTCGAGGACCCGTGCAAGGCCTCGGCGCTGGTCTTCTTCCCCGACATCCGCAGCGCCTGCGAAGCGGTCATCCAGCTCAAGACGCAACCGGTCGCAGCAGTCGAACTGCTCGACCGGCCGGCGCTGCGCTCCGTCCAGGACAAACCGGGTCTGCCGGCGGTGATGCGCAGCCTGGGCAACGACGCGGCAGCGCTGCTGATCGAGGTGCGGGCCAGCGATGCCGCTGCGGTCGCCGACAGGATCGCCGCCGTGCACGGCGCGCTGGCCGGCGTCGCCACGGTCGAACCGGTTCAGTTCTCGACCGACCCGGCGACCTGCGAGATGTACTGGAAGGTGCGCAAGGGCACGTTCCCGGCGGTCGGCGCGATGCGCAAGGCGGGCACGACGGTGCTGATCGAGGACGTCGCCTTCCCGATCGCCGCGCTCGCCGACGCCACCCTCGACCTGCAGGCGCTGCTCAGGAAGCACGCCTACGACGAGGCGATCATTTTCGGCCATGCGCTCGAAGGCAACCTGCACTTCGTCATCACCCAGGATTTCGCCACACCGAGCGAGATCGACCGCTACGCGCGCTTCATGGACGAACTGTGCGACATGGTGGTCAACAAGTACGACGGTTCGCTCAAGGCCGAGCACGGCACCGGCCGCAACATGGCGCCCTTCGTCGAACTCGAATGGGGGCGCGAGGCGACCGAGCTGATGCACCGGATCAAGGCGCTGTTCGACCCGGCCGGCCTGCTCAATCCGGGCGTCATCCTCAACGCCGACCCGCAGGCCCACCTCGCCCACCTCAAGCCGATGCCGGCGGCCGAAGACATCATCGACCGCTGCATCGAATGCGGCTTCTGCGAGCCGCTGTGCCCGTCGCACCGGCTGACGCTGAGCCCGCGCCAGCGCATCACCAGCGTCCGCGAGCTGGCCCGCCGCGAGGCGGCCGGCGAAGCCGCCGGCAAGATCGCCGAGGACTACGCCTACATGGGCCTCGACACCTGCGCTGGCTGCGGCCTGTGCTCGACCGCCTGCCCGGTCGGCATCGACACCGGCGACCTCACCCGGCGCCTGCGCGGACGTCGCCTGAACGACGGCGCACGCGCGATCAACGCCTGGACCGGGCGCTATTTCGGCGTCCTCGCCGGTGCTGCCCGCGCCGGCCTGACGCTGGGCCACGCTGCGGCTGCGGTGGTCGGCCAGAAGACGCTGGCGAAACTGTCCGGCGGCGCCTGGAAACTGCCGATGCCGCGTGCCGGTCGTGCCCCGGCGGCCATCCACACCGGCGGTGACCCGGTTGTCTATTTCCCGACCTGCGGCGGGCGCATTTTCGGGCCGACCGCGGCCGGCGAACCGCAACTTGGCGACGTCGTCCTCGAACTGCTGCGCCGCGCCGGCTACGCACCGATCCTGCCGGAGGGTTTCGACAAACTGTGCTGCGGCCAGATGCTGGCCAGCAAGGGCCTGGCCATCGAAGCCGACGCAATGTCGGCGCAGCTTGAAGCCGCGCTGCTGAAAGCTTCCGATAACGGCCGCCACCCGGTGATCATGGACGCCAGCACCTGCACCGCCCGCATGCAGCAACATCTGGCCGGCCGCCTGCAGCTCTTCGATTTCCACGAATTTGCCCACGACGCGCTGCTGCCACGGCTGATGATCGTCCGCCAGGCCGAGCCGGTCGCCCTGCACATCAACTGCAGCGTTCGCAAGACCGGCAGCGACGCCAAGCTGCGCGCCCTGCTCAAGGCCTGCGCCGAAACCGTGATCGAGCCGGCTGCCGTGACCTGCTGCGGCTTTGCCGGCGACCGCGGCTTCGCCGTTCCCGAGCTCAATCAGCACGCCCTGCGCCACCTCAAGCCGGCGCTGCCGGCCGGCTGCGCCTGCGGCGTATCGACCAACCGGACCTGCGAAATCGGCCTCACCGCCGAATCCGGCATCGACTACCGCTCGATCGCGTATTTGCTCGAGAAATGCAGCCGACCGCTGGAAATCCCTTGCTGACCGCCCGGCCCGCCACTCGTTACAATCGCTGCATATTCACCCGCCTGGACCTGCCATGACCGATTCCGCCCTCGACAGCAACAAGGACGAACCCCTGCGCAACGACATCCGCCTGCTCGGCCGGCTGCTCGGCGACACCGTCCGCGATCAGGAGGGCGCAGCGATTTTCGACATCGTCGAACAGGTCCGCCAGACGGCCGTGCGCTTTGCCCGCGATGGCGACCCGGCCAGCCGTGACGAACTCGCCGCCCTGCTCGACCCATTGCCGCGCGACACCACCCAGGCCGTCGTCCGCGCCTTCAGCTACTTCCTGCAACTGGCCAACATCGCCGAGGACGAGCACCACATTCGCCGGCGCCGCGCCCACGACCTGGCCGGCTCGCCGCCGCGCGAAGGTAGCCTGGTATTTGCCCTGGACGCACTGGCCGCCGCCAAGGTTTCGCCCGAAGCGCTGGCCGATTTCTTCGCCCACGCCCTGGTCGCCCCGGTGCTCACCGCCCACCCGACCGAAGTCCAGCGTCAGAGCCTGATCCGCAACCACCGCGAAATCGCCCGCCTGCTCGACCGCCGCGAACGCCAGCAACTGACGCCCGAAGAAGCCGCCGACAACGAACTGGCGCTGGCCAACGCGATCCTGACGCTGTGGCAGTCGCGCATGCTGCGCCCGGTCCGGCTCAAGGTCATCGACGAGGTCAAGAACGGCATCAGTTACTTCAAGGAAACCTTCTTCAGCGAACTGCCGCGCCTCTACATCCAGGCGACCGAACAATTGCAGAGGCGTTACCCGGAGAAAATCTGGGCGCTGCCGCCCTTCTTCCGCGTCGGCTCGTGGATCGGCGGCGACCGTGACGGCAATCCCTTCGTCACCGCCGACATCCTCAACGAAGCGCTGCGCCTGCAATCGGCAGCCACGCTCAATCACTACCTTGAAGAAGTCCACGAACTCGGCGCCGAACTGCCGCTGTCCGACCTGCTGGTCAAGGTGACGCCGGAACTCAAGCTGCTCGCCGATCTGTCGCCCGACCAGTCGCCGCAGCGCATCGACGAACCCTACCGGCGCGCCCTGTCGGGTATCTACGCCCGCCTGGCGGCGACCGCCCGGGCGCTCGATCACGTCGATCCGGTGCGCCACGAGATCGGCCACGCCGAACCCTACGCCACGCCGGCCGAACTGCGCGGCGAACTCAAGGTGCTGACCAACTCGCTCAAGCTCAACGGCAGCGCCCGCCTGGCCGGCGGTCGTCTGCGCCGGCTGCTGCGCGCGGTGCAGGTATTCGGCTTCCACCTGGCGCCGATCGACCTGCGCCAGAACTCCGAAGTACACGCCCGCAGCGTCGCCGCGCTGCTCGCCGCCGCCGGCCGTTGCCCGGATTACGAAGCGCTGCCGGAAAACGAGCGGATCGCGCTGCTGACCGCCGAAATCGCCTCGCCGCGCCCGCTCTACTCGCCGTGGCTCGATTACGACGAAGAAACCCGCGGCGAACTGGCGATCTTCTTCGCCGCCCGCGAACTGCGCGCCAAGTACGGCGAGGCGGCCTTGCCCAACTGCATCATCTCGAAGACCGACGGCGTCTCCGACCTGCTCGAACTGGCGCTGCTGCTCAAGGAAGCCGGGCTGCTGCGCCCGGGCGCCGAGCCGCGCCTCGACGTCAACATCATCCCGCTGTTCGAAACCATCGAGGACTTGCAGAAGAGCGCCGCGATCATGGACCAGCTCTTCGCCATCCCCGGCTACCGCCAGCTGGTTGCCGGCCGTGGCGACGAGCACGAAGTCATGCTCGGCTACTCCGACAGCAACAAGGACGGCGGTTTCCTGACTTCGGGTTGGGAACTGTACAAGGCGGAAATCCTGCTCGCCGACACCTTCGCCCGCCACGGCGTGCGCCTGCGCCTGTTCCACGGGCGCGGCGGCTCGGTCGGGCGCGGTGGCGGCCCGTCCTACCACGCCATCCTGGCCCAGCCGGCCGGCGCCGTCTCCGGCCAGATCCGCCTGACCGAACAGGGCGAAGTCATCTCGACCAAGTACGGCACGCCCGACACCGGCCGCCGCAACCTCGAAGTGCTGCTTGCGGCAACACTGGAAGCCAGCCTGACCGACCACGAGAACAAGGTCGAGCCGGCCGGCCAATTCCACGGCGTGATGGACGATCTCTCGCTGCGCGCCTTCAATGCCTATCGCGGCCTGGTCTATGAAACGCCCGGCTTCACCACCTATTTCCGCCAGTCGACGGTGGTCTCCGAAATCGCTTCGCTGAACATCGGCAGCCGCCCGGCATCGCGCAAGGCGTCGGAACGCATCGAGGACCTGCGGGCCATCCCCTGGGTCTTCTCGTGGGCGCAATGCCGGCTGATGCTGCCCGGCTGGTACGGCTTCGGCTCCGCCGTCGACGGCTACCTCGCCACCAACCCGGACGGCCTCGCCACCTTGCGCCGCATGCTCAAATCCTGGCCCTTCTTCCAGAGCCTGTTGTCGAACATGGACATGGTGCTGGCCAAGACCGACCTGGCAATCGCCTCGCGCTACGCCGAACTGGTCGCCGACAGCGAACTGCGCGAGCGCATCTTCAGCCGCATCGTCGGCGAATGGCAGCTGACCCGCCGCCACCTGCTGGCCATCCTCGAACGCGACGACTTCCTCGCGGACAACCCCATGCTCAAGCGCTCGCTGCAACTGCGCGCGCCCTACATGGACCCGCTCAACCACCTCCAGGTCGAGCTGCTCAAGCGCCATCGCGGCGGCGACACCGACGAGCGGGTCGCCCGCGGCATCCACATCACCATCAACGGCATCGCTGCCGGATTGCGCAACAGCGGTTAAAATCGCCAGACCATGCCCAATCCGATCAAACGCACCGTATTCTTCATTTCCGACGGCACCGGCCTGACCGCCGAAGCCCTCGGCCACAGCCTGCTGACCCAGTTCGAGGACGTCGAATTCAAGCAGGTCCGCATCCCCTTCCTCGACAGCCTGGAAAAGGCCCAGGACGCCATCGCCCGAATCAACGCCCAGGGTGAGGCCGACGGCATGCGCCCCATCGTGTTCACCACCCTGGTCAACCAGGAACTCGGTGATCTGGTGCACCAGGCCGACGCCTTCTGCCTGTCCTACTTCGAAACCTTCCTCGCCCCGCTCGAGGCCGAACTCGGCCGCAAGTCCAGCCACACCGTCGGCCGCTCGCACGGCACCGCCGAAAGTTCGGAATACAAGAAGCGGATCGAAGCCATCAACTACACGCTGGCCCACGATGACGGCATCACCGACCGCGACCTCGAAGAATCCGACGTCATCCTGGTCGCCGTTTCGCGCTGCGGGAAGACACCGACCTCGCTCTACCTGGCCATGCAGTTCGGTCTCAAGGCGGCGAATTTCCCGCTGATCCCGGAAGACTTCGACCGGGGTCGCCTGCCCGGCACGCTGGAAAAGCACCGCAGCAAGCTGTTCGGCCTGACCATCCAGCCCGAACGCCTGCACCAGATCCGCGAAGAACGCCGCGCCGGCAGCAAGTACGCCTCGCTGCCGAACTGCCGCTACGAAATCGCCGAAGCCGAAAAGATGATGCGCCGCGAAGGCATCCGCTGGCTCGATTCATCGACCAAGTCGATCGAGGAAATCTCGGCGACCATCCTGCAGGAACTCAACCTGCGCTGAGGAAACGCCCAATACCGCTTCTTCTGAGCAGCGGCGTTGGGCAAACCGGGCTCAGGTCGGCGCACAACATCTGGTTGTTGCCGAACTGCACGTAATCGCCCTTGTTCATCGCGCTTTCGCTGATGTCCGTCTGTATCCACAAACGGCCGTCGCGGTCGAACCACAGGCCATCCGGGCTGAAACGCGTCCGGACATAATCGCTACCGCGCACCGGCCCGGCAATCTCCATCGGCGTCAGCCCGGTGATGCGACGGTTGCGCGCATCCGCCATCATCTCCCAGCGACCGTTCTCGCCCCGGCGAATACGCACCACCGAAACCCCGTGGCCATTCAATTCCTTCAGGCATTCATCCGCCACCCGCTTGCCATTGACCAGCGCCGGCACCGCGTCGCGATCCAGCTTCTGGCCCACCGCGCTGGCGTGCATGAAACGCGGCTCGACATACTCGTGATTCATCACCAGCAGGCCATCGTCCGAACTGCCGTTGAAAGGATCGCGCCCCTCGATGGGGAAGAAATGCATGCCGTCATGATGGCTACCCATCTGGCTCGCCTGATCCGCGCCGCTGTTCTTCAGCGGATCGAAAGCCGGCATGCTGCCGGTGATCGGCGTCCCCCACGGCAACAACGGCTGGGCGCGATACCCCGACGGCACCCGCACGGTATCGGCATCGCTGATCGCCACCGCCGAAAAACCGAGCTGGCGGCCACCCGCAACCCCCGCCGAATTCGTCGCACACGCCGTCAGCCCCGCCCCCGCAAACAGCGAAGCCACCGACGCCGCCAAGCCCCCCTTGAGCACCTGCCGCCGCCCAAGATTGACCGCCAGCACATCGCTGAAATGCCGGTTGCCGCTGTGATTGGACACAGGCTCATCGCCATCGCCGTTATCAAAGATCAGGATCGGAGGAAGACTGGACATGGGCAATTCAACTAACATCAGCAATCACAACCAGTGAGGATTCTCCGATGTCAATGAGCTACGAGGAAATTCTGGAAGTTGCAATGACGCTCAGCCCAAGCGAACGCCTCGACTTAGCCGAGCTACTCTGGGTGAGCGTTGATAATCCGGACGAGGTTGCCAATACCTGGCTGGAAGAAGCTGAGCGTCGAGGTGAGGCGTATCACTGAGGCAAGATGGAAACGAGAGATCGGGGCATCAGCAACGCTACCGAACAGAATTTCGTTGCAGAAAAACCAAGCTCAAAACTAGTTTTCGTCTTAACGCCAGCAGGGAACACGTCGCTTCCAGCGTCTGCACAACGGCCAGCGCCGGTTCATCCCCGCTGGCGCGGGGAACACGTGAGGCCGTTGAGCGCCTGGTACTTGTCCGTCGGTTCATCCCCGCTGGCGCGGGGAACACCCCCACCCTGAAAACATCCCCATAAATTCGAACGGTTCATCCCCGCTGGCGCGGGGAACACGGCGCCGAGTCCGCCGCCATGGTCGCCGAGTTCGGTTCATCCCCGCTGGCGCGGGGAACACATGAAGATCGACCGAACCAAGCTAGGCGACGACGGTTCATCCTCGCTGGCGCGGGGAACACTTGATGCTGATGACGAACCACGGCGATTCAATCGGTTCATCCCCGCTGGCGCGGGGAACACCCGCTCCGGTTTCGGTCAAAGTCGTTCGCCAACGGTTCATCCCCGCTGGCGCGGGGAACACTGGCGAAATACAAAACAGCACCTGGAGTCACGCGGTTCATCCCCGCTGGCGCGGGGAACACCGCGCTCCTATGGTTCGCGTGGTCAAAAATAACGGTTCATCCCCGCTGGCGCGGGGAACACTTCCGCGTGCCGGCCGGCTGCTGTCCTTCTGGCGGTTCATCCCCGCTGGCGCGGGGAACACAATGTGCCGATGTTCCAGCATGAGTGGGATGCCGGTTCATCCCCGCTGGCGCGGGGAACACTGCTCGACTCTGGCAATTATTATCGACCGTCGCGGTTCATCCCCGCTGGCGCGGGGAACACTTCGTGCCGAAGCCGACCGAGTTCGCCATCACCGGTTCATCCCCGCTGGCGCGGGGAACACAGCTCTTGCGCCGCTGCCGAGTAGATCGAAACCGGTTCATCCCCGCTGGCGCGGGGAACACGATTGTCCGCCGTACGCTCGAAGGCGCTCTCGCGGTTCATCCCCGCTGGCGCGGGGAACACCAATTGGCCCATCGCCGTATTTTAGCGAATCCCGGTTCATCCCCGCTGGCGCGGGGAACACTGGCCAAGATCAGGCAGGAAAAATGGGACCGTCGGTTCATCCCCGCTGGCGCGGGGAACACCCGGTCGTGCTTGCGGACGAAGGCGTAGGACGCGGTTCATCCCCGCTGGCGCGGGGAACACGCGGCCAGCAGGTCCTCGATTTCCTTGATCGGCGGTTCATCCCCGCTGGCGCGGGGAACACGTCGCCGCAACACAAGACAGTGCGGCGCCAGTCGGTTCATCCCCGCTGGCGCGGGGAACACGTGCGTATCGGGACTGATTCGGATGGCTATGCCGGTTCATCCCCGCTGGCGCGGGGAACACGGTGATGGCGTCCGTCGAGCTGGAGTTGCCGAACGGTTCATCCCCGCTGGCGCGGGGAACACCTCTGCATCTACCACCACGGCTGCGCCGACGGCGGTTCATCCCCGCTGGCGCGGGGAACACGTGAGGGCCTGGAGTTGCGAGTCTGGCAGTCGCGGTTCATCCCCGCTGGCGCGGGGAACACCATTGGTGAATCGTTGTTTTTTCCTGCCCGAACGGTTCATCCCCGCTGGCGCGGGGAACACGCATTGAAGCGCGACAGGTCGCACTCGTCTGCCGGTTCATCCCCGCTGGCGCGGGGAACACGCAGGGGCTGAAGGATCCGGTAACGCGCAAGCCGGTTCATCCCCGCTGGCGCGGGGAACACGATCCGCGCCTGGTCGGTGGATCATCAGCCGCCGGTTCATCCCCGCTGGCGCGGGGAACACCGTGCCGATCCGCTCGCTGTGGGACCCGGACACGGTTCATCCCCGCTGGCGCGGGGAACACTATGAACAACTGGCTCCGCGAGCGGTTTGGAACGGTTCATCCCCGCTGGCGCGGGGAACACTGTTTCTCTACAAACAGGTGCTCGGCATCGACCGGTTCATCCCCGCTGGCGCGGGGAACACTGGCAAGGGCCAGGTGGCGGCATGGGTCGAGTCGGTTCATCCCCGCTGGCGCGGGGAACACCAATTTTTTGAGATGGCAGAAGCAGCGGGACACGGTTCATCCCCGCTGGCGCGGGGAACACACCGGCGGCCATCATACCCACTCGGTCTATGCCGGTTCATCCCCGCTGGCGCGGGGAACACGCTGGTCGACGAAGCAGCAGCCTCCCAGCCACCGGTTCATCCCCGCTGGCGCGGGGAACACTAAGGCCGGGTGCCGCGTATCTTGGTCACCAGCGGTTCATCCCCGCTGGCGCGGGGAACACACGCCGTGATGAAATACAGCGATGTGCAGGGCGGCGGTTCATCCCCGCTGGCGCGGGGAACACTCGAAGCGCAGATCGGCGGCGAACTCGGAGCCCGGTTCATCCCCGCTGGCGCGGGGAACACCGCGAACCGAGATACACCGGGCGCGTCGGGGTCGGTTCATCCCCGCTGGCGCGGGGAACACACAAGTGGGGCGGCGCCAACATCTGGATCAGCCGGTTCATCCCCGCTGGCGCGGGGAACACAGGCCATGAGCCTCGATCACCGTATCGTTCTTCGGTTCATCCCCGCTGGCGCGGGGAACACGCCTTGGTCGCCTGGCGCCGGGCGCTGTTGCCCGGTTCATCCCCGCTGGCGCGGGGAACACCTGCTCTCCCGCGAGATGTTGCTGCCGGAAACCGGTTCATCCCCGCTGGCGCGGGGAACACCGGCGGAGGATGCGCTCCCTGATTTTTTCCCACGGTTCATCCCCGCTGGCGCGGGGAACACGGCGCTCGATACCGATGTTGGCGGATACCATGCGGTTCATCCCCGCTGGCGCGGGGAACACCGCGGCGGGCGTTCCTTGGTGCTCAGTCATTGCGGTTCATCCCCGCTGGCGCGGGGAACACGCGGCCTGACGCCGAGCCGCGCCGCGCAGATTCGGTTCATCCCCGCTGGCGCGGGGAACACTCATCCACACCGCTGACATCAGACCCTGCCGCCGGTTCATCCCCGCTGGCGCGGGGAACACCGGTTATTACATAGCCCAAAAACGTCTGAAAACCGGTTCATCCCCGCTGGCGCGGGGAACACAGCGAAATCACGCGGTAGCGGACTTCGGGATTCGGTTCATCCCCGCTGGCGCGGGGAACACCAGCACATCGACAGCGGCACCTCGGTCGACAACGGTTCATCCCCGCTGGCGCGGGGAACACGTGGACTCGGTGGATATCAAGCCGGTTTCCGCCGGTTCATCCCCGCTGGCGCGGGGAACACGCGATGGTCTGCTGGAGCATTGCCGGGTAGTCCGGTTCATCCCCGCTGGCGCGGGGAACACTTTACGACATCATCACAAACGACCGCTACGGCCGGTTCATCCCCGCTGGCGCGGGGAACACTGGCTAAAGGGCGGCGACATGTACCGTGATAACGGTTCATCCCCGCTGGCGCGGGGAACACGCGGTTTTGATGCACTCGGGTCCAAATCCATGCGGTTCATCCCCGCTGGCGCGGGGAACACGTTACTTGGCTGCCCAGGTCATGTCGATCATTCCGGTTCATCCCCGCTGGCGCGGGGAACACTTGATCCTGAATATCGCGCCTGGTGCTGGCTACGGTTCATCCCCGCTGGCGCGGGGAACACCAATCGTCAGAGTCTGAACAAAACGCCATGTCCGGTTCATCCCCGCTGGCGCGGGGAACACTCGCCATCGCCGTCGCCACCATCCCGAGGAGGCGGTTCATCCCCGCTGGCGCGGGGAACACGCTTTTCCTTTTCCGTTACATAACGGTTTCTGCGGTTCATCCCCGCTGGCGCGGGGAACACCCTGCTCAATGGCAGCGAACTTGTCTTGGCGACGGTTCATCCCCGCTGGCGCGGGGAACACCTCGTCCGTACGATTCGCGGCAATCCATCCAGCCGGTTCATCCCCGCTGGCGCGGGGAACACTTGATTGCATGTCGCTGATTCACGATTACTACCGGTTCATCCCCGCTGGCGCGGGGAACACTGGTGCGAGTGCGAGTGGCCGTCGCATTCCCAGCGGTTCATCCCCGCTGGCGCGGGGAACACGCGCACATGGAGCCTCAGATATGAGCATCGTCCGGTTCATCCCCGCTGGCGCGGGGAACACCGATCTTCATGAGCTGATGCCGAGACCCAAGCCGGTTCATCCCCGCTGGCGCGGGGAACACTCATACGACGCGGCCAGCAGGTCCTCGATTTCCGGTTCATCCCCGCTGGCGCGGGGAACACCCCATGCGGACGCGGTTGCCGCCCCAGTCGCGCGGTTCATCCCCGCTGGCGCGGGGAACACGGCGACCCCATCATCCTATTCGTGGAGTAATCCGGTTCATCCCCGCTGGCGCGGGGAACACAACTTACCCAGCAGGATACGACAAACGGCGACCGGTTCATCCCCGCTGGCGCGGGGAACACTCATACGCATCCGTCCATGACACGCACATGAACGGTTCATCCCCGCTGGCGCGGGGAACACACATCAATACGGCAGGCTCGGTTAAATGGATTCGGTTCATCCCCGCTGGCGCGGGGAACACGAGGTCATGCAGTGACATCAAGATTGATCCGGCGGTTCATCCCCGCTGGCGCGGGGAACACTGCGCGGCGATGAGTTGGGCTTCGGTGTATAGCGGTTCATCCCCGCTGGCGCGGGGAACACAAGCCGATTGTGGTTATTCGATCACCAAGGCGCGGTTCATCCCCGCTGGCGCGGGGAACACTTACCGGCGCGCGTACTGACACTGCATTCACACGGTTCATCCCCGCTGGCGCGGGGAACACTTTAGCTCATCAATCAACTGCCGCGCCGTTTCCGGTTCATCCCCGCTGGCGCGGGGAACACCCCAACGATGAAGGACTAACTGGCGGTGCCAGCCGGTTCATCCCCGCTGGCGCGGGGAACACATCAAATATCCAGTTAGCGAAATCGCTGATAGCGGTTCATCCCCGCTGGCGCGGGGAACACTTTTCCTCCATCCACTTGGCGATAGTTTCCGGCGGTTCATCCCCGCTGGCGCGGGGAACACTCTTCGTCAGTGAGTTTAGTAAAGCTCACGGGCGGTTCATCCCCGCTGGCGCGGGGAACACAACCTCACGATCAATGATCTGGTTCGGATCAGCGGTTCATCCCCGCTGGCGCGGGGAACACTCCAATTCCGGCGGCAGTTCGTATTCTGGCGGCGGTTCATCCCCGCTGGCGCGGGGAACACTTGGCTAGAACCGAGGCAAAGAGACTCAACGGCCGGTTCATCCCCGCTGGCGCGGGGAACACATCAGGTGCTTGCATGATGTAGCGGCAAGCGGCGGTTCATCCCCGCTGGCGCGGGGAACACGGCAAGAACGCGTTTAGCGCCAAGCTCGATATCGGTTCATCCCCGCTGGCGCGGGGAACACCCCTACAGTCGCTGATTGCCTTGAGCAACAGGCGGTTCATCCCCGCTGGCGCGGGGAACACCGGCGACTATTAGCACGCCTGCTCCGACTGTTCGGTTCATCCCCGCTGGCGCGGGGAACACAAACTGTTCAGGTCTGGCATGCCGATTGATCGCGGTTCATCCCCGCTGGCGCGGGGAACACAAATCACCCGTCAAATCGACGTATTCCTGCTTCGGTTCATCCCCGCTGGCGCGGGGAACACACATCCTGCGTGAAAAAGGCCCGTGCCGGTTTCGGTTCATCCCCGCTGGCGCGGGGAACACGAAACCCGATCACTGCTCGCCAGAACCAACGGCGGTTCATCCCCGCTGGCGCGGGGAACACGATCGAGCCGTGTGGCAACGGCGAAGTTCTCGCGGTTCATCCCCGCTGGCGCGGGGAACACTCAGCCATTGCATGGCCTGCGAATGCACCAGGCGGTTCATCCCCGCTGGCGCGGGGAACACACAGCCTCACCGAAGCTGAACGAAACGCCGCGCGGTTCATCCCCGCTGGCGCGGGGAACACTTCGCCGTTGCCACACGGCTCGATCAGGCCATGCGGTTCATCCCCGCTGGCGCGGGGAACACGCGATATTCCCAGATGCTCCAGCCTGACCCATCGGTTCATCCCCGCTGGCGCGGGGAACACATGTTCTCGGCAATGGAAATCTGCATCAGCGTCGGTTCATCCCCGCTGGCGCGGGGAACACATTACAGGGCGTTTGTCCGGGCGTTCTTCACACGGTTCATCCCCGCTGGCGCGGGGAACACATTGGTCGCTTTCTCGTGCGCGATACATCGTGCGGTTCATCCCCGCTGGCGCGGGGAACACGAATTCAAGCGTTATTCGTCGCCATAGTGTTGCGGTTCATCCCCGCTGGCGCGGGGAACACACCCATGCGAAGAAGTCTCGCTCTGCATGAGGCGGTTCATCCCCGCTGGCGCGGGGAACACGCGTACAGGTAATCGGACACAGATGCGCGTGCTGCGGTTCATCCCCGCTGGCGCGGGGAACACGCTAAATCAAACGCGGTGGTATCGACCTACGTCGGTTCATCCCCGCTGGCGCGGGGAACACGTCGAGGTCGTCGCGCAGGATGACCGGGATGTCCGGTTCATCCCCGCTGGCGCGGGGAACACGTACGTCACGCCGCCGATCGCGAACAGGTCGTCGGTTCATCCCCGCTGGCGCGGGGAACACCGCGGCAACCCGCACGCCGGCCCATACACCGTCGGTTCATCCCCGCTGGCGCGGGGAACACGGAGTCGTCAGCGAGGGAGATTGTCGTCATGGCGGTTCATCCCCGCTGGCGCGGGGAACACGGTGTTCCGTGCGGTTCATTGCTTTCCTTTCTCGGTTCATCCCCGCTGGCGCGGGGAACACGCTGCCCGCGCTTTTCCATCAGCTCGATCTCAATCGGTTCATCCCCGCTGGCGCGGGGAACACTCGGAGATCACCCAGTTGTTCAGTTCAAGCGACGGTTCATCCCCGCTGGCGCGGGGAACACATCCAGAATCCCGCGCTGCTCCACCAGGTACTGCGGTTCATCCCCGCTGGCGCGGGGAACACTGCCGAATGATCTTCAAGCGTGGAAGCACCTGCGGTTCATCCCCGCTGGCGCGGGGAACACCCGCACCGCCGGCCCATGCGTCCGGCGCCATTCGGTTCATCCCCGCTGGCGCGGGGAACACTAGTGCTTTTCTGGAACAAAACGAGGGGTTTCCGGTTCATCCCCGCTGGCGCGGGGAACACCGACGGACCGCAACGGTAAGGTCGGCGATCCGCGGTTCATCCCCGCTGGCGCGGGGAACACCCAAGAATCGCCGCCGGCGGTAGCGATCCACACGGTTCATCCCCGCTGGCGCGGGGAACACACCTGGACGCCGGCCTTGCTGGCCTTCGTTGCCGGTTCATCCCCGCTGGCGCGGGGAACACTCCGACTGGGGGCACCAGTCGATTTTATATCGCGGTTCATCCCCGCTGGCGCGGGGAACACCACCGCGTAAAGGACATCGACCATGCAAAACCACGGTTCATCCCCGCTGGCGCGGGGAACACACTTCCTCCATCTCCATGAATTTTCACGGAAAAACAAGAGGCCTAAATTCTACCAACCAAACGACATTCCCATGTCGTATCCGCATTGTTAAGGATCGTGGGAGCCCGCCTCTGGATGAAAACTCACCAATCGCACACCATCCCAATCGGCAGGCATCCGGCGATTTGCTCCCAGAGTCACGAATTCAAAGCCGGCCTCATTGTTGGTTCGCCAAACCATGACGGCATTGCCGTCCTCGATTCCTTCTTCGACCTGGCTCCAGATGTTCTCGCGTACTTTGCGGGAGTAGTTACCGACATAGACACCGGCCCTCACCTCCAGCAACCAGATCGCCAGACGGCCGCGCAGGCGGGGCGGGGCGTTTTCAAGAACGATGACCAGCATCGCCAATACTCTCTGGATTGGGGATGGCCGGACTGACGGCATCTTCGGGCGCTTCTGGCCTGGGGATTTCCCCAGCAGCGAGAATCTCCTCGATATCCGGAATGATGCGTTCCAGCAACTTGGTTTGCCGGAATATGTCGCGGCAGGCAAGGCGGACCGCCCGCTCGGCGTTTGGCGGTTCCTCGGCCGCCACTTTGAACGCAGCCGGGACAACGGTCTCAAATTTGTAGATGTCCGCAATGTCGTAAACGAAGGACAACGGCTTACCGGTGTGGATGAAGCCAACAGCAGGGGCGTATCCGGCTGCCAGCACCGCTGCCTCGGTTACACCATAAAGTGCGGCCGTCGCCGAAGAAAGGCAGCGGTTGGGCAAATCGGAAACATCCCAAGCCTCCGGGTTGTAATCCCGCCCACTCCACTTCACCCCGAATTTTTGCGCCAATAGCTGATAGGTCCGCCGAACCCGAGCGCCTTCGATCCCTCGCAACTGCTCAACGCTGCGACGCGCTGGCGGCTCTTCGCCGAAGCGGATAGCGTACATTTTGCGCACTACCTTCAAGCGCAAGCTTTCATCCAGCGCCAATTTCGCTTGGTAAAGCAAACGATCGGCTCGCGCCCCGCCCGGCTGGCCAGCGGAATACAGGCGAACACCGGCCTCGCCCACCCACACCAGTAAGGTACCTACCCGAGCAGCCAAGGCTGCGGCGCGATGGGAAACGCGCGTTCCCGGCTCCAGCATGATGCACGCCACGCCGCCGACCGGAATGTGCGTCAGCACGGGGCGCACCCGAAGTCCCAGGTTATCGACGACGACAAAGGCGCCATCTACAACATCAATTTCACCCTTTTCGACGAAGACAACCGACATGCGCTCCTTGATGGGAATGGGTTTGAGCGGTGGCAGCATGGCGTCAGATGATTTCCTCTCCGGCAGCAGCCAAAGCCGCCTGCACTGCGCGTGCCCCCAGATAGTGCCCGCCGCGTTGCAATTCTTCGATCAACGGCGTGACTCGCTCAATCTCACCGCGCCGCTTGGCCAGCACCAGCAAACCCAAAGTACCGATAACCTTCAGACCGAGCGCGCGGGCGTAGACCACGGCCGCCCGGTCATCGAGCAACAGGCCAGCTTCAATGGCCAGCGCTCGGGCAATGGCGCTGGCCTCTCCTGGATCGAGACGCCCACTCGGCCTTTCAAACTCGTCGACGCAGGGTATAAGCCAGCCTTTGCGCACCGCTTGCTCGATCCGTTGGGCATCGATGAACCCTGGTCGCGCCGCACATTCAGCCAATACCGTGGCGGTCACCTGAATTTCTGCAAACAGCGCGGGCAGCAGATGCAAAGCATCCAGCCGGCCAAGGGCGATCAGCGGCCCGGCATCGGCAACGACGATCCTAGCTGAAGTCGGCAAGCTCGCGTTCAAGCTCGTCCTCCGTCGGGCGAATCACCGCCACACCATGCCGGCCCAGCATATCGATCATTTCGCTGACCGAAAGCCCCGCCAACTTGGCAGCACGACTGAGGGAAATTCGTTCCTCGTCAAACAGCTTGATTGCCAAAGCCATCCCCACGCCTTCGCGAAGCAAGGTTTCGTCGAAAGGGACAGCAATGAACACCGGCGTACCGTGCTTGGTGATGACCGACAACTCACCATTCTCGGCCCCACGAATCAACTCGCCGGTGTGTTCACGCAGATCACGGACGGTAAAGGTGTTCATGTTAGTGCTCCGAATGGAAATTGTGCCATCAAAAGATAGCACAATTTTTTGTCACCAAGAAAGCTAACTCATGGCACCGGAACAACAGACAAAAGTCCCAGCCCAAGTGCCTTGCCATGCCCAATTCCAGAACCCAGCGCCTGACGAAAAACATCGGGATCAGCAACCGTCAGCACACCGTTGAACAGCACGGAAAAAATCCTGATCCCGTTCCCGGAGTGCTGCTTGCCGCTAAGCATCTGTTCATGGGACACATGGACATCGCACCGTTCGGGAGACGACTCCGAAAGATCGAAAGAGGCCAAGCGAGGCAAGGTAAACCCATGAAGTGCGGCTTTGCGGGTTAGCCACTCTTCCTGCTCTTCCAGCCTCAACAATCCTTGACGCTTTCCAGCGCGAGTTACGCTAGGGTTGGCCCTTAACCTGAATCTGAATCGTTGCCCCGTCTTAACTTCGTTGAGCTTGAGACGCTCCACGAGATCGATGGGAGCATCTGCCTCGACAAGCCACCCATCGATACCGATTGCCCCCCAATCGGCCATCACCGGACTTTGGACAAGAATGCGGGGGCAACCAGTGGGAGCTGCCTCCGGCTCCAAGCGCCAGAGAAACGTATTCTCCGGACACTTTTTATCTGGTGTCGAAAAAGCCCGACAAAGGGTCGAATGAAGTTGATAGGGATCGGCCAAATCACGGCGAGCTTCGCGACAGCGCGAATCAAGATGAATTCTATGCAGCCACATCAGTCACCTCCGCAGGAAAAGGAATCCATTCCGAGCTGACAAAGCGCGCACCGAATCGACGTTCAGCAAAGGACGACAGCGGCTGATCCATTTTCAGAACACCGGAACCATCCGCCGACTCCAGGGAAACCAATAGCTTTTCCGGCAATTTCTCCCATTTTCGGTGGCTTGCTATCCATGGCCAGCAGGCCAATGCCTCTCTCAATGGGAGATTGAGCAAGGCATCCGGCATCCATACCGACTCGGATGGCACATAGGCTTTCCGCCCCAGGGCGAGCGGCCAGACTGGGTTATCCAGCGCCTTGTGGATGCGATCAAGAAGGGCATGGTCGTCAGTTGCCAAACCCACCAAGAAAGCCGCATCGGCAAGGTAATCTCGCGTCGTCACTGCGGTTTCGTGGACCTTCGAGTGGTCAGCAGAAATAATGTGCTGGGCCGTTTGATAGTCCCGCTTCGGCACACCAGGTCGATCATGCCGAATACCCATGGACAGCTTTGTCAGCGGTATCAGATCCGTCCAATTCTCTCGATCTATTCCCAAGGCAGCGGCCACCAAGCCGATTACGCCCGATTTGCTGGGCTCCTTGCCGGTATCCCGCTGGTCAAAACGGCTGGTGGTGCCCCAAGACTGCATAGGACCAACCAAACGAAGTAATAACGTCGGCATGATTACTCCCGCACTGCGGCCACGGCTGCATCGAGAAGCCCTTGCAATGAGGAAAAAGACTTTCCGAATCCATCGAGATTGGCTCCGGTCAGATCAAGGATGAAGGTTTTCTCGTCTCCACCATAAGCCGACTGCAAAAGCTTGGCTTTCCGGGCCAGCGCTTCGGCGGATTTCTGCGTCAGCGACTCGTCACGTTTTACCCGAATAGCGGTTTCAAAAGCGTTGGCAAGATTACGCGGAGCTGCATTACGCCGCACGGTAACCGCTACGAATTCCGGCGCGTTATGCGCCGCGAAGGTGTTTTGCTTGCCTGTCGGCTCCGCCACCACGAATCCTTCCAAAAACGCGCGCAGCCCTTTTGCCGGCAAGTCTGCATCACCTTGAAGGTTCGAAACCAGCTTTTCCCAATCAACCACGGCATAACGATAGAAACAGGCTGAGTTGAATTCCACCGTACCCATCATGTCAGCACCGGCAGTATCCTCCGGCTTGAGGTCATCCACTGCGGTAAAGAAATCAAACTCACGCTCGATAGCATGAGTGGAAAGGGCGTGGGCGACCTGGCAGGCGGCATGCTGATTTTTCTCTGGCATATCCGCCAACATGCGACCAAAGAGGGCCACATCCAGTGCCTTGCCCCCATTGAATACTTTATCGAGTGCTTTTTTAAGATCAGGGTCTGCATTTTGGGCCGCTTGCTTCTTGGCTTTTCCAGGCTTTTTTCCTTCTGCTGGAACAGGGTTAGTCACCGCAGAAATGGAGTCCCATTTTTCGTTAATGATTTTGGCAATATCCAGAATTTCACGCTGCCCCAAAAACAGCAGGTATTCGCTCTTTCCGTCATCCTTTACCGACAACTCCATGGCGGCCAGCGCCAGCCGAACTTTCTCACCTGCCTCAGCCTCTGATCTCTCCATGTTGACCAGCGACTGAGTCAACGCATCGAGCACCCGCTTGGTACGGACTGCCACATCGTCCGGGTTCAATAAGTTTTGCTCAACCAAACTTGCAAAATATTGCCGTACTGAGCGCTTGGAGCACTGACTGGAAACACGTGCCCGACGAGTTCCGCCAAACAGTGCATCTTTCGGCGCACCGGTATCGTCCCGGTTCAAATTGGAAGGAGCAAAATTTTGCAAGGCATGAATTTCGACGATGGTTTTCATTCGGCTATCTCCAGTTCGGTTTGGTGTTCAGTTTCGGTTTCATGATTCAGGTTTCGGTAGAACTCCCGCGCCCAAGCGTTCTGGGTGCGCTTCTGCTCATCGTCCCAGTACAAAAGGCCGTTCAGCAGGGCATCGAAGTCGATGGCTTGTTCCTTGAGCAGGGCGATAATCTGGCGAAGCCGATGCGCCAACTGATCACGATCCGCATCCAGCAAGGCTATGAAGCGACGCTCGGTACTGGTCGAACCGCTTGCAATTTGATGCATCGCGCACGCCTTGCCCAGCGGCATAGGCTGGCCTCTTTCATTCTCCCGCCAGTGCGCGGCCCAGAGGCCCGCCACAAGATAGAGCGTCTCACGCCGCCGGGCGTTATCCCCGTTGCCAACAAAGGGTTCGACATAGGGAAAAGCGTGAACGTAGTTTCCGGGATCAAACGCGAGACTTCGCCGCAAGACGGCCCTGACCTTTGTCTCCTTCTCGTTCAAACCTTCCAACCATTCAATGAATGTACTCATGCAGCCTCCTGCTTGGGTTCGAGTTTCAAAATCTCTTCGTCGAGTTTCTTCAATTTGCGGAACACAGCGCTTTCTGCCTTTACCAGCGCACGAATGGCCCACGCATCGCCCATTGAGACAGAGGCGTGATGCCGTTCCCATGCTTTTTTCAAAGTATCCCGGACGGACTTCAACCACTGCCAATGGATATCTTCGGGGTCCCGGTCGAACGTGAAATCGCTCAGCATTTCGCGAAAGCAGGATTCCAGAACAGACCAATACCAATCGGTCACGGCCATCTGCTTCACAAATTTCGCGATGTCTGCCTTGTCGGGCTTTCGCTCGCCCCGACACAATGAGTCGCGCGCAAACGATGCGCAGGCTGCCCAGAGCGATTTCTGAGCATCCTCAGCCTCGGCCAGAAAAAGCCGGACATCTGCACGGATTGAGTTATTCCCTGCAAGCGCTCCTGGCAGCGCGAAACGTTCCATTCGCCAATATTCAATCTTCGCTTTGTTGTTTGCCTGACCTAGCACCATCACCGACTTTGGAAATCGTTCGCGGTTTGAGCGGGTCAGTGCCGTGGCATGCTCAATCACCAGAGGCGCCAGATTTGATGCATCTGGCAATAGTGAATCAAAGTCTCGCCAAAACCCGCGGTCTCTAAATTGGATAGGCAGTTTTCCTCGCTTGTCATCGATCCGGTATCCCAGCATCGGGTCGATTTGATTCAAGGAAGAGTTTCCAACTCCAGAAGCGAACGCCAACTTACCGATAAAACCAGAATCGCTGCTCTCAAGGCGAATAGAACGAGTCCTCCACGTATAGCGGTCGGCAAACCCATCAGCTCCGCGCTCAGTGCCTGATTTCAGACTTTCTAATGACTCCGGTGATCGTTCCCACAACGGTAGATCCGCAGAAAATATTTCACGATTCTCGGGCACAAGGGAAAGGAGAAGAGTGTCATGAAGATCACGTCCAACAGGCAAAACCATTGCAGCCGTTGCGGAAGGCGATGTACCTGTATGCGATAGCTCGCTCTTGCCACAACTGACAGAAAAGGCCTGAGTAGCCAATATCCAACGCGCTGACTCGGCAGGGGATACCATCCCCGGCGCTTCGACATCTACATGATCGAAGAGAACCTTGGCATTGTCGGCGTTGTGCTCCGCCGCAAGTACCGTCCAGGCTCGCCAAGTCTTAGGCTCGAATGTTGGAATCTGGCCAAATGGATACTCCTCATCGAACAACCAAAACCGCTCTTTCCATTTTTCCAGATAAGTCGTAATCCTTTCGCCAGGCAGCCCATCCCTGAACAGCGCCTTGGCCTGCTCAATATCGGTCGGGCCTTCCAGCGCTCGATACAACACCGCCAGTAAGAAGCGGTGCAACGCGGCCACCACCAGCGGCGAACCATCTTCAATAGTGGCAATCTCCTTTGCTCGCAGCAAAGTGTCGCGAATACCCAATTCGTCGCGTTCCCCATTCGGATAGCGCACCGGAATCCAATTTTCATCAATCAGGTTGAATCGACTCATTTCGTCTCCTTTGCCTCGTACACCAGTCCCAGGTCATCGTCCAATCGCACGGACTCATCCTCTATCCAGCGCCCCTGCGCATCCAGCACCAACGGAAAGCAGTTGCGCAGCAGCGAGGATTTTTTCCATCCTTCCGGAACGCCATGCGCCTTGATTTTTTTCACTACGCCCTTGCGTGACACCCCCAGCGCTTGCAGGTACCACTGCTTCCCTTGAGCAAAACTCGGTATCGCAGCGGGGTCGAACCCATCGTCCGGTCTTAGCGGAATAACGACTGCGGAATCTTCGCCGAGCCGCGTCTGAGCCGTTAGCGTTCTATGCACGCCGGGCTGATCCTCGTCGTAAAGAACAAATCTCGCCGGATCATTCCACGAGGCATCATCGGGCAATCCGATAATTGCCTGGTGCGCCTGCCCTGTATTGGCAATCACCACTCCGTCGCCATCCATCAGCGCCTTATTTAGCCTTTCCTGCAGAAAATCCGGCATGTCTACTTGCTCGTCGTAAACCGCTTGCACCAGAACATCAATCTCGTCAGGAAGTATCAGGTTCTGTTTTTTCCGGAGGAGACACCATGTGCGCAAAAGAATGTCCTCTCGATAGACAGCCCCCCACCAGAGCGGCTCTGCGAAGGATGGCGGCTCGTCACCGAGCAGCCCTGCGACCAGTAGCGTCGGCCCGGATATCGGCCTCGATTTTCGGGCATGTCGCCACAGGCGCCCTGCTCGCTGGAGCACAAGGTCGACAGGAGCAAGGTCGGTTGCGATCAAATCGAAGTCCAAATCAAGACTCTGCTCTGCAACCTGAGTCGCAATCAGCAGTTTTTTACCTTCTCGATTACCGTGCTCGCCAAAGATTTCGAGAACATGGTCTTCGCGTACCTGACGTTGTTCGGCCGGAAAGCGGGCATGGAAAAGAAAAACCTCCATGCCGTCTGACAGACGCTTGCCGACACGCATGCCGTCGCGCTCGATAGGTTCTCCTTCGGGAAACTGGCGATAAAGGTCTTGGGCTCGTTGCACGGTATTGAGCAGCGCCAGCCCCATTCCCCCACTGGCAAGATGCATCTCCAGAGCTGCGCGCATGCAGGGAAGATCGGGAGGTATTCCCTGTAACTGGAGAGTAAGACGGCGCGCTGGATCTGCTTCAAAATGCGTCTGCCTCACCGCTCCCGAGCAGAAGACCGAAAGACGGGGGTACTCCGCTTCGACTACCGGCAGCTTGGCGTTCACCACTTCAGCCAGTTTGCGCCGAATCGAAGGCGGCAAAGTCGCAGACAGAAGCACAACCGACGAGCCGAGCGCCACAAGCCAGCGGAGTAGGTGAACTAGCAGAGTGCCGGTGTAGGCATCGTAGGCATGGATTTCGTCGAAAACCACGACGCGGTTCGCCAACCCCCACAAGCGCACAAAACTGTGACGCACCGGCAGAATGGAAAGCAGGGACTGGTCAATCGTTCCGACACCGTACTCCGAGAGAAGCGCCCGTTTTTTGTTTGTAAACCACTCTCCAGCAAGGACTTCACCTCCCGTTTCAGGATCGTGAATGCCGGCAAGTCGTAATTCCTGAAAAACGTCATTCAACAGCGTGCCGCCGTGTAATAGCTGCAGATCAAGCTTTCGATTCGATCCTTGGCTACGCAAGAATTTGAGGGTCCGCTTGAACATTGCATTGCCGGTCGCTTTGGTTGGCAAGGCCACATACAAACCCCGATGCCCAAAACGCCTTTGCATCTCCAAGTGCGCGAAGAATGCCGCTTCTGTCTTGCCCTCGCCCATGGGCGCCTCTACCAACAAAATGGCCGGCCCCTCGATGGCAAGCAAAGCATCGGCAATCTCCTTCTGCAATGGGCGAGGGGGAAAACCAAAAACCTGGTCAAAGGTTTTCGCCTCCTGAGAAAGCGGCGCTCTCGACTCCCAGCCAATTACATCAAGGGCACCGTCAGCCAGGACTCTGCGTTTTTCAAACCAATCCTTCAAATCTGGAAAGTCAGAGGGAACTCCATAGTGAAAAACTTCTTCGTTGGAACCAATCCAGTCGGCAAAGCTTGTTAGCCCCGATAGCAGCATGAAGTCCGGGCCACTCAGTGTCTGCTTTGTAGGGGCTTCGGACGGCTGGAAAACCTCTGCGAGCGCATCAAAGAGCGCTTCGCGAGCCAGATCCCAATCATTTTTTCCTATGGCGCTTTGTGTTCCAGCCAAATCATTGAGCGTGTTCGGTGAGGCTCTACTTCCGTGATGACACCCCACAGCATCTGCCGTCAGCTCAGCCAAACCATTTGGCCAACCTCTTTTCTGCAGAAGCTTCTCCAGCGCAAGCTGACTGACAAAGGCATGGTTGATATCGGTCTTCGGGCTACGAGGTTGCGACAATCCCGTCGAGCTTAGAAGGTCCGGCCATTTAGCCTGAAAGCCAGGGCATACCTTTCCCAGATCGTGGCATGCCACAACAAGCAATAGCCAGGGACGAGCTTCTTTCCATTCCAAGCCAAAGATTGCGGCCATCCTGCTACGAGTTGCCTCAGGTTCACGGATCAGGATGGCATCCGCGCATGCAGCAACATCGAGACAGTGATAGGCCAATGGTTGATATGAGGGGCCGTCACCAGTTGACGGCTTGGCTTTGCCCCACAGATAAGCAACATCTAGATTCGACATTTTCCGTTGAGAATCCCTGATTAATTTTCCTAACTTTGCAACGCAGCCTACCCGCCCCCAGTCTCACCATCTGCGACTCCCCGATATTTCGCCCTCGCCTCCTCCAACAACCCGATCACCCGCTGGCGCAAAGCTTCGGGTTCGAGGACTTGGCAATCCGGGCCGTATTTGAGGATGTCCATGAGCAGTTCCGGGTCGGCGCTGTAGGGCAGGCGCAGTTCGTAGCGGCCGTCGGGGAGGAGTTGGCCTTGCTGTTGCGGGTGCCATTGTTCCCCGGCCACCCAGCGGGCGCGCATGGCGGAGAAGCGCAGGCGTGCCCAGCGCACGTCGCTGCCGGCGAAGATGCCGTAGCCGGCGGCGAGCTGGCGGTCGAGTTCGCTGTCGGCGATGTCTTGCGCTGGGGTGGTAAGGGGTTTTGCCTTTTCGATGGCGTCGACGGCAAAGCTGCGCAAAGCCTGGCGGGTGTGGCACCAGGCGTCGAGATACCAGTTGTCGCGGTAGTGCGTGAGACGTTGCGGAGAGACTTCGCGGCTTGTCGTGGCGGAACTGGCGCGGGCGCGGTAGCGGATTTCCAGGCGGCGTCGGGCGAGCAGCGCGTCGGCAACGGTCTGGAAGTTTTCGGCCTGACAACGGCGCGGCGCAGCGGCGATGATGCGGATGCGCCGGGCAATTTCCTCGGCGGTGTGGCTGCCGGCACCGAGCATGTCGAGCAGGCGCCGCCGCATGGGTTGTAGTTGCCCGCTCAGAATGCCGCTGGTGTCGATGTTTTCCAGCAGGTACTGCATGCTGAGCAAGGCATGGATTTCATCGGCGCTGAGCCAGATGCCGGGCAGTTCTGCACTGTCGTCGGCGGCGAGCAAACGGTAAGCGCCGATTTCTCGGTCAAGTTCGACCGGCATGCCCAGGCGTTCGCGAAGGAAGGTCATATCCCGAAAAATGGTTGACCGTGATACTTCGAAGTGCGCCATCAGTTCGCGCAGGCTGACGCTGCGACGGGCCATGAGCAGACTGCGGATTTGTTGGTAACGCTCGGTTCTCGCCAAACTGGCTTCCTTTATTTATGACTCAAGCAAAATATGCAATTCCCGCCGCTTGCCGACGCCGGAGTTCGGCAAGCATTTCGCGTTCGCGCAGACCAAGCGCCCAATCCGGACGTAACTGGAAGTGCGGCTGGTCGACAATGGTTTTCCAACTGCCGCCCCACTCCAGGCCGATGTCCATGCCCAGGGCGCCGACGGCCTTGTATTTCGGTGATTCAGGGAGGTAGCGGTTGCCCTCGAAAACGCCGATGTCGAAAGCGATGCCGAAGTTGTGATTGGATTGGCCCGCGCGCGCATTGGTGATTTTCGGACCCGGCGCGGTGCGCCCTTGGGCGTAGAGAGCATCCTGCTCTGCGTAAGTGCGGGTACCGCTGATCACCTTGATGCAGATGCCGTGCTGGGCAGCTTTGTGGACCAACGCCCGGGCCATGGGCTGAACTTCGGGCAAAAGCGTGGCGATGCATTTCTCGCTACGCGGGTCGACCTGAGAGACGGCCACATCATCGGCAGGCTTTGCCAGCTGCGGCTTGACGATAAAGGCGTGGATGGCAGCCCAGGTTTCCGGGCCGGCCGATCCGTCCACCCTCACCTTGAGCGCCTGCTGGACTTGGCGAATCATTTCCTCGATTTTCATTTTACGGCGCCTCCCGCAGTGAAATTGACTTGCTCGGCAACGCTTCAGAAGCGATCGAAATCGTCTGTCATGATGCCATCGGCCTGAGAAAATTTCCTGCCTATTTAGCGCGCTGTCGTAAGGATTGCTCGCCCGCCCGGGCTGCTATCATTGCGGCTTGTTGCGGGCCTGGCCCGCGGTTCCGGATAAGTGCTGATGAACGATAAAACCCCCTGCCAGCCGGTCATGTACGGCATCAAGAACTGCGACACCATGAAGAAAGCCATGACCTGGCTGACGGAGAACGGGATCGCTTACGAATTCATCGATTACAAGAAGGCCGGCGTGGCCGCAGCGAATTTGCCGGATTGGGCGGCGCGGGCGGGTTGGGAGGTGTTGCTCAACAAGCGCGGCCTGATGTGGAAAAAGCTGAGCGATGCCGAACGGGCCGATGTGGATGAGGCCAAGGCGCTGGCGTTGATGGCGCAGTATCCGGCGCTGATCAAGCGGCCGGTGCTGGATGTCGGCAATGCCCTGCTGGTCGGCTTTGCGTCGGAAATTTATGCGGAAAAGCTGAAATGAGCGTGAGTACGGTTCGTCGCTTCATTTTCGAGGGGCTGGACATTCGCGGGGCGATTGTTCATCTGGGCGATGCCTGGACGCAGATGCAGGCCGGCCGCGATTACCAGCCGACGGTGGCGCAGTTGCTGGGCGAGACGGCGGCGGTAACGGCGCTGATCGCCGCGCAGTTGAAGCAGCCGGGCCGGCTGACGCTGCAGTTGCGCGGCAACGGGCCGATCCAGTTGCTGGTGATGGATTGCAACGAGCAATTGCAGATGCGCGGCATGGCGCGCAGCAACCCGGTGGTGCTGCCGGCGCCGGTGCCGGAACTGCTCGGCGCCCATCAGGGCGGCCAGTTGCTGATGAGCCTGGACCTGCCGACGGCGCGCCAGCCCTACCAGAGCTATGTGCCGATGGTCGGCGACAGCATTGCGCAGATTTTCGAGCATTACCTGGAGCAGTCTGAGCAGCAGCCGTCGCGCCTGTTCACCACGGCCAGCCCGCGCGCGGCCGTGTGCCTGTTCCTGCAGAAGCTGCCGCAGGCGGACCAGCACGATGCCGACGGCTGGGATCGCGTCACGCAACTGGCGGCGACGGTGAAGACCAGCGAATTGCTGGAGCTGGATGCGGAAACGCTGCTCGGCCGACTGTTCCACGAGGAAATCGAGGCGCGCGGCATCCGCCTCTACGATTCGCAGACGGTGGTTTATCACTGCCCCGAGGATTGGGACAAGGTGCGCGACATGATCCGCAGCCTGGGCCGCGCCGACGCCGAGACCATTCTGGCCGAGCACGGCGAAATCCTGATCCGCGACGATATCTGCAATCGCGACTACCGCTTCAGCCCGGCCGACGTGGCCGCCCTGTTCGACGGCCAGTCGCTGCACTGAGCGGTTTTATTCGCTGAAGACGAGTTCGACCCGGCGCATCTTGCGCCGGCACTCGGCCGACTTGCAGTTGATCGAAACTTCCTCGCTGCCGACGACCTGACGGCGGATCTGCGTCACCGGAATACGCTGGGCGCGCAGGATGGCCTGCACGGCGTTGATACGCTGTTCGGCAATCGCCAGGTTGTAGGATGGGCTGCCGAGATGATCGGTATGCCCGACCAGGGTCACCTGCAGGCCGGGGGTTTCCTTGAGACGGGCGGCGTGCCTGAGCAGGCGCTGCCGGCTGGCTTCGTCGACGGTGACGCCGGACGGCGGGAAGAAGATGCTGTTGTCGGTGTTGATCGCGGCCATGATCTCGGCCTCGCTCGGCTCGCGCGCTTTCTTTTCGCTACTCTGCACCGGTTTGGCGGGCGCAACCTCGGCAGTTGCAGCCTGAGGCGCATCGAAAACCTCCTGGCTGGCACAACCGGCCAGCAGCAACAGGCTCAGGGAAATTGCCAGATACCGCATTTCAGGGTTTCTCCGTTTTTTCCAGCATGTCGGCGAGCGGCACGCTGGCGTAGTTCTCGTCCTTGCCCGGCAGGTGCCGCAACAATTCATCCAGATTGATCTGCAATGTTCTGAGGACAACCGGCGGAATGGCCGCCAAGGCCTCTGGCAGGATGCCTTCGGCCGGCCCCGGCAAGGCGGCCAGGGCTTCGTGTCCGCGTTTGGCGAGGACTAGCCCGACCCGTCGCTGATCGCGCTGCTGTTTGCGTTTCTCCAGGCATTCGCTGCTGACCAGCTTGTCCACCAGCAGACTGCAGGTCGATTGGTGGATGCCCAGGCGCGCCGCCAGTTCGCCGATACCGATTTCAGGCGTGCGCTGCACTTCCTGCAGCACCCACATCTGCGAGCCGGACATGCCGCAGCGCTCTTCGACCAGCCGGAAGTGCTGGCGCATGGAGCCGTAAATCAGACGAAATTGCTGCAGGACATCAAGCGCCGTCTGCCCTGGCGGGGGTTCATGCTGTTTCAATATTCTGCTTCCCGACGAAATAATGTTGCGCGATTCACAAGGCTCAATTATATTGCCCAGCAATGGAGTTGTAACTTAGGTCATAACCCCATTCCTTTTCGACGAGGATACTTCAGGGGGGGGGAAAGCCCCCCATTTTTTTCTTCCTCGTCGCACCAGACCAGGCAACCCATGCTGCGGCAGCCTGGCGAATCAGACAGGGCATATATAAATCGTCGGCACCCGATGGTGACTGGCGTTCCCCCCAGGGTTTCAGCTGATCCATCGCGGTGATGCCCCATTGACAGCAAATAGGGAGAACATATGACCAGAATCGGACTCATTGGTTATGGCAAGGCGGGCCAGGCAGTGGCCAGCGTTTTGCGCGAGGATCCGCGTTTTGAACTGTGCTGGATTGCGCGGCGATCCGGCGCCCCGGCCGAGGATATCGATGTCCCGGTCACCCGACTGGACAAGGACAGCTTTCCCGGCTGGCTCGATACGCACCCGGTCGACGGCATCATCGATTTTTCCGATGCCGCATCCATTCACCTGTACGGCGAAGCGGTGCGCCAGCGCGGCATCATGGTGGTGACCGCCATTTCCGGCTACAGCGAGGAAACGATGGATTACATCCGCAGCCTGGGCCGCGACATCCGCGTGATGTCGTCGCCCAACATCACGCTGGGGATCAATTTCCTGCTGCTGGCGGCAAAAATCCTGCGCCGCATCGCGCCGTTTGCCGATGTCGAGATCGTCGAGCAGCATTTCCGCGACAAGCCGGAAATTTCCGGTACGGCACGGCGCATCGCCGAGGTGCTGGATGTCGAGACCGACCACATCACTTCGCTGCGCCTGGGCGGCATCGTCGGCCGGCACGAGGTCATTTTCGGCTTCCCCTACCAGACAGTAAGGCTGATCCACGATTCGATCCGGCGCGAGGCTTTCGGCACCGGCGCGGCGTTTGCCATCGAGCAACTGGCGCAGTGCGACAAGGGTTTCTACACGCTGGACAACCTGCTGCTGCGCCTGATCCGCGACGAACTGCAGAACGAGGAAACGCTCAACGCGGCCCTGGCAGCTTCCCGGGATTCATCAAGCCGCGCGGATCGAGTGCTGTCCTGATCGTCTGCATCAGGTCGATTTCGGTCGCCGACTTGTAGCGCAGGATTTCCTCGCGCTTCAACTGGCCGATGCCATGTTCGGCGGAGATCGAGCCGTTCAGGGCATGGACCGTATCGTGGACGATGCGATTGACCTCGGCCTGGCAGGCGAGGAACAGCGCGTTGTCCTGGGCATCCGGCTTGGACAGGTTGTAATGCAGGTTGCCGTCACCGACATGGCCGAAGGCGACCACGCGGATGCCGGGAAACGCCGCGGCCAGCGCGGCATCGGCGCGGGCCAGGAATTCGGGAATGCGTGACACCGGCACGGCGATGTCGTGTTTGATGCTGACGCCTTCGATCTTCTGCGCTTCGGAAATGTTCTCGCGCAGCGCCCACAGCTTTTTCGCCTGGGCGGCACTGGCGGCGAGCACGCCGTCGCTGACCGAGCCATCGGCCAGACGCTCGCCCAGCCAGTATTCGACCGCTGCCGGCTCGGCATCGGCAAACTCGGCCAGCAGATACCACGGGCTGGGCGCCGTCGGCCGGCTGGCCCCGGGAATGTGTTGTTGCACCAGCGCCAGCGAGGGCTCCGAGACCAGCTCGAAAGCCGTCAGCTGTGCATCGAACGTGCTTTTGGCCTGATTCAGGAGTTCGACCGCCGCCGCCGGCGAGGCGATGTTCAGCCAGCAGGTGGTCAGGGTTTTCGGTAGCGGGTAGAGCTTGAGCACGGCGGCAGTGATGATGCCCAGCGTGCCTTCGGCGCCGATGAACAGGTGCTTGAGGTCGTAGCCGGTGTTGTCCTTGCGCAGTCCGCGCAGGCCGTCCCAGACCTCGCCGCTGGGCAGCACGACCTGCAGGCCGAGCGTCAGTTCGCGGGTGTTGCCGTAGCGCAGCACCTGGACGCCACCGGCATTGGTCGACAGGTTGCCGCCGATCTGGCAAGTGCCTTCGGACGCCAGCGCCAGCGGAAACAGCCGGTCGGCCGCCTGCGCGGCTTCCTGGATGGCCGCCAGCGGGCAACCCGCCTCGACGGTGATCGTGTTGTTCTGTGCATCGAGCGCCAGGATGCGGTTCATGCGCCCGAGGCTGACGACCACCGCCCTGCCCGTCGCATCCGGCGTCGCCGCGCCGCACAGGCTGGTATTGCCGCCCTGCGGCACGATCGCCACGCCGGCCTCGACGCAGGCGCGAACGACGGCAGCCACTTCCCCGGTATTGCCGGGGCGAACGACGCACTGCGCCGCCCCACGATAACGGCCGCGCCAGTCGGTCAGGAAAGGCGCGGTGTCGGCCGCATCGACGAGGACGTTGGCCGCCCCGACGATATCGGCCAGTTGCCCGGCCAGATCAGACAACTTCGGCGTAGAGGTCATGGTGGTCGGCGTCGATGACGCGGACCTTGAGGAAGTCGCCCGGCTGGGCGTCGAAATGGCCGTCAAGGTAAACCACCCCGTCGATTTCCGGCGCGTCGGCCTTGGAACGGGCGATGGTTCCCTCTTCATCGACTTCGTCGACCAGCACTTCGATCACCGAATCGATCTTGGCCGCCAGCTTGTCGGCGGAGATGTCTTCCTGGACGCGCATCAGCCAGCTACGGCGGTCTTCGCGCACGCTTTCCGGCGGCAGGCCGGGTATCTCGTTGGCGGTGGCGCCCTCGACCGGCGAGTAGGCAAAGCAGCCGACGCGGTCGAGCTTGGCGTCTTCGAGGAACTGGATCAACTGGTCGAAATCCTCGTCGGTTTCACCGGGAAAACCGGTGATGAAGGTCGAGCGGATGACAATTTCCGGACAGATTTCGCGCCACTTGGCGATGCGCTCCAGCGTGTTCTCGGCCGAGGCCGGACGCTTCATCGCCTTGAGGATCTTCGGGCTGGCGTGCTGGAAGGGCACATCGAGGTAAGGCAGGATCTTGCCTTCGGCCATCAGCGGGATGACGTCGTCGACCGACGGGTACGGGTAAACATAGTGCAGGCGAACCCAGATGCCGAAGGACGACAGCGCATCGCACAATTCCTTCAAGCGGCTCTTGACCGGCTTGCCACCCCAGAAACTGGTGCGGTACTTGAGGTCGACGCCGTAGGCGCTGGTGTCCTGCGAGATGACCAGAATCTCTTTCACACCGGCCCGGGCCAGGTTCTCGGCTTCGGCGAGCACGTCGCCGACCGGGCGCGAAACCAGCGGACCGCGCAGCGAAGGGATGATGCAGAAGGTGCAGCTGTGGTTGCAGCCTTCGGAAATCTTCAGGTAGGCGTAGTGTTCCGGCGTCAGGCGGATGCCCTGCGGCGGCACCAGGTCGGAATACGGGTCGTGCGGCTTGGGCAGGTGCTGGTGCACGTGGCCCATCACTTCTTCCATCGCGTGCGGGCCGGTGACGGCGAGCACCGACGGGTGCGTGCTGTGCACGATGTCGCCCTTGGCGCCGAGGCAGCCGGTGACGATCACCTTGCCGTTCTCGGCGAGCGCCTCGCCGATGGCGTCGAGCGATTCCTCGACGGCGGCGTCGATGAAGCCGCAGGTATTGACGATGACCAGATCGGAATCGTCGTAGCTGGGCGAAATCTCGTAGCCTTCGGCGCGCAGGCGGGTGAGGATGAGTTCGGCGTCGGAGCCGGCTTTCGGGCAGCCCAGGCTGACGAAGCCGACGGTGGGCACTTTCGGTGATGAGGTCATGCGGTTTTCCAGGATTTCCGGCGCGGCCGGCGAGCAAAGCGCGTATTTTACGCGGGGAAGCGCACAGACTGCCGAATTCGCGAAAAGTGCCCGGCCCGCTTTGTGCAATCCGCCACAAACCGCCTAAAATCCGCTCCATGCCCCTGACCCCTGCTCCGGCCATCGCCGCCATCGTCCCGCCGCCCGGCACCCGTGTTGATGCCATGCTGCGCGAGTTCATCGCCGACCTGCAGGCGCGCGGCCTGCGCGTACGCGGCCTGGTCCAGGAAGCCTGTCCGGAATCCTGGGGCTGCAAGTTCAGCCTGAGCGATATCGAAACCGGCCAGCGCTACCCGATCTCGCAGAACCTCGGCAGCCAGTCCACCGCCTGCTCGCTCGACGCCGCCGGCATTGCCGACGCCACCCAGGTGATGCGCCGGATCGCCGCCGAAGGCGCCGACCTCGCCGTCTTCAACCGCTTTTCCGGGCTGGAAGCGGACGGCGAAGGCTTCGCCGACGAAATGCTGCAGGTAATGAGCCAGGGCATCCCGGTCATCACCGTCGTCCAGGCCGCCAACCTGCCCGCCTGGCGCCACTTCACCGGCGGCATGGCGTGCGAACTCGGCGCGACAATCGACGAACTGGAGCGCTGGTTTCAGCAGGCCAGCGCCGGCTGAACCAAGCAATAACACGGACCGTCAAAGCTTCGAGCACCAGCAAATCTGGCGCTATCTGCCGGTGATTCAAGGCCGCAGTATAACGAGCAATCGCGCCACACGTCCGGAGCCATGAACGATGCTGTTGAACCAGCTGCATGCCCAGAAAAACACCATTACCGCCTTGGGTCGCCAATACGGCGCCCGTCGCATTCGGGTGTTCGGGTCTGTGGCACGCGGTGAAGAGGGGCCGGACAGCGATGTCGATTTTCTGGTCGAATTCGATCAAGGCTACGACCTCTTTGCCCAGCGCCTGCCCTTGACCAGACAGCTTTCAGAACTCCTGGGGCGACCGGTCGACCTGCTTCCGGAACACGAATTGAATCGCCACCTGCGCGAGAGCATCCTCAACGAAGCCATCGAATTATGAGGAAGGCCTGGCAACCGCACGCCCACCACATTCTTGACGCCATCGCCAAGATTCGTCGTATTCAGGCGCGTGGCGACCTGACTCAGATCGGCACCTTGAAATACTGGAAACCAGCATTCGGGCGATGCTTGCGAACGACGTCTGAGCAGGTACTGAATCTGCTTGATCAGCCCGGCACGCCAAGAATGACGTGGCTGGCCTTGATCAGCGCAGTCGCTGGCTCGCCGAGCTTGAGCCCGAGTTCGAGCACGGCCTCGTTGGTGACCACCGAATGGACCACGCTGCCACCGGCCAGGGTGATGGCGACTTCGGTATTCACCGCCCCCTTGGTCAGCGCGCTGACCTTGCCGGACAACTGGTTACGCGCCGAGAAATGCACGTCGGGCTGGCCGGACAACAGCATCACCCACGGCGCCTTGACGTAGGCGACGGCCTCCCCGCCCACGGCCAGACCCAGCGATTTGACGCTGGTCTCTGTCACGATTGCGACAATCCTGTCGCCTCCCGGCAGGGTGAGTTCGATTTCGGCATTGACGACGCCGTCGGTGAGGGCAGTGATCTTTCCCTTGAAAACATTGCGTGCGCTGACATTCATGGCGTTCTCCTGACGGCTGGCTCGGGCTGGCCCGTTTTTCGCTATATACAAAACAAACAGCGATCGATTGGCGGCTTGCCGACAATCTAATCCTGAATGCGATATAGCATCAACCATAGCACCAGCAGAATTTTCCGGTAAACTCGATTTCGTTATATACGCAAGGAAATAACCGAATGAATCAAGCCGCCCCCCGCCTGCGCAGCAAGCTCGAATTCGACGGCCCGTTCGGTAATTTCCTGGGCGACACGCGCATCCGGCTGCTCGAAGCCATCGACGAACACGGCTCGATCTCGCAGGCAGCAAAAGCCGTGCCGTTGTCGTACAAGGCGGCCTGGGATGCGGTCGATGCGATGAACAACCTGGCCGACCAGCCGCTGGTGCTACGCTCAACCGGCGGCAAGCACGGTGGCGGCACGCTGCTGACTGATTATGGACGCAAGGTGATCGCCCTCTACCGGGCGCTCGAGGCCGAATACCAGGCGGCACTCGACCGCCTGACGGCGAGCATGAACGACGGCCAGGCCAACGACTTCCAGCAGTTCAGCCAGTTGCTCAAACGCATGTCGATGAAGACCAGCGCCCGCAACCAGTTTGCCGGGCGCATCGTCGGCCTGCGCGAGGGCCATGTCGATTACGAGGTGCGCATCAAGCTCGACGACGAGAACGAACTGGTCGCGGTGATCACCGGTGAATCGGCGGAAAACCTCGGCCTGAGCATCGGTATGGAGATCAACGCGCTGGTCAAATCCTCGTCGGTGCTACTGCTCAACGACCCCGCCGTCAAAACCACGGCACGCAACCACCTGTGGGGCGAAATTACCCGCATCCACGAAGGGCCGGTGAATTCCGAAGTCACGCTGGCCATGAAGACGGGCAAATCGGTGTGCGCCGTGGTTACCCACGACAGCGTCGACAAGCTCGGCCTCGCTGTCGGCGGACAGGCCTGCGCCGTGTTCAAGGCCTCGTCCGTCATCCTTTGCAAGTACGCCTGAAACCCAACCCAGGAGATCCCCCATGAAGCGCCTGTCTGCCCTCTTCACCGCCCTCCTCGCCGCCACCGGTGTTCACGCCGGCGAAGTCCAGGTCGCCGTCGCCGCCAATTTCACCGAGCCGGCCAAGCAGATTGCCGCCGAATTCACCCGTGACACCGGCCACCTGACCAAACTCTCCTTCGGCGCGACCGGCAAGTTCTACGCCCAGATCACCAACGGCGCACCGTTCGAGATGCTGCTCGCCGCCGACGATTCGACGCCCGCCAGGCTTGAGCGGGAAGGCCATGCCGTCGCCGGCAGCCGCTTCACCTATGCCGTCGGAACGCTGGTCCTGTGGTCATCGAAAGCCAATTTCGTCGATGCCGGAGGCGAAGTCCTGAAATCCGGCCGATTCAACAAGCTGTCGATTGCCAACCCCAAAACCGCGCCCTACGGCGCCGCTGCGGTCGAAACGCTGAAGAAGCTGAACCTGCTCGAAGCGGTGCAGCCCAAGTTCGTCCAGGGCGAGAACATCTCCCAGACGCTGCAATTCGTCTCCACCGGCAATGCCGACCTGGGCTTTGTCGCCCTGTCGCAGGTTTTTCAGGATGGCAGAATCACCGGCGGCTCCGCCTGGATCGTACCGGCCGAAATGCATGACCCCATCCTCCAGGATGCTGTGATCCTCAAGCGCGGCGAGAGCAACCCCGCCGCCAGCGCCCTGCAGGCCTATCTCAAGGGCGACAAGGCACGCGCCATCATCCGGCGCTTCGGCTACGCAATCCGCTAGACTTCTTCCAGCCATGCTCACCGATACCGACCTCCAGGCCATCTGGCTGACCGTCCGCCTCGCCGGGATCACCACCCTGATTCTCTTCATCATCGGCACGCCGATCGCCTGGTGGCTGGCGCGCACGCGTTCGTGGTGGAAAGGGCCGTGCGGCGCCGTCGTCGCCCTGCCGCTGGTCTTGCCGCCGTCAGTGCTCGGTTTCTACCTGCTGCTGGCGATGGGACCGAACGGGCCGGTCGGCCAGCTGACCCAGTCGCTCGGCCTGGGAACGCTGCCATTCACCTTCTGGGGCCTGGTCGTTGCGTCGGTTTTTTACTCCCTGCCGTTCATGGTGCAGCCCTTGCAAAACGCCTTCGAAGCGATAGGCGAACGACCGCTGGAGGTTGCCGCGACGCTGCGCGCGTCACCGCTCGACACCTTCTTCTCGGTCGTGCTGCCGCTGGCCCGGCCAGGCTTCGTCACTGCCGGCATCCTGAGTTTTGCCCATACCGTCGGTGAATTCGGCGTCGTTCTGATGATCGGCGGCAACATCCCCGGCGTCACCCGCGTCGCTTCGGTACAGATCTACGATCACGTCGAGGCCATGGAGTATGCCGACGCCCACCGCTTGTCGGCGGTGATGCTGGCTTTCTCGTTTGCCGTGCTGCTGGCCATGTACCTGCGCCGCGACAAGCCACGGCGGGAGGCCTGAGATGGATGGTATCGAAGTTCGCTGCAAGCTGGCCTGGCCGGGCTTTACCCTGGATGTCGACCTGACGCTGCCGGGCAACGGCATCACCGCGCTGTTCGGCCATTCCGGCTCGGGCAAGACGACCTTGCTGCGTTGCCTGGCCGGGCTGGAGCGGGCGCAACCGGGGCGCGTGGTGTTCAAGGGCCAGACCTGGCAGGACGAAAAGACCTGGCGACCGACCCACCAGCGGCCAATCGGCTACGTTTTCCAGGAAGCCAGCCTGTTCGCCCACCTGAATGTGCTCGACAACCTGCGCTTCGGCCAGAAACGCAGCGGCAGTTCGGGCCGGGTCAGCCTGGATGCGGCCATCGAACTGCTCGGCATCGGCCACCTCCTTGAGCGCAAGCCCGATGCCTTGTCCGGCGGCGAGCGCCAGCGCGTCGGCATTGCCCGGGCACTGGCCGTCGGCCCGGAAATCCTGCTGATGGACGAACCGCTGGCGGCGCTCGACCTCAAGCGCAAGCAGGAAATCCTGCCCTACCTCGAACGCCTGCACGACGAACTCGAAATTCCGGTCATCTACGTCAGCCACTCGCCCGACGAAGTCGCCCGCCTGGCCGACCACATCGTCGCCCTCGACGGCGGCCGGGTGATTGCCCACGGCCCGCTGGCCGAAACGCTGGCGCGCATCGACCTGCCGATCCGCCTTGGCGAGGATGCGGGCGTCGTCCTTGACGCCTGTGTTGGCGCCATCGATGAGGCATGGCACCTGGCCCGCGTCGATTTCCCCGGCGGCAGCCTGTGGACCCGCGACAACGGCCTGCCGGCCGGCCGCCGCGTACGGGTGCGCGTGCTCGCCCGCGACGTCAGCCTGGCGATTGGCGACACCGGCCCGAGCAGCATCCAGAACTGCCTCGACGGCCGGGTCGAAAGCCTGGCCGCCGACGATCACCCCGGCCTGCTGCTGGTCCGCGTTGCTGTCGGCGACAGCCTGCTGGTCGCCCGCCTGACCCGGCGTTCAGCCGATCAACTCGGGATCGTGCCAGGCCTGCCGGTGCGCGTCCAGGTCAAATCCGTCGCCCTGATGGAGTGAGGCGGCGCTAGTCCGCCGGGTTTTCCCGGCTGGCGCGCGCCGCCATGATTTCCGGCAGCTTGAATTCGATCCAGTCGGCCAGCGCCTCGACCTTCTGCGCCAGTTCCTCGCCCAGCGGCGTCAGGCTGTACTCGACGTGCGGCGGCACCACCGGATGCGCGATGCGCGCGACAAAACCGTCGGCCTCCAGCCACTGCAGGGTTTGCGCCAGCATCTTCTCGCTGATCCCGCCGACCTTGCGGCGCAGATCGCTGAAACGCTGCGTGCCGTCGCGCAAGGCCACCAGCAACAGGACCCCCCAGCGGCTGGTGACGTGCTTGAGCACTTCGCGCGACGGACACTGTTCAGCGAAAACGTTGCCGCGCCGCATCAGTTCGGCCAGCGTGGCGGGCGGCTCGGGGGAAATCCGGTCGTTCATTGGGTACTTACCTTTTCGTGCGTACTTACTATTCGTAAGTATAAACATTATCCTGCGCTTCCCCATCACGAAATGAAGAAAGGAAGTCCCATGATCGTCGTCACCGGTGCTACCGGCCAACTCGGCCAACTCGTCATCGAGCACCTGCTCAAGCGCGTTCCCGCCAACGAAATCGCCGCTGCGGTGCGCAATCCGGACAAAGCCGGCGCCCTGGCGGCGCGCGGCATTGCCGTGCGTGAGGCCGATTACGACCGGCCGGAAACGCTGGCCCGCTGCTTCGCCGCCGGCGACAAGGTGTTGCTGATCTCATCCAGCGAAATCGGCCGTCGCCTGCCCCAGCACCAGGCGGTCATCGACGCCGCCCGCCGCGCCAATGTCGGTCTGCTCGCCTACACCAGCCTGCTCCACGCCGATACTTCACCGCTGCCCCTGGCCGCCGAACACAAGGCGACCGAGGCCGCGCTGCAGGCTTCCGGCCTGCCGGTCACGATCTTGCGCAACGGCTGGTATACCGAGAATTATCTGGCCGGCATCGACGCCATCCTCGCCCACGGCGCCGTGCTCGGTTGTGCCGGCGACGGCCGCATCGCCTCGGCCGCACGCAACGACTACGCCGAAGCCGCAGCCGTGGTGATGAGCGGCAGCGGTCACGCCGGCAAGACCTACGAACTGGCCGGCGACCAGGCTTACACGCTCGCCGATCTGGCCGCTGAAATTGCCGCCCAGGCGGGCCAGCCGATTGCCTTCCACAACCTGCCGCAGGCCGAATACCGGGGCATACTGATCAACGCCGGCCTGCCCGAAGGCCTGGCCGACCTGCTCGCCGAATCCGACACCGGCGCGGCTCAGGGCGGTTTGTTCGACGATAGCCGGCAACTGGGCAAGCTGATCGGCCGGCCGACCACCTCGCTGGCCGACTCGGTGCGCAGCGCCCTGGGCAAAAGCTGAGCGGCGACTCCGGGTGCGAAACTTGCGTGCGTATGTGATTTCCTGTCTGGTTTACGACACGCATGAAAATCGCCATCGCCACCCGGAATTTCAATGAAGTCAGCGGCCACGCCGGCCAGTGCCGGCAGTGGCTGCTCTACGACCTCTCGCAGCACCGTTCCAGCCAGCTGCTACCGGCCCCGCAGCTGATCGATCTGGCCAAGGACGAAGTGCTGCATGTCTTCACCGACGACCGGCCGCACCCGCTGGACGGCATCGACATCGCCGTGGTTGCCAGTGCCGGCGACGGTTTCATCCGCCACATGAAGCTGCGCGGCTGCGAGGTACTGGTCACCGGCGAAACCGACCCGGCGGTGGCCATCACCCGTATTCTGGCGGGCGAAGCGCTGTCCGATCCGCGCTTCGACATCAGCACCTCGCTGTGCAAATTGCGCGATCTGTTCTCGCGCTTCTGAAACTCAGTCGATCAGTTCGATCTGGCCGCTGACGCTGGTCGTCAGCAGGCTTTCGCCAGCTTCCAGCGGCGCCGGCATGGCTTCGGCCATCATCACCTTGGCGGCACGGAACACCGGCATGGGCATGGCACCGCCCTGTTGCGAAACCGACAACTGCTTGATCTTCCATTTCTTGCCCAGCGCGCCGGCAATGACCTCGGCGCGGCTCTGGAAGGCCTTGATCGCATCGCGCGTCGCTTCGTCCTCGACCTGACGGCGGGTTTCCGGCGATGGCATCTGGCTGACCTGAGCCACCGCCAGACGACGTTGCTGCAGTTCGCCGAGCAGTTCGGAGACGGCACCCAGATCGCGCGATTCGATGACCAGCTCGCTGCGCATGCGCCAGCTTTCGATCTTCTGGTCGCGACCATAGACCGGGTAGGTCGACTGGTTGCCGGACTTGACCGTCACCCCGGCCTTGCCGCGAATCAGTTGCAGCCCGCCGGCGATCTCCTGATTGACGCGACGCGCCAGATCGGCCGGATTATTGCCCTGGACCTCGCTATAGACGACTGCCCGAACCTGGTCGTTGACTGCCGGTCGCGCCGCTTCGGCGGCCAGATCGACCGTCGTTGCCGCCTGGGCGCCGAGCGCCAGCAAGCCGCTGAGGAAAATTACCGTCTTGATTGCCTTCATGAGTCAGTGCTCCGATTTTTGACATGGGAATCTTATCTGCCGCCGAAGGCCGTCGCCACGGGAAATCCGTAAAAATATGTTTCCCGCACGAAAGTCCTCAGTGGATTTTTGCTTGTATCGGACCCTGCCTTTTGTAATACTTTGACCCCCATGATCAATGTGCTTCAACTCAATCGCGTGCCAAACCAGGAAGATACTCCGGTGGAAGGAGCCCGCCGCGTCATCAACGGCGAAGAGCGCGTCTACTACGACGGTTACTGGATCAAGGCATACAAGGTGCCGGCGGATACGCTGGAAGCCAAAAAGCGCCTGATCGATGCCCTCACCCGCCGCCTGTTCAACCATACCGAACATGGGCTGAACATTCCCGGCACCCGACTGGCCGAGGCAAGAAGCACCTTTGAAGCGGAAACGGACCCGGCGCGCCGGCGCGTCAAGGGCGCCATGCTGGCCGGCGCACTGTTCAACCGCGCCGCCGACATCTTCCGCAAGCTGGTCGAGCTACAGGCCTGCGGCATCGAGATCCTCAGCGACAACCCGTTGATGCGCGAATGCGGTCGTTGCCTGCTCGAAGCCATGGAACTCGGCCGCAACGTGCTGCACCGCAGCGGCGAGGAAGGTATCGACGAACTGTGGGGCGAACCATTCCGTGCCTTCTCGATCCCGCTGGAAGATTTCTACGAGAGCCGCTACATCAAGATCGGTCAGACGATGCGCGACATCGACCTGATCGCCCGCTGCATGATCACCAACCTGGCGCAACTGCCCGCGTTTGCCGGCGCCGAGTCGGCCATCACCGATCTGGCCAATGCCGCCAAGATCAAGACCGAAACGCTGCGTACCGATCCGGATATTTTCGACGTGTGGGCCATCATGGTCACCGCCGGCGAGCGTCTGGACAACCTGACGCCGCATCCGGTCGCCACCGACAGCGAAGCCGTCCGTCACGATACAGCGGAAGGCCTGCAACTGTTCCGTCAGGGACGCGACCTGATTTTCTACATCACCCGCGCCCGTACGCCGATGCCCAAGAGCACCCGCGACTTCGTCTCGCGTTGCGAAGCCTACCGCACCACCGGGCACGCGCCGCTGGCCTTCTTCCGCCAGGACTGATCCTGCCTCAGTTGGCCTCGTGCCGGTTGCGGCCGGATTCCTTGGCCTTGTACAACAGTTCGTCGGCCAGACGGAACATCTGGTTGACCTGACCGCTGGCGGGTGCCATGCACATGGCACCGACCGACACCGTCACCCGACCCCAATCGGCATTCCAGTCGTGACGGATGTTGAGCGCGGCGATCGCCTCGACGATCGCCATCGCAATACCCACGTGCACACCCGGTGCCGCATCGGGAATGATCAGCGAAAACTCTTCACCACCGTAGCGCGCGGCAAACACGCCGGGGGCCATCTGGTCCTGGTTGGCCTGCTCGGCAACTTTTTCGAGGCAGGCAGCGACGGCGCACAGGCACTCGTCGCCGGCTTGGTGACCGTAGTGGTCGTTGAAATTCTTGAAGTTGTCGACATCGACCATCAGCAGGCTGAACGGCGCGCCCTGCTGAACGGCCATTTCCCACAGGTGATCGACGCGCATGTCCATCGCCCGCCGGTTGAGCAGGCCGGTCAGGCCGTCGCGATTGGCCTGATCCTGCAATTTCCCGTTGGCCAGCGCCAGGCGCGAACGCAGCGCGGCAATCCGCGACATCGCCTTCATCTTGGCCTGCAGCACGCTTTCCGGCGAACTCTTGGAAATGAAGTCATCGCCGCCGGCCTCGATGGCGGTCACCAGATTGGTATCGCTGTCGGTGGCGGTGACGAAGATGATCGGCGTCCAGGCCCAGGGCTCATGCCCTTCCAGCGAACGGATGCGGGTAGTCGTCTCGAAACCGTTCATGCCCGGCATTTCGATATCCATCAGGATCAGATCGAAACGTTCGGCTTGAAACAGGTCAATGGCCGTTTGCCCATTGATCGCATGCTTGACCTCGTGCCCGAAGGATTCGAGGCGAGCGGTCGTGACCATCGCGATGGCGCGCGAATCGTCGACCAGAAGTATTTTCATTGATTGAGCCTGCTACGGATTACAGGTGACAGGATACCTCTTCAAGTGAAGCATGGATAGCACGAAAGTCATACCTGTTAGATTGAGTAATACTTTCGGTACCAATTAACAAAGGTATTTACGCCGTCCTTGATGGCGGTTGCCGGTGCAAATCCAACCCAGTTGTCGAGCAAGGCGGTATCCGCATAGGTTGCCGGCACGTCGCCGGGCTGCATCGGCAGATAGATCTTCTCGGCCGGCTTGCCGATGGCGCTTTCCAGCGCGCCAATGAAATCCATCAGCGGCACCGGATCGCTATTGCCGATGTTGAATACGCGGTACGGGGCATTGCTGGTCGCCGGATCGGCGGTCAGCGGATCGTAGCCCGCATTGACTTCGGCATTGCGGTCCATGGCCCGGATCACCCCTTCGACGATGTCGTCGATATAGGTGAAGTCCCGCTTCATGTTGCCATGGTTGAAGACCTTGATCGGCTCGCCCTTGAGAATGGCACCGGCAAACAGGAAAGGCGCCATGTCCGGCCGGCCCCACGGGCCATAGACGGTGAAGAAGCGCAGCCCCGTCGTCGGCAGCCGGTACAGGTGGCTGTAGGTGTGCGCCATCAACTCGTTGGCCTTCTTGGTCGCCGCATACAGGCTGACCGGGTGGTCAACGCTGTCGTGTTCCGAGAACGGCATTTTGGCATTGCCGCCGTACACGCTGGAACTCGAGGCATAGACCAGATGCTGCACGGCGTTGTGGCGGCAAGCTTCCAGGATGTTTACGAAGCCGACCAGGTTGCTGTCGGCGTAAGCATGCGGATTGGTGATCGAGTAACGCACCCCGGCCTGGGCGGCCAGGTGGATCACCTTGTCGAACTTCTCGTCGGCAAACAGTTGGGCAATGGCCGGGCGGTCGGCGATGTCCATCCTGACGAAGCGGAAACGCGGCTTGTCAGCGAGCTGAGCCAGCCGCGCTTCCTTGAGGCTGACTTCGTAGTAGTCGTTGAGGTTGTCGATACCGACAACCTCGTCACCGCGTTCCAGAAGGCGCAACGCGGTGTGCATGCCGATGAAACCGGCAGCGCCGGTGACGAGGATTTTCATGGTTCAGTCTCCGCCGAACAGATCGCGGGTGTAGACCTTGGCTTCGACGTCAGCCAGGTCGTCGGTGTTGCGGTTGGCAATGATGATGTCGGCTTCCTGCTTGAAGGCGGCAATGTCCTTGACGACTCTTGAGCGGTAGAACGCTTCTTCCGGCAGGTTCGGTTCGTAGATGATGACTTCGATGCCCTTGGCCTTGAGCCGCTTCATGATCCCCTGGATGCTCGACGCCCGGAAGTTGTCCGAGCCGGCTTTCATCACCAGTCGATAGACGCCGACCACCTTGG
>Ga0208243_1000022_pt1:195000-247983 | contig 247983 bp, 219 predicted proteins | sample Subbio2Aug_QV12A_FD_184826 | JGI IMG/M metagenome (GOLD analysis project Ga0208243, IMG submission 184826) | Serpentinite rock and fluid subsurface biosphere microbial communities from McLaughlin Reserve, California, USA - CR12Aug_QV12A (SPAdes) | ecosystem: Environmental >... | reverse complement strand
AGTCATCAACGCAGGGGACGGGGCAGGCCAACACCCCACACAAGCCCTTCTTGATTTGTATACCATTGTATCCGAAAAAAAGAAAATCGATGGGTTAAACATTGCTTTCATTGGGGACCTAAAGTATGGACGGACCATCCATTCCCTCATCAATTTACTTCGGCATTATCCAGTTCATTTGTATCTCATCAGTCCCGAAGAACTAAAACTCCCTGAAAAGTACAAAAAGAACTTAGAAGGTTTCCCTATGACTTGGGAGGAAACAACCGACATCAAAGCCATTTGGGACGCAGATGTAGCATATGTGACAAGAATCCAAGAAGAAAGATTTCCTGATCATAGAGAGTATGAAAAACTAAAAGATATCTATAAAGTGAATAAGGAACTTGTACTTGCCTCTAAAAAGGACACAACTATCCTGCATCCACTCCCTCGTGTGAATGAACTTTCCACTGATGTAGATGATTTACCAAATGCAGCATACTTCCGTCAGGCGAAGTATGGAGTCGTAGTCAGAATGGTTTTACTCTGCTTAAGTCTTGGAGTCAATTTTGACTAAAAAAATTTGGACTTTGGAAGAAGCTAGGGAGATTTTACCCCTTGTCCGAGATATCACAAAAGAATACTATATAAAGGCTAGTGTTCTTGCAGATGATGTGCGTAACAAAATGTTACCAGAAAATGTTTTGGAATCCAAAGAAGAAGAAATTGGAGAGATCATCAAACATTGGACAAACGAAATCTTAAATTTGAAAATTGATGTAAAAGGTTTGTGGCTCGTAGACTTCGATCATGGCAATGGATTTTACTGTTGGACATGGGGCGAAGAAGATGTGTTATACGAACATGGTTATCATGAAGGATTTAGATCGAGAAAACTCATAGAGGAAAATAAAGAAGAAAATGACTCAGATAAATGAAAACTATTTAAAATTAAAAGCGGGATATTTATTCCCTGAGATTGGAAGACGTGTAAAAGCTTATTCCGAAGCTAACCAAAATGCAAAAATCATCAGACTCGGGATTGGTGACGTAACCCTACCTCTCGCACCAACAATTGTCAATGCAATGGTAGATGCAGCAAAAGAGATGGGAAGTGCAGGTGGATTTCATGGGTATGGACCAGAACAAGGTTATTCCTTCCTCATCCAAAAAATCATCGCTCATGATTATACTGCGCGTGGTGTACAAATTGCAGAAGACGAAGTATTTGTTTCTGATGGATCTAAATGTGATTGTGGAAACATCCAAGAGATTTTTTCCCTCGATAGTAAAATTGCCGTCGTTGACCCAGTGTATCCTGTTTATGTTGATACCAATGTGATGGCAGGTAGAACCGGTGAAGTGGGACCTGATGGACGTTATGCGAACATCATTTATATGCCAGCTACAGAAGAAAATAATTTTGAACCTGATTTTCCAAAAGAAAAACCAGACATCATTTATCTTTGTTACCCAAACAATCCAACGGGAATGGTCGCAACGAAAGCCCGCCTCACAGAATGGGTGAACTACGCTAAAAAAATGGGAAGTATTATCCTTTATGATTCTGCTTATGAGTCCTTTATCCAAGACAAAGAGATTCCTAAGTCCATTTATGAAATCCCAGGTGCCAAGGAAGTGGCAATGGAGTTTCGTTCCTTCTCAAAAACTGCAGGGTTTACAGGAACTCGTTGTGCCTACCTTGTAATCCCGAAAGACCTAAAAGGAAAAACCAAATCAGGAGAAGAGGTGAGTTTTAATTCCCTTTGGAACAGACGCCACACTACCAAATTCAACGGAGTGTCGTATGTGACGCAAAAAGGGGCGGAAGCCGTGTTTTCCACCCAAGGACAAGTGGAGATCAAAGAACAAATTTCCTATTACATGGAAAATGCAAAACTCATTCGCGAAGGTCTTGCTAAGGCAGGTTACAAAGTGTTTGGCGGAACCAATGCCCCTTACATTTGGTTAAAAACCCCTCGAGGACTCAAATCTTGGGAATTTTTTGACGAACTCCTTGGAAATGCACAAGTGGTGGGAACTCCTGGTTCTGGGTTTGGACCGGCTGGGGAAGGGTATTTCCGACTTTCTGCCTTTGGAAAACGAGAAGATGTCATTTCTGCCATCGAACGTATCCAAAAAATGTAAAATTTAGTCCTGGTTTTTTCCATAGCTCCGATATATAAAACAAGGTAGAGCTATGGGAAAATGGAAATTCATCCTCTTTTTTGCAATGGTAGTGGGACATATCTCCCACATCAATGCAGTATCTCCAGAACAAACGAATTTGGGGATTTTGATCTTTGAAAACAAAGAAAACTTAAATTTTATCAATGTGGCACTCAGTAATTTGGCTCCTTCACAAGAAGAAGCACAAAACACTGCCCAACCAGGAACAACCCAAACCCCAGATCCTTCCAAAAAGAATTTGGATTTTGATTATTTCAAACTCCTAAAAGCAGCAAACCAATCTGACTTCAGTGGAAACATGTGGTACTTACAAAGTAATTATGTGTATGGATTCCGCCAACTCAGACAAGCCCAAGGCGAACTCAAAAACATCTTTGAAATTGTATTACAAAAATACATCGAAGATGCAAGAGCTCTACTAGAGGCTGCGGCTCCTGCCATCATCAGGTCCAATGATAGTAACGCCAAAGCTTTGTTACGTTTAGGTTTTCGTGACCTTCGTTCCTCAGAAGACCTTTATACAACGGGTCTCAATTCAAGCCCTCACCAATACCGTTATAAACTTACGCTCTACAAAGAAGGGATTTTGACACTTCGTCGTGCAAAACGTTTTGCCATCCTTGCGATGATTTATAGCAAAACTCCAGATGAGGACAAACCAGAATACCAATACCGTTCCAATGAAGACCTAAAAGAAGCTCGTAACGAAGAAAAACAACGTAACTACGAAAAGGTGAGAGATACACTCATCAATTTCATTGAAAACAAACGTATGGAAAGAACTGTTGTCCCTCCAGGAAATCCAGATGCAAAACCATTAGATCTACTAGAACAACATGATGATAACTACGGTTTCATCACTTCTAAAAAATTGGATTTATTACTGGAAGCCAATGCGCAAATCAAAGAGACGGAAGGGGCAAGACGTGAATCAGTTCCTCCCACTCCAAAATTTGACGAAAACGGCAAAGCGATTTATCCGGAAGAAAAGAAGAAATAAGATGAAGTTCTTTACAAGTGTGATTTTACTTTCTTTCTCACTCGGACTCGTTGCCAAAAGTACGATGTCTTACAGGGAAAGGAAAAAACAATTAGATGGTAAAATTGCACTTGTATTAGAACTCAAAGAACACCTAAAACTTGAACCTGAGGTTGGAAAATCGTCTGTTGAATCCATTCGTGACCAAGTGGAAGAAACCTACCGCGTGGGAAAACGTGCGGAAATCGAAAAAGTTTTAACCCTTGCTGAAGGTGAGATTCTCATCACACAACGAAAACTATGTGTCCCCATGGAAGAAGTCGCAACTGGGCTCTACCAAAAAGCCATGGGGCATTGGATTCAAATGGAAAATGACGAAAAGTCTGGTTCAACTCGATTGGAGTGGGATACAAAAGATAAAATCCAACGTTATTTAGTAATGGCAAAAAGTGAAAAAGACCACGCAAAAGAATACTATCTGTCTGGAAATTACCAACTATCCCTTCATACTTACAAACGTTCGCTAGTGTATAGTTTACTTACATTACGTTCCCAAAAATCAGAAATTCCAGAAACCTACCAAAGTGCAGATGCCGCATGGGTGCAACCCATTTGGATGAACCTCCACAAACAAAAGCAAAACTCCATCCAAGAAAACTAAAAAATTTTCATTTTCATTCACACTAAATTTCAAAGAATGACTGCTTAGTGAAGTTTGAATCACTTTATCGTCATTTTTTGCTCACAAGAGCCACTCACATTCCCGTTATAAGCGAGAAGGGGGAACTTGTTGGTTTACTTTCCAAAGAGAGAGTCCATCGTGAGTTGTCTGACCTTGGGAAAGAAAGGGAAGATTTGGACCAAATTCCTTTAGAGATTTTGGAAACAGAACTGAACGAATCCATTCTATTATATTTTAAAGAAACCTCACTCATTCCTGTAATCGGAATTGATGGTGAAAAAAAAGACAATTGGGACAAACCAAGGTTCCTTGCCGCTTTCACCAAACTAGAATCCAAACAAGTCCGAGATCCAAAACTGGATGGTATTGAATCCAAACTCGAGAAAAAAAAAGAAAACGTGGATTCTGTCCAGTGGTTTATGGAACTCATCCTTTCCCATTTCCCAGATGGTCTTTTTGCAACTGATGTAACGGGTGGAACTATTTTTTATAATGAAAGTTTTGAAAGGGATATTCTCACAAAATCATTGTTTGATGACTCGATTGAGACTGCAGAGAAGTATTTACATAATTTAAATAGAGAAGTCCTCGCCTCTTACCTAAAAGAACATGATTTGAGTTTGGGAAAAGAAGCAGATACAAATGTCTTAACAACCATGTTACCAGACTTACAATCACAAGTAAGGATCATCACTTTAAAAAAAGAGAAAAAAGTAGTAGGGTTTTTATACCATTTTGTCTCGAGTCATGTTGGATTTGGAGTGGGAAAAACAAAATCCGAATTCCCTGATTTGGACATGGCTTTTTTTTCTAAACTCCCTCTGGAAACGGTTCTTGCGGAAATGGAAGCCCATTATATCCACAAATCTTTACAACGGAATTCTCAAAATATATCCCATGCTGCCAGTGAATTGGGCATTCCACGCACAACCTTACAAAACAGAATTCGATTTTTAAATTTATCAGAACGTTTCCAAAACAATAAAAAAGAACGAGTGGTCATCCCGAGAAAACGATCCGAAAAACAACTGGATTCAGAAAAACAAACCTCTTCTCAAACAAACACATCGAAAAAAAAACAAAGTCTCCCGAAGAAAAAACCAACTCCAATCCCAACTAAAAAAGGAAAAGTAGAGAAACGAAGCACTTCTCTTCCCAAAAAACAAGGAAATGGGAAACAAGGGACCAAAACGAAGGCAAAAGCAACACAAAAGGCAAAAAAAAGGCGTTGACGAAAATGGTGCAGAAACGATTTTTTCATTACCGTTTGAGAAAACACCTCCGCACTTCGCTGTTTCACTTGCAACCATAACTTGCACAAATGGTTTCCCGAATTTTATCAAATACTCTAACAAATCAATGTAGAACAATCTATGGCATCACGCAAACAAGAAGAAATCCAAGTTAATCCCCCCGAAGAACCAACTGAATATACAAATGGCATCATGGACCAAGACGATGCTTCCGAACCACCGAAACAATTTAAGAAAAAAAAGAGCCGGTATGAAGGACCAATTCCTCCTCCTCTTGATTTAGTTGAACTCAAGAAAAAAAACATCAATGAACTTGCTGACCTTGCGAAAGGTTTGGGAGTGGAAAACACTCATGGTTTGAAAAAACAAAACTTGATGTTTGCTCTCCTCCAAGCACAAACCGAAAAAGACGGACAAGTGCATGCAGCTGGAGTCATGGAAAGACTTCCTGATGGGTATGGTTTCTTACGATCACCTGACTACAATTATGTGCCAGGTCCAGATGATATTTATGTATCTCCTTCTCAAATTAAATTATTTGGACTTCGTACAGGTGATACTGTAACAGGTCTTATTCGGCCACCAAAAGAAGCCGAACGATTTTTTGCGATGTTACGAGTGGAATCCATCAATGGATTCCCTGTCGAAGTGGCACAAAAAAGAAATTTATTTGATAACCTAACACCTCTTTATCCAAACGAAAGGATCAATATGGAATTTGATCCAAGCCATTTGGATACTCGAGTGATTGATCTTATGTGTCCCATTGGAAAAGGGCAAAGAGCACTCATTGTAGCACCTCCTAGAACTGGTAAAACAGTCCTCATGCAATCCATCGCTAATGCCATCACTCGTAACCACCCAGAAATTTTTCTCATCGTGTTACTGATTGATGAACGTCCTGAAGAAGTTACTGACATGGCTCGTCATGTGAAGGGTGAAGTGGTCAGTTCTACTTTTGATGAACCAGCACAACGCCACGTCCAAGTAGCGGAGATGGTCATCGAAAAAGCAAAACGACTCGTAGAACATGGAAAGGATGTGGTCATCCTCCTTGACTCGATCACAAGGCTTGCTCGTGCTTACAACCAAGTGGTCCCAACCTCTGGAAAAATCCTTTCTGGTGGTGTGGACTCCAATGCTCTCCACAAACCAAAACGTTTTTTTGGTGCCGCAAGGAATATTGAAGAAGGTGGGTCACTCACCATCATCGCCACTGCTCTCATTGATACAGGTTCCCGAATGGACGAGGTGATTTTTGAGGAATTTAAGGGAACGGGAAATATGGAAATCCATTTGGACCGAAAACTCGCTGACAAACGAATTTTCCCTGCCATCGACATCAACCGCTCTGGAACGAGGAAAGAAGAACTCCTGCTTCCACAAGACACCCTCACTCGTGTCTTTATCCTTCGAAAAGTACTTTCTCCTATGAGTATCACCGAAAGTATGGAACTATTGATTGAAAAAATGCGTGGCGCGAAGACAAACGACCAATTCCTCGCCAGCATGAATACAAACTAAAAGGGCCACCATGAAAACTGACATCCATCCAAAATACGTTGCTGCCAAAATTAAATGTGCTTGTGGTACTGTGATTGAAACACGTTCCACTGCTGGGGACATCAGTGTGGAAATTTGTTCCAACTGCCACCCGTTCTTCACAGGAAAATCCAAACTTGTGGATACAACAGGCCGCGTAGACAAGTTCAAGAAAAAATACAAAATGAAGTAAGAGGTCTTTACCTCACAACCGTCTAAACGATAACGGGGGAACAACTCATGGCAGTAATGGACTTTGCTCGCTACAAAGAAATCAACGACCAAAGGATGAATTACCGTGAGATGGAAGACGCAACTGTCGTCTCCTATTACCGCAACACAGGTTGCGGAGACGGTTACCGCATCTATCTTAAGTTAAACGAGAATCAAGTTGTGGAAGACGCAAGTTATACCACAACAGGTTGTGGGTTTGGGATTGTGGCACTTGCAATGGCAACTGAATATGCCAAAGGCAAGTCCATAGCTGATTTAAAAACCCTTACCCCAGAAACTCTCGAAACATTATTTGAATTCCCAGAACGTAGGAAAAATTATCCAGAATCGGCTGTTGCTGCTCTCAAAAAAGCGGTAGAAGATTATGAATCGGGGCAAGGTGTTCCGAAAGAAAATCGAATCACAAAAGCCCAAACCATGGAACTCCTTCACAAACAGGGCCACCTAAGGGAAGCTAAGTTATCGAGTGTGATGTTAGAGAAAGAAAAATTGGACGGTGTTGATTTTTCAGGCGCTGACCTTCACAATGCCTTCTTACAGAATTCAAGTTTCGTGGGAGCAAACTTCCAAGGTGCAAATCTCAAGGCTTCTTTTTTTAACGGAGCTGATTTGCGTAACGCCAATTTTCGTGGTGCTGACTTACGTTTTGCAAAACTAGCTTCTGCCAAAATCGAAGGTGCTGATTTTACTGATGCCATTTATGATATTGGAACTCGGGTAGACCATAGCCAAATGTATATCTTTGATGTGATGAAAAAAGCAGGGAAAGATCTCTATTTAAAAACTGGGGAAGGGGAATGAAACCTGGCGATAAGGCAAAACTCACCAAACAAACCTTTCTCCATAAAGGAATTTTTATTTTTACTGGTTCCACTGTCGAAATCAAAGAGATCCAAAATGAGAAGGCGATTGTCATTTATAATGACAAAGAAGGATACCCTCACGATTTAGAGATGAATCTCACTGATTTGGCGCCAGTTTCCTAAGCCCGATTTTCTTGACACAAAAGAAGAGAATCGTAACGTATTGTTAATCCAAGTATGTTGATTCAAAGCCACCGTCAGGAAAACCACCTGTTACTCTCCATCCAAAGGGATGTCCTGATGGAAAATTCACGCGAGTTTTACCAAGAGTTTGAGAAAGCAATTGAAGGTTCCAATTTTGGGAAACTGACAATGGACTTTCATTTGGTAAAATTTTTGGATTCAAGTGGGATTGGAGCGGTGATCAAAGCATCTTCTGCCCTCCACAACCGTGGTGTAGAAATTTTTGTGACCAACCTCAATAAAAATCTAAATTCTGTTTTTCGTTTGTCAGGGCTTAACCATATCCTTTCGATTTTGACTTTGGATGAATACCTTTCCAAATTCCCTGAGTTCCAACAAACTCTAGAGGCATAAAACCAATATGAAATTCTTTCGACTCCTTCTTCCCTGTTTCCTTTTGATCGGTTTTTTACAATCCTGTGCCTCTGGTGTTAAATCGAGATCCTTACTGTTCCGTAGTAATGAGTTTGCGATTTATACAGTTGCTAGGGACAAAATCAATTTAAAACAAGAAACCTCAGTTGCTAAAACCTTTGCTCACCCAGTTGAACTGACAGAGGATAAAATTTTAGACCTACTTGGTAATATTCGATTCCGCGAAGAGAGTTCCTATGGAGATGTGAACCAATACATCTTTGAAGAAAAAGAAATCAAAGAGTTTGCTCTCGATTTAGTAGATGGATTACAAAAATTAAAACCTGACCAGCTTTTACTTGTGATCTCAAAATACAACCCAGTGAAATCGGTTGTGTCACATTACTCTCGAACTGCTTTTTATATTTGGTCAACTGACACATCCATAGAGATTTTATTTGGGGAATTACAAAAAGAAATCTCTTATGATGAACAAGGGAATTATTTTGATTGGTCAAACATCCCTGATATCCCTTTTGAACATTTCCCACAATCCACTTATGTGTTACAAGGACAGGGTTTTAGTTTTAAAAAGGTAGGTGGATTTCGTAACCGCCACTGGCTTGTGTTTGATAAAACTGACTTAGCAAAATTGAAATTTGAAAAACGAAAAAAAAATTCGAATGAAATTTCAAACTCAGTGGATGCGGATATGAAAGCAGAGAAAAAAATATCTCGCGATGAAGAGGATGGAGTGTTATTAGAGGAGTAAATCTTCCTCTTTTCGAATCACATTTCGTTCTGTTTGGATGGAACCATCAGTTCCTAAATAAAATTTCGTTTTCCCGACAAGAGAACTCATTCCCATCCGGTAATTTTTACCAGCTCCAAAACTAAAATCCACACCTGGGAATACCTCCCTTTCAACTTCCACAAAGGCATCTGGATTTGGTTCATAGGACCCAAGTGCAGTTTCAAACTGTTTGATTTGGGTTTCTAAAACTTTTGTAAATTTATCATTCGCATCTTTGAGTTTGGTAATGGTGTCTTTTTCTTCTTGGCTTAGTTCTTTTTTTTGGCTTTTTTCGACTAGTTTTGTGAGTGTGAGTTGGACTTTATGAAGGGTGATTTCTTTTTCCGAAATTTCTTTTTTCATTCGGTTGAGTTCATCTAAGAGTTCTGGTGGAGTTCCGATGGCTACTTTGGTTTTTGTTTCTACGACTGCACCAAGTTTGGCACAAGTGAGTGAATTTCCGGCAATGATGGTTCCTCCAATCACTTCGCCACGGCCACCCATCACACGGATAAAATCTTTTGCTGAAATTTCCGAATGCATCACTGCCTCTTCCACAAAGATTGATCCTTGGGCTGTGAGTTTTCCTTGTTCCACAAATTTGGCGTAAATATTTCCTTCCGATTCGATGTATCCTTCTCCTCGGCCCATAAAACCTCCAGAAAGGACAATGTCACCTTTGGCTTTGAGAAAGGCTTTCCCGACTGAGTTACGAATGATGATACTACCGCTGGTAGTGAGACTAAACCCATCTCCAATTTTTTCTTCCACAATGATGGTGCCAGGAAAATCAATATTACCTGTGGAGTAGTCTACAGCTTCTAATTGAATGACTTCATCCACTTTGATTTCCCATGCCGCAGATAGAACCGGACGACCTGCAATTTTAGCGTACAGTTTGTCCTCTTTCAGTTCCACATTTGGTCCAAGGATCCATTCGACAGTTTTTTCTTCTTGGTAGGGAAGGATCGTACCTGTAACGGTTTTACCAAACTCACCTTTTTTCGGTGGGATTTTTTCGGCAATGAGGTCACCTGGTTTCACAGATTGGATGACACCAATATTTTTATAATTGATCCTGCCATGTTCGTCTTCTTCTAACTGTGGTTTGTTGTCAGACCGGAAGTAGATTTTAATTTCCCCATCTTTTCCAGGGATAGGAAGATTACCTTTTGCGATGACATACGGAACAAAAAATTCAGGATTTTTGATTTGGTTTTGGATGACAGAATCGATGATCCCAACTGAAATTCCTACGGCTGCAATCTGTTCTCTTAATTGGTATTCAGTGAGGAGTGGCCCACCATGTTTCGGAGGGTGGAGGACCATTTTTGCTTCCATTCCATCATCGGAAACACTAATGTCAGCATACGAGGGAACTGGATCCCCTTTGGACCATGTTCCAATTTCGACTGGTTTTCCATCGGCGAGTACAACGATTTTTTTTAATTGTTCGGTTTGGTAACCTTCCACTCCAAAGAGTTGCACTCGGGCTAATACATCTTTGTATTCTACTTTTTTGCCTTTGGCACCAGGTTTTGTGATTTTTAAGATGGCTTTTCCATTGGAATTTTCGATTTGAAAATATCCATTTTCGGATGCTTCCAAATCTTGTAAGATTCGATCGGTATATGAGTCAGGACCTGGCATTTATGTATATTCTAAAAGATGACGAACCACATCAGATTCTCCATCGGTTTTTAATTCCGATTTAGGAGTCATTCCATCTACAGTTCTCATGTATGCCAGAGCTTCATCAAATTCACAAGAAATAATTTTTTCTAAAGGCAAATAGGCAGATTGAAAATACAAATCAAGAGCACCAACGAGATATAGGTATTCGCTGAAGTCTCCACGATCTGTATATAGAATCGGAGTTTTTGCATAATAACATTCTGCTAAAATTCCATACCCAGGTTTTGTACAAACAAAATCAGAAGCGGCCACCAAATCCGGGTAATGTGAGACTTCTGGAACTAAAATTCCTTCTTTTTGAATGCCAGGTACTCCAAATGCAACAAGTTGAATGTGTTTCGGTAAAAACTCGGTATGTAACCTGTGACCTTCTAGACCATAAGCACCAAAGGAAAGTAGGATATAAGTAATTTCATCTCGGAACCCAAATTGTTTACGAGCCATCTCCTTTGATAGAGTTGGTTTTCTCCCAACAAGACCGATATTCGTTCGTTCTAAAAAATTGGGCATAGGGCATTGGAAAGGTAGAACCAGAGCTTCTGTTACAAACCCATATTCCACTTCCAGTTGGTCGCTCAAATTTCCGAAGTAAGAATCGGATTTTGCATAATTACGGTAAATAAAATCCCAAGTAAAATTTCCAATGAAGATGCTGGGTATCCCTGTTTCCAATGCGATCGTAATCGGGAAGGATGAACTATCTGTAAGGATCAGAGAGATTTTATGGTCCTTACAGTATTTGGTTTCCTCTTTTAACAAAATGGATTTGGATTTTTCAAATTGGATCAGTTCTTCCTTTGTGGATTCTATGTCTATGGAAAGTGAATCTTTTTGTGAAATACCAACATCTAATTTTTGGGATCGTAGTTTTAGTTTGGGATGTTTATAGTCGATAAAACTGATTCGAGTGCTTACTAAATGGATTTCTTCAACGAAATCTTCGTTTAATAAACGTTTAATGATGTTTCCTGAACGGCTGATGTGTCCAAATCCATGGCCTGAAATATAAAAATAGAGTTTCATTTGGATCTTTGGCGGATGGATTCGTATAAAACGATGCCACAGGACATTGCTAAATTGAGAGAATCTGCTTCACCGAGCATTGGTAGATATAATGTTGTATCGGAGAGTTCCTTGGCAATCGGACTCAGTCCATATTGTTCACTCCCAAATAAAAAAACAGATTTTTCTTTCATGTCCACAGAACTGTATAAGGTTTTCCCTTCTGGTGTGACCGCATAACGTTTGTATCCTTTGTTATGAAACTCAGATAAAACTTCCTTTAAGTCTCCAATGTATATGGGGAGTGTGAATATGGTGCCGGTGCTTGCTCGGACTACATTGGGATTAAAGAGATCAATCCTTGGGTCAGTGACAATGACGAGTCCAACACCAGCACCTTCGGCTGTCCGAAGGATAGTTCCAAGATTCCCTGGTTTTTCAACACCTTCGATGATGAGGATGGGATTGGTTTGAATGGTTTTGATTTGGTCCCATGGAACATTTGCATTTGGTGTGTCGGCAATGGCAATGAGGCCATCTGGCCTATCCCGATAAGATATCTTTTCAAATATTTTTCTAGGTAATTCGTAAATCGGGCAACGAAGGGAAGAAATGAGTTCTTCCTCATTTTCTCCTAAAAAACATTCGGGTGAAATGAATACACTTGTGATGTTTACCGGTAAACAAGGGATAGGTGATTTTTGATTCCCCGTGATGGCTTTTTTAATTTCTCTGTAACCTTCGATGAAAAATTTTTTTTCTTCATCTCTGTTTCTTTTTTCTTTTAGACCACTGACCCATTTGACCTTTGGGTTTGAGAAACTAGTGATGCTCAATCGATGTTGTTTCATAACAGGCAAAGTGGCACTTAAGATTTTTTAAAGAATGTACAAAAACCAGCAGGGTATTTTTTCCCTGAAGTTTCTGGGATATAAAGTTCTGTCGTTTCGTAATTCCCTTTGGTTTTGATCCGTGAAGAAAGAATCCGTTCCAAAGTGAGCGGGCTAAAACCTTGGCTATGGCAACTGAGGATGACAAATTCTGGTTTGGAGTCTGAAAGTTCCATCAGTGCATCCATAAGCTCCGATAGGTTTTCTTCAATTTTCCAAACTTCTCCTTTCGAACCTCGACCAAAACTAGGTGGGTCCAGGATAAGGCCTTGGTATTTTTTCCCTCGTTTGATTTCACGTCGGATGAACTTCATCACATCATCTACAATCCAACGAACAGGTTTGGAATCGAGCCCTGAAAGTTTTGCATTTTCCCTGGCCCAGTCTACCATCCCTTTGGATGCATCTACATGGCAAACACTCATTCCTGCATCCAGGCAAGCTAGTGTTGATCCACCAGAATAGGCGAATAAGTTTAATACTTCGAGGCCTTGTTTTTTTTTGCCAATCTCACGGATCCGATTCCAATTTGTCTCTTGTTCTGGAAAAAGTCCAATATGACCAAAGGGGGTAAGTTTGATTTTAAAGGTGAGATTTGAAAATTCAATGGTGAAACTTTCGGGAACTTTTTTTTGAAAATTCCAATGCCCAGATCCAGAATCATTTTTGATATAAGTAGCATGTAAGTCTTTCCAGATCCCAGGAGTTTCTTTGGCATAAGCGGAAGTGGGGGAGGAACGTTGCAGTTTGTAACCACCCACAATTTCTAATTTGGATAGGTCACCAGAATCCAATAATTCGTAACTTTTTGTCATACCAATTCCAGAAAAATAAAGGTTAGGTCGTCCTCCCAGTCTTTTATTTCTCGATTTGAAAATGACTCCAACTCTTGGATGAGTTTTCCCTTAAACAAATGGTTGGGAAGTTCACGGTTGGTTTTTAAAAAATCGATAAGGCCTGCATCACCGAACATATTTCCTTTGGGATCAAAACATTCCAAAACCCCATCACTCAATAGTAAAATACGGTCTTTTGGGAATACGGGATAGGTGATTTCATCAATTTGGATTTCAGGAAATACACCGATGATTTTCCCTTTGGGATGGACTTTGATGATTTCTCCACTTGTTCTTTGTAAAAAAGCACTTGGGTGACCTGCACGTCCAAACCTCCAAACATTTGTAGAACTATTTAAATACAAATAGGAAGCAGTGACATATTGAGGGGAACAGTTCCCGAATAAAACACGATTCATTCCTTCTAACACCTGTTTGGGGGATGAAATTGAATCTTTTTGTGTTGTAAAAGCAACTTTACCCATCGCTGAAATTAAAGAAGCAGGAATTCCATGACCAGATACATCACATAAAACAATCCCTAATTCATATGGATTAGGTGAGTAGTATTCATAAAAATCCCCACCAACATCTTTCATCGGTTGGATGTAAATTTGGATCTGTAATCCTTTGACATCTGGACTCGTTTTAGGAAGGGACTGCATGAGAATGTCACGAGAAATTTTCCTTTCCCTTCTAAGGCTTGTGACTTGGGCAAGTGCCATATCTTTTTCTTGGCGGAGTAATTGAATTCGATCTGCCAAAGCAAACGCAAATAAGGTGATATCAGCTAAAGATGCAATGGGAAACAACATCTCTTCTAAAAACGAATTACTTGGTAAAATTCCAAACTTGAGTAAACCATATACAATGCATGTTAAGAGTAATAAAAAAAATGCGATAGAAATATAATAAAAAGACCTGATTCGTTTTTTTAAACCCCACACCAACATACCGAATAAAGTAACACAAATACTAACTGATAACCAACTCACACCAATTGATGCTTCCGCGATTCCACCAAACAACGCGATACAAACATTAAATAAAGAGAAGGCACCTAATAGTTGATACAACCTTGACGTCCTAGGTAACCGTGCTTTGATTTTTAAAAAATTGGCAGTGAATAATACGAAGAAAAAAAGGCATATGCTAAAAAATACAGGGATACCGACTCGTTTCCAATAATAAGAATTGGGTACAAAAAAGTAACCCCAAAATCCAAGTAGTGATAATTGACCGAGTCCAAAAAAGAAAACGTATCCAATGTAAAAAAAATAACTTTTGTCCCTTACGAAAAATGCGATCGCCAAGTTGTATAAAATGATGATTCCTAAACTTCCAAAAAATAAACCATATACCCATTGGGTTAAATAATCTTCTCTTTGTAGGTTCCTTTGGTTTGTGAAAACAACCGAAAATTGTAAGGAAATATCGGATTTGATCGCAATCAGTATGGTTTCTTTTTGGTGTCCCAATCGGAACACAAAATTCCTATGTGGAATTTCTCTCTGGAACATAGGTTGTATATGTCCGGATTTTGAGACTATAAAACTGTCTCCATCATGTTTATGATACAATTCCACCAAATCAATATTATGTGCTTGGATTAGTAAGAGTGGGAATTTTGTTGGATCGGGGAATTTTTCTGGATCGAGCCGTAACCACAAAGTCCCTTTTAAAAATCCAAAATTGGCAAATTCATCTTGGACTGGTTTGAACTTTCCCTCCGCTAATACTTTGTCGATTCCAGTATTCGATTTTGTATCGATCCAATACGTAAATTCCTTTGTTGCTATGTATCTTTCTCCAATATCTTCTTTATCCATGGAAAAAACTGGAATTGTAAATAAGAGAAAAACTTGGAAAAGGAAAGTGATTTTGAAAAAGGATGGCTTCAATGGTAGGTAGGGACAAGGGAAAACTCCCTTGTCCATTTTGGTTTGTATCGTCTTACGCTTGTTTTTTTGCTGTTTCGTAAGAAATTTCTTTTGGACCAGTGTAAATTTGTCTTGGACGACCAATTTTTAAGTTCGGGTCTTCAATCATTTCTTTCCATTGTGCAATCCAACCTGGTAATCTTCCCATAGCAAACATCACAGTGAACATGTTTGTAGGAATTCCAAGTGCTCTGTAAATGATACCAGAATAGAAGTCAACGTTTGGATAAAGTTTTCTTTCTACAAAGTATGGATCATTAAGAGCTGCTTCTTCCAATTCTTTTGCGATGTCAAGGAGTGGGTCTTTGATTCCGAGTTTGTTTAATACTTTATCACAAGCAACTTTGATGATTTTGGCACGTGGGTCAAAGTTTTTGTAAACGCGGTGACCAAATCCATTCAATCGGAAACTAGAGTTTTTGTCCTTGGCTTGTTCTACGATTTTTTTCACAGACAAACCACTTTTTTTAATTCCTTCAAGCATTTCCAAAACTTCTTGGTTGGCACCACCATGGCGTGGTCCCCAAAGAGCAAGGATCCCTGCAGAAATGGCACCATACAAGTTTGCAAGTGATGATCCTACAAGACGCACAGTTGATGTAGAACAGTTTTGTTCATGGTCTGCGTGTAAGATGAGGAGTAAATTGAGGGCTGAAACAATTTCCGGATCGATATGATAGTCTTCTGCGGGAACAGCAAACATCATATTGAGAAAGTTAGATGCATAATCCAATTCGTTTAACGGATGGATGATGGGTTGACCGATCGACTTTTTATATGCATACGCTGCGATGGTTGGGAATTTTGCGAGTAGGCGAATGATGGAAATTTCTCTATGTTCCTCATTCATCGGATCATAACTATCTTGGTAATAGGTAGACAAACAACCCATCATACAAGACATGATCGCCATCGGGTGTCCATCTTTTGGAAATCCATTGAAGAGACGTTTGAGGTCTTCATGGATCATCGTGTGTTTTGTAATCGAACTATTCCATTCTTTGAGCTGTGCATCATTTGGAAGTTTTCCATAGATGAGTAAGTAAGCCACTTCTGTAAAGGTGGACTTTGCTGCTAAATCTTCGATGGGAATTCCACGGTATCTTAAAATTCCTTTTTCCCCATCTAGAAAGGTGATCTCACTTGTACATGCACCTGTGTTTAAATAACCGGAATCTATTGTAACATAACCAGACAATTGGCGGAGTTTTGTAATATCAATTGCCTTTTCGTCTTCACTTCCCGCTACAATCGGAAGTTCATACTCTTTTCCATCCACTTTCAGAATAGCCTTTTCGGACATATCTTCTCCTGTATATCTCTGTCTATTTCAAAGAATAGACAGGATAAAGGGAGGGGAAAAGCCATTTTTTACAACTTGTGGTATTTTTTCATGATATCGTATGCGTAGTAATTCGATACCACAATGCGACAATAGTCCCTTGATTCTTTGTAAGGTAAGTCTTCCAGAAAATGATTAAAATCGCCAGAGTAGACGGATTTTTTCCATTTTCGTAAATTTCCTGGACCACCGTTGTAAGCGATGGATGCCCATTTTAATTCATTCCCATTCGATTTGAGTAAATAGGCTAAAAATTTTGTTCCAAGTCGGATGGAAGTTTCGGGTTCATAGAGAGAATAGGAAACAATTCCCATCCTATGTGCCAATTCTCGTCCTGTAGCTGGCATGATTTGCATGAGACCACGAGCATTTGACCTAGATGTTGCTGTCTCTTTGAAAAATGATTCTTGGCGCATAAGAGCATAAACATTGTCTTCCGAGATTCCATTTTCACTCGCATACTTGGAGACTAAATTTTGATGAGGCCTTGGGTACATCCGAACAGATAGTGAGGTTGGAAGTAAAATCGGATCGTCGGGGATGAGGTAACGTTTGAGTAAAGACCGTGTATGAAATGCCGAATAATAGGTGTTACGTGTAAGGTCTCCAATCCCGACTAAAATTTCATCTTTTTCGTCTTCCGATAAATTTTCTCTTTTGACATGGAAGTTGACTAGATGGAGACCCAAACTATCTTCTCCGACACGGAAGTATTCTTTGGCTAGGTTCAAAAGTTTGTGGCCTTGGATTCTCGAACTCATACCTCCAAGTTTGTTTCCGAGTTCATAAGAGTCCTTCGGATAGACAAAACCTAAATTACGTCCAATGAGGGCACTCGATTCTTCTGGAATACCAGCTGTGTAGGATAGATACTCAAATAAATATTCTTTATTGTAAGTTGGATTTTCCGGTTTGTTGGATTCTTTGATTGTCGAAAGAAACTCTTCTCGGATCACTCGAGTGTAATAGGAACCTGGGCAAAGCGCATAGTATCGTTTTAATTCTTTTTTGAATCGTTCCGTTTCCCCATTTTCTTTTAAGGACCGTAAATACCAATACACAAGCCTTCCTTTGACAGGTAAGTTTGGGATCTCAGCCAATGCCCTTTCAAATTTTGCGAGAGGTGCATAAAGTGATTTTTCACCTTTACGATCGACTAAGTATTCGATCAGCCGGTCTTGGTAAAATAAATTAAAAGGGTATTTGCCTAAGTATAAAATTAGATTTTCAAAATACAATTCCTTGTCACCTAATCTGTCGTAGGATGCTGCGAGTACACGGTAATACCCAGCATCTTTTCCTGGAAAGGATTTTAATAGTTCAATAGCTTGTTGGAATTTGTTTTGTTGGTAGAATGTGTCAGCAAGTGATACAATCCAAGACGAATCCATATCCACAAAGGATTTATTGGCACGTAATACACGAAAGAGTTCATTTGTTTTTCCTACTTTGGTCAGGACAGATGTTAGGTGTTTAAATCCTTCGTAATAATTCAGACGGCTTGAAAAAAGTTCAGGCCGGGAACGAAATAAAGCTTCTTTGTCATTTGAATTGATGGCAGGTAAAAATAAGGTGAGCTCTGATGGACTCAATTGTAAAATACTGCCACTACCTTTGTATTTGCTCCAATCGGAAGCGATCATTTGAACTGTTTGGTCAAGAAGTCCTTCTTTTTGTAAACAACCAAGCCATTCTTCTGTAGCACCTTTTTCATCTCCTAAGATGAGTTTTGCTTTCCCGTATCGATACAAACTATCACCCGTTAAGAGGTAACGTTTGTGGGAATCTTGGATGGATTGGACTTTTTCTATGATTTCTTTCCACTGGTTGTTCGATGCAAGTAATCGGATTTGTTCATCTAATACTTTTCGACAAATAGGATCTTCTTCCATATTGAGCCGATTCAAAAATTGAATCCGTTCCATTGGAATTAAAAAGTTTTTTGCTGTGATCTCATTGTATAATTTCCAATAACTCAATTTAAATAGAGTGGTTTGGAAAGGCATGGTTTGAGTGAGGATCTTCCTTACTTCTTCTTCATTTGCATCGGTGACAAAAACACCTCGGATGAGAGATAACAAATACCGAAACCGTTTCTCCTTATCTCCGTTAGGTGATTTTTCATGGAATTCAATGAGAGTGTATACCTCACTTTCCCTGGATGGTGTTGTATTTCTAAAATGAGATTCAATTTCCCCCCATTGGTGGGACTTGATTAAATACTGAAGGTCTGTTTCGGCAAGTAATGATGTTGTGAAAAAGAGAAGAATTCTACTTGCTAACCAAAAATGCCTCATGCATACTTCCTATGATTACGAATTTAGAGAGGGAAGGTTCCCCTCCTTATGAGCTTACAAACAGAATACAAACTGCGCTGGCCAGAATACAGAATCGAATTCCATCCAACGGAAGAAATCCCTAAAAAAGTTTCTCTCCAGGAGTTATGGCCGGACCTACGTGCCTTTTTTTCAGGCAACCAGTCTCGTTTTGCAAACTATCTCTTCTATTTATCGACCGATTTCTCTGGGGGGTTCAGCCTTTGTTCGGTTCTTTCCGAAAATGATGCGAGCTTTCGTTTCCACGATCCAGTTTTACAATCACCCACGGCTTTCCCAAAAACAAGTTTGGATCGGATTTGGAAACTCTGCCAAAACCGTGAATTTGAGGAAATGGAACGAGAGGATTGGGAACTCATTGGTTATGGGCTTTTGTATGAAGGAAATGTTCCTGAATTTCGGAAATGGGTTCTCACTACAAAAGAGTTTTTTGGGCAAACCGATGACAACCGTCGTTTTTTAACACTACTAGGTTGGGAATATTCTGAGGTTCCATTTGAGAACTCCATCTTGCATATGTTAGTTGAATATGCAAAAGGCAAATTTGAAAAAATCGATTTTCCAACTTTAGTGGATGCGACATTACAAGAGTCCCATTGGCAACTTGTAGGTGTTTTGTTCCATGCCATTGAACTTGGTTTGATACCTGAAAAGGAATCCTTTCGTGTTTGGAAATTTATGATTGGATTTTATGAAGAATGGGAATCTTGGGAAAAGGAAAAGTTTCAGTTGGTTTCCTATGGTAAAATTCCTCCTTTTTTTGCACTGCGGTATGCGAAACGATATTTACCACATGATATTTTTCAAAAATACCAATTGGATTTAGAAACAGAACTTCGTGGGGATTGGATGAGTGGTAATGAGTTTGGGTACGAACTCTCACATACAGTGAACCCTTGTATTGATACCGTGGTGAGGTTTAAGAATGAAGGGGAACTGTTTGAAAGGGAACTAACAGCTGAATATAATTTAAAACCTTATTCGTATCTAATTCCGTTACAACTTGCTTGTATTCAGTTTGTGAAAAAAGAATATGATCAGTTTTTAAAATTATATCAAAAATCGGGTAGACTCAAACATTTACCACTGGCTCTCAATTTGTATTGGAGAGTTTTATTAGAAAAAGGGGATCACAATTTAAGTTCTGCTATCAAACGATCGCTCGAGAGCAGTCATGAATCCATTACATTACCGGAAGGTTGGGAATAAATGCCTCTTACCCAAGAACAGATCATGGAACTCTCCAAATTGCAGAAAATGCTAAGGAATTTGGAGAAAATTGAACGTAATGCAAAAAACGATCTTCAAAAAGAACGTGTTGCCTTTGACATCGAACGTTACAGACGTCGAATGCAAGAAGTTTCACCTGATGGAATTCCAGATAACTTGGAACAAACCATGCGGAATGCGAAAACAAGAGAAGAAAATCCAGAAAACCTCAAACACAAAATTATTTCACAATACCCTGTGATGAAAATCACTCCCAATTCCAATGATAGTGAGATCAACCAAATTGGAACCCTCATCAATATTATGGATTTGGAATACATTCCAATCCTTGGGGATGCACATATCAAATTTGATTATTCCCATGCCACAGAACGTGACTCAGTTCTCAAATACATGGAGAACCTCCGTCGGAATATGAAGATCCTTGTGGAAACCATTGAAGAGTATGCCGCAGCAGACAAACAAGAGTTTCGCGAACAGCTCTCTCGGATGAAAAATAAACAATCTCGTATCTTCATTGCTGAGTCTTTTGAGACATTGGGTAAGTTCCGTGACTTTCTTGTTGCCGTAAACAATGACATAAAAGATGGAAACAATGTCATCATGAACATGGAAGAACCTATTAAATTCAATCCACGTTTTGAAAAGGCAACGGTTTTAGAAGGTCGTTCCATTATGGAAGGTCTCCGAGAATTTGAGGAATTTGCCGAAGAAGCTTGTGATTTGATTCGTCTCCCGTCGTTTCGAGGGTAAAAAAACCTTTTCATTCCTAGGGGGAAACGCACACTGTGAAAAATCACATACACGGACTCGCAAACGCATGGCATTAGTCAAAAATCAGACCGAAGTTACCAATTCAACTATTGGTGAGAATTCTTACTTCAACGGAAAATTCTTCATTAATGGATCTCTTAAAATTGACGGTAAATTCGAGGGAAAATCCCTCCAAGCCGAACACCTTTACATTGGGGTGACAGGAAAGGTCAAAACCAATATTACGGCAGCGAGTGTCATCGTAGAAGGGATTGTGGTAGGAAACGTAACAGCAAGGAATCGTGTGATGTTACTTCCTACTTCCAAAATCCTTGGGGACATCAAAACTCCCGAACTCATCATCCAAAACGGGGTGATCTTAGAAGGTCGTTGTATGATTTCCAATGACCTCAAACACAGCGCAAAAGACCTCATCGAATTGGAATACTCCAAAGACTCACTCAGTGTAGAAAAGATTTTTGGGAAACAACCAAACGCCAAAGAATAATTGAAAACCATCTTCATTTCGGAAGGGGACCCGACGAGTATCAATTACGAACTTTTGGGTTCTTCCTTCCCGCTCTTAACATCCTTAGGAAAAAAACACCGCATTTACCTCATCCGAGGACCTCACAACCAAACCCTATCCCAGGCCAAACAAGTCACAAAACCCGTAGACGAACCTGGATTTTATACGATTGGTTGGGGGAGTGGAAAACCAAAATCCTTCGTCCTTGGGAAACCATCCAAATCCTCGGGGAAAATGGCATACGACACTCTCCTTGCGACCATCGACTTCCAAAAACAATATGGAGGGGATATCATCACTCTTCCTCTCTCCAAAGAGTGGGTGCAAAAAGCGGGAGTGAAGGGATTTCGTGGCCATACCGAAACGTTGGCAGAGTCCTACAAACGGCCCACCTTTATGATGATGTCTGGGGAAAAATGGAATGTGATCCCTTTAACCACTCACGTCCCCTTGAAGGATGTTGTGAAAGAACTTAAAAACTTTGATTGGAAAGAATTAAAGAATGCAATTCTCCGTTCTCCTTACCTAAATCATCCCACCATCGGTTACCTGGGTCTAAACCCTCATGCCGGGGAAGGTGGAAAAATTGGCACGGAAGAAACCACAATTCTGAAATCGGGAGTGGGAGTTCTCCGAAAGGCAAAGTTGGCAGTGGAAGGTCCACTTTCTGCAGATTCTGCCTTTTTGCCAGGAGCCAAAGTGTACGATTTGTATCTAGCAGGTTACCATGACCAAGGTCTCATCCCATTTAAATTGCTTGAAGGAAAGAAGGGTGTGAACATAACCTTAGGTCTGGATTTCACACGAGTGTCACCTGACCATGGAACCGCATTTAGCATTGCTGGAAAAGGATGTGCTGATCCCACGGGACTCATCTCCTGTTTAGAACGACTTGTGGAGACAAAATAAAACCAATATGACTCTTTTGGAAACCCTAGCTTTTCCCGTTTTATTCATTTGGTTTGTGGGACTACTTCTCACTTTTTTTCGAAAGGACCTCGAACCACATTGGAAGTTCTTTTTCTTTCTTGTGTTCTGTTTTTACCTCGTTCAGTTTTTCCCTGAATTTTGGCTTGGGGTCACTAGGTGGAAGGAAAACCCCAAAGGGGAAGTGCTCCAATGGATTTCTGCCATGGGAAATTCGATTTATGTGTTTTTGTTTTTTTTATGGCCCCTTGTTCTCATTCGAATTTATTATTCCGCATCCAATCATTTAAGTAAAACCTTGATTCCAGCACTCGCGTATGGGACGGTTCTGTATTGGGCATTATTTTTTCTTTGGACCTTGTATTCAAAAGAGTTCAATGAATGGCTTCATCAAATATTTGCAAATAAGTAAAGAAAAGGGCGAACAATGGCAGTTCCATTTATAGATATCAAACGATTTGAACCAGGATTTTTGGACACCTGGAATGAAAAAGTAAAGTCCATGTCCGAAAACGCACAGTTCATTGGCGGAAACGAAGTCACTGATTTAGAAACAAACCTTGCCACTTGGGCTGAAACCAAATATGCGATTGGTTGTGCGAATGGAACTGATGCCTTACAACTGGCGTTACGCGCTGTTGGTGTGGGACGAGGTGATAAAGTATTATTACCGGACTCTACGTTTTGGGCAACCTTCGAAGCAGTTGTGAATGTGGGAGGAGATCCCTACACGGTGGATACAAACCCAGTGGATTTACAAATGGATTTCCAAGTTTTCCAACAAGCAGTTGAAAAAGTAAAACCAAAGGCAGCTCTTGTTGTTCATTTGTATGGATGGGGAACTGCAAAAATTGAAGAACTCCGTAAGTTTTGCAAAGAAAAAAATGTAGCTCTCATTGAAGATGGTGCTCAATGTTTCGGTGTCAAACACAATGGAAAATCACTCTACAAAGAGGCACTCATCTCAACTACTTCCTTTTACCCAGCAAAGGTGTTAGGTGCAGCGGGTGATGGTGGTGCTGTTTTTACGAATGATGAAGAATTGTCTGTTGTCACAAGGCGACTTGTGAATCATGGAAGGACATCCCATTACGAACACGGCCTCGTGGGTTGGAACTCAAGACTTGATTCCTTACAAGCAGCATTTCTCAATCTTTCACTAAAACACTTACAAAAAAGAATCGATTCACGAAAATCCTCGCAAAACATCTATTATAAGGAATTACCAGGACTTGGGATTGGAGTGATCCAACCACCAAAAGGGTATGAGGAAAATGGATATTGTAACGTGACTTTAGTGGATCCAGAAGTTCGTCCCAAAATTGAAGCTGTCTTAAAAGAAAAAGGAATCGGCTTTGGGAACATCTATCCAGGTGCGATGTCAGACCAACCAGGAGCCAAACCTTACCTCATCGAACGATTTGGAAACGATGGAAATGCACGTCGGATTTCAAAATCAGTTCTCAACTTTCCACTCTTTGCTTATATGACAAGTTCGGAAATGGATGAAGTGTTGAGTGCGATTAAGGCGTATAACGCTAGTAAATAATGGAAAAACTTCGGGTGGGAGTCTTTTTATTCTTTTTACTCATCCTTGCGGTGTTAACTTTTAGTTTGTCTAAAAGTTGGCGCCTCTATGATGGTGGTTATGAAGTGACTGTGGAGAATCCAGAGTCCAAAGAAAAAGACACCTCTCCTGAACCTACTGACAGTTTAGATTTAGAAGATGGGAATGGTAAAATTTATTGGAAACAATACTTTATCTACCCACATGGGCTTGTGACTGAATCAGGTGGATTTGGACCCGATGGCATTTTAACTCATGCACGTAACTTATATTCGATCAGTTTGAAGGATGGGAAAATCCAAAAACTATTCCCTCATGATGTTTACATTTGGGATTTTTTTGTGGGAGAGTTTTCTAAAAAATCAGTGTTAAACACCATTGATGATCCAAAAGAAGATGTCTTACAAATTGAAAAAAAACTTTTGATCTTCGCGGTGACAGAGGATAGTAATTTGGATGGAGTCCTCAATTACAAAGACCACAAATTTGTTTATCTCTTTGATCCAGAAACAAATAAATTAGATTCCGTGTTACCACAAGGGTATCATTTTAGAAAACTTTTATTTAATTCTTTGAGAAATCACCTAACTTTGATTTTGGGTAAAAACCCTGAACCACAACCAAAAAATGTTAGGAAAAAACTCCCCGAACCTAACATCAAACTGCATGTGTATGATTATGATGTAGTCACAACAAAAGGAATCTTAAGTGGTTCACTAGAGTCTCTTTCTCCTTCTGAACAAAACCAGTAAACGAATCATTCCCCCCAAACTTGGACACAATCTTCATTAAAAATTCCCATGATGGTTTTGTTTGCAAATTCTACGGCTGCGATTTTTTTAATCCCTGCTTTTTCAGCTGCATCTCGTATATTACCACCACGTTTGAAATAATACATATTTACATATAGATAAGAATTTGTGCAGGAACGTCCGACCTTCAAAATTTTTCCTTCTGCGAGACTTGCCGCAATGCCTGGATTCCCAGTTTGTGAACCATCCCGAGAACTATGAGTTTCGTTGATCACAAGAGAAACAAAAGGCACTCGATACTCAGGGATACATTGGTATGTGAGGCAGAATGAAATGAAAATGCTGATCTTATAAATTTTTTTGGCCATGCACATAGGTACAATACTTCCCATAGATAAATAAAAATTCCACCAAGTGGTGATCGATATACGAAATTTTGATGATCCCATTTTCTTTTGCAATACTACCAGCTCCAGCATTCCCCCAGGAATAGAGCCTGAGGAAATGTTGGACACAACCAGTTGCGATTGTATCTTCTTTTACATTGTTTTCAGGATCAAAGTCTCCATCAAAATGAATGTTGGTATAAAGTAAGCCTGGTAAAGGTTTGTACACTTCACCGTAAAAACAAGAAATAGTAAAAAAGGTAAGCAGAAGAAGTCCAAGAAAAAGTTTCATCGTTCAATTTCTCCAGTCAAAATAAGACAATGCCTGACGACTACAAATGTTAAGATGGAATGCACTTGGATATCAATGGATCGGATTTTTGTGATATTGGATATTCGTTTTGCTTCTTCAATACTTGCGTCTCCAGTAGAGATCAAATAAAGATAAGAAAAAGCACATGCTTTGCCTTCTACCGATCCTTCTGCTTTCCCCAATTTTCCTGGGTAGTTGTCCTCTCTATAGAGGGAACCCAAACGGCAGTTTTGTGTTGTGATCACGAGTACAATGATGCAGAATATCCATTTTACCATTTTGGATTCTTTCATCTTTGGTCTTTACTCACATTGTCCAAATTAAAGATCACTCCGAATTGAAAGCCAACTTGGTCAAAAGATTCACTCGGAAAAGAATTTGATTTTAACATTCGTTTCATACCATGTAGTTCGAAGGAAAATCCAAATTCGGGAGTGAGGTAATAATTAATCCCTAAAGCAGCTCTTCCACTCACACCCATTCCATTCGTCATTAGGTTTTGTAGGTAAAGGTTTGTGTAACCCATGGACCTGTAGGAAGCATCGAAGTTGACAAGTCCCAATTCGAATCCAATATAAGGATCAAATTTATTTTTGGTTAAGAAGTGATAATTGAGTCCAAGACCATACACTCGATCTTTATAAAGTGTGTATTTGTTTGTTGTATATTCTAAAAAGGGGGAAAATCCTGCCGGGTTATTTCTATCGGCGTAGATAAATTGTTCGGATCTTTCTCCTTTGACGGAATTCGTAGCATAAGAAAAAAAAATTCCCAAATGGTCAGTGAGGCCAAATTCAAAAAACACTCGTCCAGTCTTACCTGGTTCCACTTTACCATCGGCTATTGGAAACACAGAAGGGACGGGTTGCGTAGCTAACAATCGTACAGGTAATAACCCAAATTGGGTTTGTGTTTTCATGGCATTTTGTAGGGAGGTTTCTCTTTTTTGAAGGCTACCTCCTGTATAAACTGTCTCTCCACCTTGTAAATTTAAGTAAAATCCACCTTGGTAAAAGCCAATCGGGTACTCGGCTCGGGGAGTGGGTGTTTGAGAATAAATCGGTAAAAATCCATTCAAAATCACTAAAATAGATACAAACAACCATTTAGAGAGATAGTTTTGATTCATTCGTAAATTCTAACGGGTGCTTGTTGGTGTGTCAATGGAAAAGATGTAGGATTTGGAAAAGAATTTCCTAAGGAAAAAAATAAAAAACCCCAATTGACTTGGGGTTTTTTATTTTTACGTTTGAAAACATAGTAGGAGTGGTGGTCAAACCATTGTCGATTTAAAACCATCGTATCCTAACGTTTGGTGTTTGTTTATGACAAAGCATCCTTTACTAAGTCTTCTTGTTCTTTTAAGTGAGTGACCACGTGTCCACAAGCTGGGCTTGGGAATTCCGAACGACCTGCATAATGCAGACGTTTGTTTTCCGGCATCACTGCTTCGATACGATCTCTCACAAAGAACCAAGCACCTTGGTTTTTTGGTTCTTCCTGAACCCATACAAATTTTTTCAATTTTCCGTAACTGGTGATCATTTGTTTGATATGGTTTTCAGGGAAAGGATAAAGTTGTTCAATACGAACGACTGCTACATTTTCTAATTTTTGAGCATCAATCGCCTTACGTAGGTCATAATAAACCTTTCCAGAACAGAAAAGTAGTTTTTCCACTTTATCAGGTTTTGCCACTGGATCCGGAAGGATCTTTTTAAATGCCCCTGTTGTAATATCCTCTAAACTAGAAGCTGCATCTTTCAATCGAAGGAGAGACTTCGGTGTCATGATGATGAGTGGCTTTCTAAAACTTTGTAAGATTTGGCGGCGAAGGATATGGAAATACTGCGCTGGAGTGGTGAGGTTTGCCACTTGGATGTTGTCGAGTGCACAAAGTTGTAAGAACCTTTCCAGCCTTGCAGATGAGTGTTCTGGACCTTGGCCTTCGTAACCATGTGGTAATAAACAAACAAGACCAGACATCCTTTGCCACTTGATTTCAGAACTGGAAATGAACTGGTCAAAGATCACCTGTGCATTGTTAGCAAAGTCACCAAACTGTGCTTCCCACATCACAAGGCTACTTGGATCGGCAAGGGAATAACCATACTCAAAACCAAGACAGGAATATTCTGAAAGTGATGAGTTTACAATTTCGATCTTTGCCTGTTTGTCGCTGATATGATTGAGAAGTGTCAGTTTTTTACCATTCACAATATCAGAGAGTGTTGCATGTCTATGAGAGAAAGTTCCCCTTTGGGCATCTTGTCCCCCAAGTCGAATTGGGAATCCATTCTCCAAAATGGATCCGAAGGAAAGTGATTCCGCAAATCCCCAATCAATTGGAAGTTCACCAGCACCCATTTTTTTCCGGTCTTCCAACACTTTGATGTGTTTTGGATTGGCTGTAAATCCTTCCGGTAAGGTAGTCACTGCTTTCACAATTCCACCTAATTGTTGTTGCAGGAGTTCCGTATGGACATCAGAATCGAGTGGTTCTTTGGTGTATCTTGACCAAACCCCGCCGAGTGTATCCACTGTAATGCGAGTGTCTTTTTCCTTTGCCTGTTGGAAGGAAGTTTCGAGTCCTTGTTGGATCCCGTCTTTGATGAATTGGATTTCTTCTTTTGTAATGTCCCCACGTTGTAATAATTTTTCTTCGTAAAGAGAAATTGTTTTTGGGTGTTTTTTGATGATGTCATACATCTGAGGTTGTGTGAAAGTTGGTTCGTCCGTTTCATTGTGACCAAGCCTTCTATAACAAATCAAATCGATGATCACATCTTTTTTGAATTTTTGACGGTATTCTAACGCCAGTTTTGTGACTCGGTATGCTGCTTCAGGGTCGTCTCCATTCACGTGGAAAATGGGAACTTGAAACCCTTTGGCAAGGTCTGTTGCATATAAAGTAGATCGTGATTCACTAGGGAGAGTGGTGAATCCAATTTGGTTATTGATCACAATGTGGAAAGTTCCACCCACTGTGTAACCTTCCAGGTTCATCATGTTGAGAGTTTCTGCAACTACACCTTGGCCTGCGAATGCGGCATCTCCGTGGATGGCAACTGGCATAAATTTAGAACGATCCATGTCTTTCGCCATTTCTTGGCGTGCTCGGACCGATCCAAAGATCACTGGGTCTACTGCTTCTAAGTGAGAAGGGTTAAACGCAAGGGAAAGTTTCACTTCTTTCCCGTAATGGGTCATGACATGATTAGAATACCCTAAGTGGTATTTTACGTCTGCATACCCAAGTTGTCCTGGGTTTAGTTTTTCTTCGAATTCAGCAAAGATAAGTCCTGCAGGTTTACGGATGATGTTCACAAGAACATTGAGTCGCCCCCGATGAGCCATCCCAATGACAAGGGCATCCATTTTGTGACCCCCCGCTTCTTCCACAAGAGTATCAAGCATAGGGATCATTGTTTCCCCACCTTCTAGAGAAAAACGTTTTTTACCTACGAATTTTTTAGCGAGGAAGTTTTCGAAACTATCTGCTTGGTAAAGTTTTTCAAACAAACGTAAGGCGGTCTTTTTTGAGATAGGTTCGTTATTGGCAAGTGGTTCCATACGGTTTTGTAACCACTCACGTTCCTCATCATTTACCAAATAGTAGTGTTCACAACCAATGGAACCACAGTACGTTTTTTCAAACCAATCAATGACGTTCTTTAATTTTGTTTTTCCAAGATTGTTGATCCCAGAATCCACTTCTGTATCTAAGTCAGATTGTTTGAGTGCTTTAATTTTGAGATCAATGAATTCACGGTTAGGTTTGTTGATTCCCAGTGGATCGAGGTTTGCAGCTAAGTGACCTTGTCTTCTGTAAGCATTGAGAAGGTTGATGATACCAAAATCACTGAGAGAGGAGTCTTTACGATGTTCGGTGGATGTGTAGTTTACATATCCATTTCCATTGAACCCACCTCCATTCGAACCATTGTTCGAAACTGAGGATCTTTCTAATTCCCCAAAAAAATCGATCCAATCCTTGGATAAAGAAGAAGGATCTTCTTTGAACTGTTTGTAATACTCTTCCAATAATACAACGTTATCGCCGTATAAACTCATCATCTGATCGGTTGTCATATAATCTCCCTAAAACAACAAAACAACTGTTTCATTACGAATGGATGGACCATTTTGCATCAGCATCCATCGCCGCTTCTCTGAGGACTTCAGAAAGAGTGGGGTGAGCATGCGTAGAACGAGCAATGTCTTCCGCACTAGCACCAAACTCAAACGCAACTGCGGCTTCTGCAATCATGTCAGAAGCCCTTGGTCCTACGATGTAAACCCCAAGGAGTTTGTCCGTTTTTTTGTCAGCGAGGACTTTCACTTGTCCATCTGTTTCGTTCATTGCTTTGGCACGAGCATTGGGTTTGAACATGTACTTACCCACTTTGTATTCGATGCCTTTTGCCTTAAGTTCTTCTTCCCCAAGACCAACCCATGCCACTTCTGGCCAAGTATAAACGATCCAAGGAATGGCTTTGTAATTCACATGGCCATACTTTCCGCAAATGAGTTCGGCAACAGCAATGCCTTCGTCTTCTGCTTTGTGAGCTAACATCGGTCCATCAATCACGTCCCCAATGGCATAAATGTTAGGAATGTTCGTTTGGAATTTGTTAGGTTCTACTTTGATGCGACCACGGTCTGTCATCTCAATGCCAATTTCTTTGGCACCAAGTCCATCTGTGTTCGGACGGCGACCAATGGAAACAAGTACCTTGTCGCCTTCGAGGATGGTTTTTTTGCCGTCTTTCCCTTCGATTTCGACTTCTACTTTTTTCCCTTTTACCTTTGCACCGTGCACTTTGGTTTCGAATAGAAAATTAATCCCTTGCCCAGTGAGGAGTCTTTCGGCAAGACTCGCCATCGCTTGGTCAGCGGTTCCAAAAAGGCGTGGCATGAGTTCCACGACAGTGACTTTTGCACCAAGGCGTAACCAAACAGATCCTAGTTCGAGTCCAATGACTCCAGCACCCACGATGATGAGGTGTTCTGGCACTGCATCGAGTGCAATGGCGTGGTCTGAGGTAACAATGTTTTTTCCATCCACAGGGAGTGGAGGGATTTCAATGGGAGAAGAACCCGATGCTATGATGATATTCGATCCAGAAATAGATTCTTTTTTTCCATCTTCTGCCGTGATCGAAATTTCGTTTTTAGAAATGAAACTTGCATGTCCCAAGTATCGAGTGATTTTATTTTTTTTCATCAGATAGTCAACACCTGATGTCACTTCATTTACCACTTTGTCTTTACGAGCCATCATCTTCGCGATATCGATTTTGACATCTTTCACGGAGATTCCATGATCCGCTAATTTATGTTTGGTTTTGTGATACTCTTCTGATGAATCAAGAAGTGCTTTGGAAGGGATACAACCCACGTTGAGACAAGTCCCTCCGAGTGTTTTTCTTTTTTCAATGATGGCTACTTTTTTCCCGAGTTGAGCTGCGCGAACCGCAGCCACATACCCACCAGGACCTGCACCTATGACAACGATATCATATTGTTCCATATTGGTAACTATACCTCAAAGAGGAGTCTTGTTGGATCCTCTACCATTTCTTTGATCTTCACGAGGAACTGCACCGCTTCCTTTCCATCTACAATTCTATGGTCATAAGAAAGAGCAAGATACATCATCGGACGAATCACAATTTGGTCATTCACAACTACCGCGCGTTTGACGATGTTGTGCATTCCCAGAATTCCCGATTGGGGAGGGTTGAGGATTGGTGTGGACATCATTGATCCATACACACCACCATTTGAGATCGAAAAAGTTCCCCCTTCCATATCTTCGAGTGAAATTTTTCCGTCTTTCACTTTGCCCGCAAGCCTTGCAATCTCTTGTTCGATTTGAGCAAAACTGAGTAAGTCAGCATTGCGTACAATGGGAACCACAAGTCCTTTGGGTCCACCCACTGCGACTCCGATGTCATAGTAGTTTTTGTAGACAATGTCAGTCCCACGAATCTCTGCATTGATAGCAGGGTACGCTTTGAGTGCTGCCACAGCTGCTTTGGTAAAAAGTGACATGAACCCAAGACCCACACCGTGAGTTTCTTTGAACTTGTCTTTGTATTTATTGCGAAGTTCCATGATGGGCGCCATATCCACTTCGTTAAACGTAGTGAGGATGGCTGCTGTGTGTTGTGCATTCACAAGCCTATTAGCAATCGTTTGGCGAAGTTTCGTCATCGGCACAACAGTTTCTCTAGGACCAGCGTTTGCCGATACCACAACTGCTTTTGGAATCTCAGGACTTGGTGATGTTCCTTTAGAAGTGCCAGCGGAACTGGAGCCACCTTTTTCCATATAGAGGATCACATCTTCTTTTGTGATTTGTCCGTTACGACCCGTGCCTGTGATTTTTGATGCATCTAACTTATTTTCTTCGATGAGTTTACGAGCCGCAGGAGGAAGTTCTTCGTTCACTTTTCCTGTGTTAGGTTGTGCGCTTGGTGTTTCTGCTTTCGGAGTAGGGGTGTTAGAACTAACAGGAGCAGAAGCCACAGCACCTTCTTCGATGGCACCGATGATGTCTCTCACGTGCACCACATCTCCCACCTTTTTGGAGATGGATTTTAATACCCCAGAGGTAGGAGCAGGAATTTCTAATGAGACTTTGTCTGTTTCTAAAATTGCGAGCACTTCGTCTACTTTAACAGCATCGCCTTCTTTTTTGGTCCAAGCACTGATGGTCGCTTCGGTTACGGATTCCCCCATCTCGGGGACTTTGATGTCTATTGCCATGAAATATTCCTTAGCAGGTTTTTAGAGAAAAATAGCGTTGTTGAGGAGTGAGATCCCATTTGAATCTAAGACTACCGTAACTTACTTAAAGGTAAAAACGCAAGCGGAAAAAACGAAAAGACCTTGAGTTTCAGTTTGGGCACCGATCTGTAGCAAGTATGATCCGTTCTTTCCAAGGCCATACACCTTCCATCCACCCCACTGCCTGGGTGGCACCTTCCGCTGATGTACTTGGGAAAGTCAGCATTGGGGAAGAGTCCTCGATTTGGTTCCAATGTGTGTTACGAGGTGACGTGAATTCCATCACCATTGGCAAACATGTGAACATCCAAGACATGACACTCGTACATGTGGCAAGAGATTTGTATCCTGTCACGATTGGGGATTATGTATCCATTGGCCACCATGCGACCATCCACGGATGTGTTTTGAAAGATCATAGTTTTGTGGGAATGGGAGCCATGCTCATGGACGACGTGGAGATTGGGGAATGGTCCTTTGTGGGCGCTGGATCCCTTGTCCCTCCAGGGAAAAAAATCCCTCCCGGTGTCCTTGTGATGGGTAGTCCCGCCAAAATCATCCGCGACATCACAGACAAAGACCGCGAGATCATCACCCGCACAGCAAACAATTATACCAAGTACAAAGAAAACTATCGTAAGGAAGGGATTGGGGGCACATCCCTTTCCTAAGGGAAAGGGACCGGGTGATCCGCTCCAATCTTATCGCTTCCTGCGATAAGGATTTCCGCTACTCCCCCTTGTGCGGAAATCCGCTTGCAGTTGGGATGGTTGTATGGCAGTGTAACAGGACGTATGAAATTCGTGATTGGGTGTTTATTCTCATTTCTATTCTTAAGTTTTTTTTCTTGTAACTTCCATTATTTTGCATTGGCAAATGAATCGAACCAAACACCTGTTGACCCAGACAAAATCACTGGAGATAAAATTCGGTTTCATCTCATCCGCGTGGAAGAATCTCCAAAAGCAAATTTATACAATTCGCCTGCATTGGAATTTGAACTTGCCAAATCAAAACTTTTCAAACTGAGTCGGACTTCTAAATTAAACCTTACGTATACAACCAAAACTGGAACTGATTCAGCAGGGATTTCTGCGGTTATGTTTTTACTCACACTGGGGATTTTCCCTTCGTTTGTGGAAACCCATTCCAATGTAACCTTCACTCTGATGGACCGCGAAGACAAAAAAATCATACGAGATTATACATACCCAATCCAAGGTCGTAGGATTGTTTCTTGGTTGACCATTCCGTTTTATATTTTACTTCCTATTTTTTCTGATTCGGTGGATGGGGGTTCGAATTTTGAAACTTCTAATGTATCGTTACGAATGTTAGTGGAAGCATTTGAGTCTGATTTGGCGAAAGACTGTTTGGAAAATCCAGAGTTACTCGAAACCTTACGAAACAAAGGAAACGAATCCATCGATCTTTGAAACTGTTGCTTATTGGTTCAGAGTGCAATAGCTTAACGGAATGTGTTTATAACCAATAAGACTAACATCAAAGTAGATTTTGATCGTTTAAGGTTTACTTTCGATCGACAATGAGAATTGTCACATCATCTGCAAATTCTACCGAACCTACATAATTTTTTGCTTCTTGGATGAGTAGGTTCGCACATTCTTGTGCTACTTTTGATATCCCTTTTGTGATTGCATTTTGGAATAATTCGTCATCATAACGTTTGTTATGGTCTTTTGACATATGTTCCGTAATTCCATCTGTATAGAGTACAAGCCTATCCCCTTTTCCAAAAGAGAATGTTTTTTCTTCATAATAAAGATCTGGAATGAGTCCGAGGATTTTTCCTTTTACATCCAATGGTTTTGCTTTTGATTCTCCCGTTTTGAGAAGGAAAGGTGCATGGTGGCCTGCATTGGCGCAGAGAATCGAGTTTTCTTGGATGTTGATGATTCCATAGAATGCTGTGAGAAAATTGCCAGCCAATTTACCAAACAACATATGGTTGAGTGTTGTTAAAAATAAAGAAGGGCTTTGTTTGATTTCTGGTTCAAAGTTTTTTAAAACCATATGAGACATGGCCGCTAAAACCGCTGCGGAAAGTCCATGCCCTGAAATATCAGCAATCAAAATGGAATAATGGTTTTCATCAATTTGTGTTACATCATAAAAATCACCACCAACTTGTTCGAGTGGGATGTGTGAAACTCCGTAACTCAGTTCTTTTGTTTGCGGCAAAACAGATGGCATGATTTTTTGCATGATGTTTTTGGCACGACTGAGTTCTTTTCCTGTGTCTACGATTTGGTGGAAAAGTTGTGCATTTTTAATCGTATTACTGAGTCTAGCTGCAATATTGGTGAGTAGGTCTAAATCGGAATGTTGGAATGCATAACCAGAAAGTTTGTTGTTGATGCTTATCACACCAAGTAGCTCGTTTTGGAAAATGAGAGGTGCCGAAATCAAAGATTTAGATTCAAACTTGTAAGGTGAAAGTTTATTATAACGAGGGTCCAGATCCAAATTGTGAATGAGTAGGCTTTCTTTTTTTTCTGCGACCCAACCAGAAACACCTTTCCCATATGGAACTTTGATTTGGTCATACGCATCTTCAGGGATTCCTTTGGCAGCAAGAATTCCTAACTCTTGTTTGGTGTTATTTGCTAAGTAAATGGTTCCAGAACTTGCACCTAAGTATTCTAAAACTCGGTTTAACATCCATTTCCCAAGTTCGTTAAGGCTTTTTTCCGAAACAGAAAGTTTTTCAAATTCATATAGTAATGAAAGTTCTAAAATTCGTTTGTCTAAACTATCTTTGACATTGGCATTTTGAATGGCAGTGGCAGCAACCTCTGAGAGAGAAATCAAATATTCTAAATCAGAATCATTAAAAATCCGATCATTTGTTTTATTGATCACTTCCAGAGTTCCAATCAATCTTTCTTCTACAAAGAGTGGGACACAGATAAGAGATTTTGTTTTGAAACCAGTACGTCTGTCCATACTTGGATTGAATCTTGGGTCTTTGTAAGCATCGACTAATGCGATTGGTTTTTTTTCTTTTGCCACCATTCCCACGATGCCTTCTCCGAGTTCCAATCTAGCGTATTCTTGGATGATCTCTCCTTTTTCACCCAGAGCTACTTCGCAGTATAAAAACTCATCGTTTTCCAAGAGGAAAAGGGAACTTGCCTCTGCCTCCAATAAGTCTTTGGAGTATAACATGATGAGAGGAAGTAATTGGTGCAAATCCAGGTTTGCATTGAGAATGGAAGAAATATGAAGAAGACTTCTGAATTTGCTCAGGCTAGTTTGTGGGTCTGTCATAGAGGCAACATACCAATTTTTCCAATTGATACCGATCCGTCGATTTAGAATTTTATGTGTTTTCTTTTTGCATGAGGGAAAAGGTAAAGTTTGAAAAAATCACCTTCTTAGTGTTTTTTGGTTTCTTGGAATCAATATTCTTGACTTACATCAATGTTAGAATACAAAAAAATGCTTACACTTAGAAACATAGGAAATTGTAAATCATATGAATTTGATCCAAACAAAACAAACCATCTTTTATTTGTTCCTTTTATTCCTATTTACCTTCCTTTTTCAATGTGGAAAGGAAACAGTTGAGGAAGCAAAACTAACATATGCACCACAAGTGCCTCCTCATATTGATCGCACTTACGAAGCAAAAGTTGTAGTCAATATTGAAACGATTGAGGTTGTAGGACGTCTTGCAGACGGAGTGGAATATACATTCTGGACATTTGGTGGATCTGTTCCAGGACCTATGATCCGTGTTAGGGAAGGGGACCAAGTCGAGTTTCATTTAAAAAACCACCCTTCAAGTAAAATGCCACATAACATCGATTTGCATGCTGTCACTGGCCAAGGTGGTGGAGCTGCAGCATCTCTCACAATTCCTGGACATGCTTCTAAATTTTCATTCAAAGCTCTCAATCCTGGACTCTATATTTACCATTGTGCTACTTCTCCAGTGGGGATGCACATTGCAAATGGAATGTATGGTCTTATTTTCGTACAACCAAAAGATGATCTGCCAAAAGTAGATAAGGAATACTATGTAGTCCAAAGTGAGTTTTATACAAAAGGGAAAAATGGAGAACCTGGTCTGCAATCATTTAGCATGGAGAAGGCGATCACAGAAATTCCTGATTACGTAGTGTTTAATGGTTCTGTTGGATCATTGGTGGAAGATCGGGCGATTACAGCGAAAGTAGGAGAAAAAGTTAGATTGTTTGTTGGAAATGGTGGTCCTAATTTAGTTTCTTCCTTCCATGTGATAGGAGAAATTTTTGATCATGTATATACCGAAGGTGGTATATTGCCAAACCAAAAAAATGTACAAACTACTCTCATCCCTGCTGGGGGATCTGCTATTGTTGATTTTACTGTTGATGTTCCAGGCACATTGATACTCGTGGACCATTCCATTTTTAGAACGTTTAACAAGGGTTCACTTGGAATGCTGAAAGTAGAAGGTGAACCGAATGCAAATTTTTATTCTGGAAAACAGGAAGATACTGTTTATTTACCTGAAGGACCGGCCATCCAAAGAATGGTAACGGAAGTAAAACCAAAAGCATCTGCAAAAACGAAAGAAGAAATTTTTGCCAATGGGGAAAGGGTTTATAAGTCAGTATGTTCTGCTTGTCATATGAAAGAAGGTCAAGGTGTGGCTGGAGTTTTTCCACCACTAGCAAAATCAGATTTTCTAAATGCTGATAAACAAAGAGCCATACAAGTATTAAAAAAAGGTTTAAGTGGGCCGATCACAGTGAATGGTCAAAAGTACAATAACGTAATGCCTCACTTAGAACTTTCAAATGAAGAAATTGCAAGTGTGTTAAGTTATGTATATCATAATTGGAATAACAAAGGGTATATGGTAACTGAACAAGAAGTGAAGTAACAATAATAAAAAGGGAAGGGGTTAAATGGAAAAACGAAAAAATCGAACAAAATTGAATCATCAAACAATTGTAATGATGGTCCTAGTTTCTTTCGTTTCATTTGCTTCCCTTCAATCGGAAGTGATAAAGATACCTTCAGGGAAATGGAAACCATTTCTGAAAGACGGTTCTTCTTTACCGAATGCCCAAGTGAAATTGAATGGTTTTTATATGGACGAGTATCCTGTCACCAAGCAAGAGTTTTACGAATTTACGATTCATCACCCTGAGTGGAGAAAAGGAAAACCATCTTCATTATTTGTGGATGCGGGTTACATGGCAGATTGGCAAAACGGGAAACCTAAGGAATCCGATATGATGACACCTGTTACATATATATCTTGGTTTTCTGCTGAGGCTTATTGTGAATCAAAAGGCAAACGTTTACCTACTGAAGTCGAATGGGAGTATGTTGGAAGTATACCACCACAAGGTAAAAACCAAAAGGCGATTGAAGCAGTAATTCTGAAGTGGTATGGGGAACCTAGGCCAGATGTATTGCCAAAGGTTGGTTTATATAAAAACAAACTTGGAGTTTATGACCAACATGGAATGATTTGGGAATGGGTATATGACTTTAATAATACTTCGGTTACTGGTGATTCTAGGCAAGATTCTGATATTGAAAGTAGTCTCTTCTGCGGTGGAGGTTCACTGAAAGCAAATGATTTCTCTAATTATGCATCCTACATGCGATTTGGATACCGTGCTGGATTAAAAGGTTGGTATACGGCGAAGTATTTAGGATTTCGATGTGTTGCTGACCAAAATAAAAAGGAAGGTTCAGAATGAACCAAACAATTTCAAAATATTTTTATTCATACTTGTTCGTAATCGTGGGAATTTCCCTTTTCCAATGTGACGAACATAATACAAATCATCACCATGAACATGAACCCCTGTTAGCTGCAAATGAGCCGGCACAAGGGAGTATATTAGAACTAAAAAACCAATGGAAAAATGAAGAGAATAAAACGGTAAGTTTTGTTGATTGGAAAGGAAAACCTTTTCTCATCAGTATGTTTTATGCTTCCTGTATCTCGATTTGTCCAAGACTCGTTTCAGATTTAGAACAAGTGGCAAAAAAAATCGAATCTGAATCTGGCAAAGTTCCAAACGTTATCCTCGTGAGTTTTGATTCGAAAAATGATACACCTCAAGTATTAAAAGATTATAAAAAGAAAATGGGCCTTGGTCAAAATTGGTCACTTCTCACAGGAAAGGAAGAAGACGTACGGATTTTGTCAGTAATTCTTGGAATCAATTATAAAGAAATGGAAAGTGGAGAATTCAATCATTCTGCAGTGATCAGTTTATTTGATAGGGAAGGTTTGAATGTAACAAGAATCGAAGGAATTGGATCCGATGTAGAAACGATGATTCTTAAGTTTAAAGAATTGAAGTGAGAGATGATACAATACCAATCCTAACCTTTGATTGGTGTTGTGTTTTAAAGAATTGAATTGCCAATCTTACAATCGTTTTTATTTTGATTTGTATTAGTATAAGAGATACTTCTTTGAAAATTCCATTTGCCCAAAAAACGTTACGTGAGTTAATTTTTTTCGTTACCATATTCTCTTTTTTTCAGTCTTTTCTTTTTTGCAAAAAAGAATCGGATCCCAATGATGATTTGGTAAAAATTCTTTCCTTAGGATTATATGCACGTCCCTGTGCAGGTCAAAACGCCTTTCCTTCTAATGGTGCCGTAGGTTCTCTTTTTCGTTATCAAATCGCCCCCTCTTTTACTAATTCACAAATTACAACCTATAATGCTCCTCACCAAGTGTTTCCTCCTCAAACAGGAGTTACGCAAAAAAATAAATTGTCCGTTTTTTATCCTGGTACTGATTCCTCTCCATGTGAAATCAATGCAATTTTACAACAGGGTGCTACAAGAGGATACCATGTCATTGGGCTTAGTTATCCAAATGGTGAAGCAGTGAATACGATTTGTAACCAAGGTTCTGCGCGTAATGATGCCAGTTGTTTTGAATTGGTCAGACGTGAAATCGTAACAGGCGAATCTGTTTCTCCATATGTTGCAGTGGACTCTGGTAATGCTATCGAAGGTAGACTATTGTCATTATTACTTTACTTAAATCAAACCTATCCAGGCCAAGGTTGGGACCAATTTGTATCAGGTGGTTCCATTGTCTGGTCAAGTGTTTATGTAGGGGGGCATTCCCAAGGTAGTGGACATGCTGCCTACCAAGGGAAAATTCGGACTGTCGGTAGAGTTTCCATCTATAGTGGGGTTACCGATTATAGTTTGCAAACAGCTTCCACCCCTTCTTGGCTTGGACTCTCACAACAAGCTCCTGCAGGTTCCTATTATGGACTAATCCATGAAAACGATTCTATCGCCAATATCAGTGGAAATATGAATCAGATAACAGATGTCTGGTTAAACCAATTGGGTTTGGTTGGTTCTTTGACAAATGTGAATGTCGGGAGTCCATATGGAAATAGCAAACGTTTGGTGACAACAAATTGTAATGGAATGGGAATCTTGGCTATGCACGCATGTCCGATGTTCAATGGATTCCAAAATGATTGGAATTATGTTAGTTATCCTTGATCTTTTAGAAAATTGAGAAATCTGGTTTCTAAAATGGTGGAAGACGTTTAAAAATCCATTCGGGAATGATTTGGATAATGAACATGATGAAACGCCATGGCCAACGAATATAAACTTCGTTTTTTTTGTTTAAACCTGCCTTGACTATTTTTTCACCTGCTTCTTCGGGTGTTAATGTTAACCATGGAATTAAATTGTGTCCCAATGACATCTTCGTATAGACTGGCCCAAGTAAAATGGTGCTGATGTGTACACCATTTGGGAAAACAAGTGCTCGTAGGCCAGATAGGTAGGTTGTTAAACCTGCCTTTGCACTACCATAAATGTAATTTAATTTCCTTCCTCTGATTCCTGCGACAGAACTAACAACAGTAATGTTTCCTGATTTTCTTTTTTCCATGCTGATAGAAATGGTATTCACAAGTGTTACAACTCCAGTGAAATTGATTTGGATGGTTTTTTCTAATTCCCTCCAATTTTCTCTGGCAAATGTTTGGTCTTCATAATAACCAACAAGTATATAAACATGATTTGGTTCTACACTCAGTCCAGAATAGAAGGAATTAAAAGATTCCATATTGGTGATATCTAATTCATAGATTTGAATCAAAATATTGTATTTTGAATGGATTTTTGTTTTTAAATCAGATAACTTTTGTTTGTCTCTGCCCGTAATGGAAATGGAATGACCTCGTTTGGCTAAAGACTCAACTACCCATACACCTATATCAGAAGTTCCTCCAATCACTAAAGAATGTTCCATACTCACACTATCGATTCCTTTGCCCATTTTTTGATCATAAATACTAAGTCTTGCATTAAAAGAGGTTTTGTCATAAAATCATCCATTCCTGCAGCAAGGCATTTTTCCTTTTCTTCTTCCATAACGTTAGCAGTTAGTGCTATGATGATTGGTTGTTTTGCTAACATTTGATTTTGCCTAATTTGTTTGGCTACTTGGATTCCATCCAGATCTGGCATTTGAACATCTAATAGTATAAAATCTGGTTTTTCTTTTTCTACTAAAACAAGTGTATCATTGCCATTTTCTGCAATTAGGGCTGAATACCCAAGTTTTTTCAAAAACATTTTTGAAACCTTCAGATTGATGGAATCATCATCAGCGATTAAAATTTTTGCTGGGTATTGATTTGCTAAATGTTTTTCCCATTCTACAACTTTTAGGATACTTTGGTTTGTTGTTTCCGAGTTTGTTTTGATTGTATCAAAACTGAGTTCGACAGGGATTCTTACTTGAAAGACAGATCCTTTGCCTAATTCGGATTGTACAGAGATCGTTCCTGATAATTCTTCTACAATTTTTTTTGTAATTGTAAGACCAAGTCCAGTTCCATTAGTTTTTCCAGACAAGTGAGAATGGATTTGCATAAACGGTTGGAAAAGTTCTCCGATTTTTTCATTTGGGATTCCAATTCCAGTGTCCTTCACTTGTAGGACCAATTGACTTTTTTTATCATCGATTGTTTCAGATGATACAATGAGTGAGATCCATCCATTCTCAGTGAATTTAACCGCATTTCCCAAAAGATTTGAAAGGATTTGAGTGAAACGCCTTTGGTCCGTGATGATAGTCTCAGGTATTTCACCATTGATCACTAAGTTTATTTTCACTGATTCTGTGTTCAGTTTCGATTTGAATAATTGAACCAAATCATTTAATAATTTTCTTAAAACAATTGGTTCTAATCTTAATTCAAACTTTCCTGACTCTAATTTTGTTAAATCTAAAATATCGTTTATTAATAATAAAAGATTTTCTCCACTAAATTGGATTAAACTTAAGTATTCTTTTTGTTCTTCTGTTAAGTTGGTTTGTCCAAACATTTGAGTCATACCTAAAATCCCATTCATTGGCGTTCGGATTTCATGGCTCATGGTGGATAAAAATGCAGATTTAAATTTTACTTCTGCAAGAGCTAGTTCTTTCTCTTGTTTGAGCTTCTCTCGATTTTTAAAATTTTGGATCATACGATCTGCAATGAATAAGGCTTGCGATAACCCAAATACTAAAAATCCATATTGTGCGAGGTAAGCTGTTCCTTTTTTTGCAAATTCTGTTAGGATATCCAATGCAAAAAGTAACATTGTTGAAACGAGGGAAAAAAGAAAAAATTTTGCACCAGGTTTTTTGATCAAAACACCATGTACAATTGGATACATTAGCGAGAATAAACCAAGTAACGATAAAATTAAATGAAATGATTGTATTTGTGAATAAATGGGAATTGGAAAAGGAATTCCAAATAACAAAAGTATTGCACAAAAATAATTCGACAAATAGATAAATGAGTATTCTGTATCGGGGTAAACTTCTTTTACATATCTTACAAAAGAAAGGTATAATAAAGTAAATGAAAAGCCATTGAGTCTAACCATGATTTCATAAACACCTATCGGAAGATAATTGTAAATGAGCCGTGTTTCTCCAATGCTAAGTAACCTAACTGATGCAAGAAAACATACAAAGGAAAAATAAAGATGTGTTTTTTCATCTCTCCAAAATAGAAATAAAACAAAGTGAAAAAAGGCAAGTGTGCCAAGAGATGCCATAACTAATATATCACGGCTAGTTGCTTCAAAAAATGATTTGGTGATTCCTTCGTGTGTTCCAATCAGATAAGGTGTCGCAATTCCACAAACGTGATAGTGAAAACAAGAAACTTGGATGTTTAAGTTGATTTCACCATCATTTTTTGAAGGAAGTGCTATGGTTTGTATTTTGATACTCGAAATTTCTGATTCACTATCGTAACCTAACTTTCCAGATTCATAAATTTCTTCTTCACCAATCAAAATCTTAAATGCATTCCTTGTGACTCCGTTTTGTAAGTAAAACGTTTTTGCATTTGGGTTTACTAAGATTTTTAACTGTAATGTGGCATATCCCGCTTTGTAGGGAACTCCTGTGTGATTTGTCCAATTTCCAGGAATTTTTGTAAAATTGGAATTTTCATTTTGAGTGGTTACAAATTGATTCCACTCAATCTTCCAATCACCATTTAAGGGAACATTTCCATATAAATCAAAATTCCAATTTCTTAGATCTAAAACTCCAACTTGGGCAGTGGGTGGGTTTGGTTTGTCGTAAGAAAAACATCCTGATAAAGTTAAGATAAAAAACGTAATTGTGACTTTCAGAATGAATCGAAGGAACATCTATACCTAATACGACGATATGATGTAAGGTGATCCTTCAATCTATTTTCCGAAATTCAGGATTTTATTTTTGATCCAAAGATAGACCAAGTGAAAATACTTAGGTTTTCGTATATATCCTAATTTTCTTAATTGGTCTTTGTTCTGAAACCCTTTCAATTTGTCAGGATTGGTTATTGTTAAAATTTCACTGATTTGGTTTCCCTCAATCAAAATGAATTGTACAAAATTGGGAAATCCATCCTTTCCATAACCAATGGTGACAGGACTACCATTCGCATAACCGAAGTAAACCGTTGATGAATCACTCACCTTTTTGATTGTTTGTTTTAAGAACGTTATGACTCGAATGATTCCAGGAATCGGAATCCTTGCTGCATGTACTTTTCCGCCACCATCTGAATAGGCTACCACGTCTTCTTTGAGTAATTGGGAAAGGGACTTTGTATCCTGTTTGATGCATGCCAAACTAAATTCCATTAAAAGTTTCTCTTGGTGTTTGGGATCTGGATCAAATTTTTTTCTTCGTTCTTTTAATGCCTGTTTTGCTCTGCTAAGAATTTTTCTAGTATATTCTGGGGATTTTCCAATAATTTTTGAGATTAATTCAAACTCAAAACCAAATGATTCACGTAATAAAAAAACTGCACGTTCAAATGGGTTTAATGTTTCCAGTAACACTAAAAATGCAAAATTTATTTTTTCATCATCGATATCGGACGTAAATTCAGGAATTGGTTCTGGTAAATAAGGACCAATATAGGTTTCTCTTTTTCGGGAAGCCTTTTTTAATAAATCAAAAGCAAGCCTTGCTACGATACTTCCTAAATAAGCTTTCGGATTTTCTACCTTAGTATGATCCACTGAGAGCCACCTAAGGTAACTCTCTTGTAAAATATCTTCAGCATCTGCATAACTTCCAGTGATTCGATAAGCAATTGAAAACAAATAAGGTTTCCATTCTAAAAAGGATTGTAGATTTTCCAAATTAAGTTTCTCCCCGTTGTATCACTTTTTCCTCAAACCTAATTGGATTGATTTGTGGATTCCCTTGTGGCCAGAAATAAAATCGAAATGGTAGGTATTTTTCCAACCTTAATGATATCAGTGTAAAACGATTCACACATTCTTTGATCATTGCTCCTATCATTCCTTTGATTATTTTTTCTTTTGGAGAATCATCGAAGTTTGTCCATTGGATGAGGCCATCGTTTCTGCCTAGAGAAACACAACGTCCAAAAAAATGGAATTCAAAAGGAGAAAGGTTTCGATTGTGGAGTACATTGGAAATGGTATCAGCCACATAAGCTCCCATCGGTAATGCAGTAACACAACCCATCCGCAAATGCGATGGTTCTAACTTCGCCGCATCTCCAGCAACATATACATTTTTGTATTGTTTGGATCGTAAAAAAGGATCAACATATACTTGGTTGGAGTCATTTGTTTTAAAACCAGATTTTTTCAGTAAATCATGAACCTGAAAGCCTGTACAGTTCATAAGTGTATCGTAATGTAACTCTGTTTGGTCTTGGAATCGAATTTTATTTTTCTCAATTTTTTCAATTCCCTTTGATTCGATCACTCCAATTCCTAAGGACTCAAACTTATTTTTGATATATTCCCTTCCAAGTGTAGAAAAGGATTTCGCAAAAAGATTTTGATCCACAATGGTAACATTAGTGTTTGGATATTTTTCTTTCCATTCCGAAGCAAATTCAATTCCTGTTAGACCACCACCTAATATACATAAATGACCTATACCTTCAGGTGATTTTGATTTTAAAAATGATTCCAATGATTCTTTGGATTGGATTGAATTTTCACCATCTATCTGGGTTTTCGTATTTTGGCTTCCAATAGTGACTACCAAATAGTCATAATTGTAAACAATTGGTCCAAAATTTGATTTTACCTCCACTTCATTGGAATTAGGTGAAATCTTTGTGATTTTACCAATCGTAAACTGGATCTTTTTTCGAATGAGATCCTGTACTTTCATTTTTTTCTCATTTCTCCGAGACGCCAGTTCGTGGAAACGAATCCTTTCGTGGAAGAACTCAGAATTGGAAATGAGTACTACTTCTATATCCTTATTTTGTTTTTGCAAACGATTGGCGCAGAGTATGCCCGCATAACCTGCACCTAAAATCAAAACCTTTGTTTTCATAGGAAACCTCCTTAACATGACGAAAGAAGGGGGTAGGTTTGTGACAATTTTCGATAAAAAATGAACTTGCATTAACAAACGATATTGGAACAAGATCACCCATGCAGAAATGGAAAGAAAAACTTGTTTTTCGGGCAATTTTGATTTTCTCCTTCTATCCAGTTGCTTTCGTTTGGGGCCAAGGATTTGATAAAGGAAATTTCATCCTTTACGGCATGGGAGCAGGAGGAGTTGGAAATAATTCAGGGAGCATTCAAAAGGCAGTTTTTAATCGCAACTTTCCAAATTATTTGGTGATCAATTCACCTTTTACAGACACTACATCCCGCTATCTATTATATGAATTTTATTCCAATATCACCGAAGATCGGGCAAGATTGTCAAGTCGCGGTGGAGAAGTTGGATTTGAATACGGCTTGTTTCGTTATTTTGGCTTAGGACTTTCTGTATCGAACCAAGTCATTACTTCCTCTTACTTTCAAACTGTCGATAACCGAGTTGTATTATTGTATTCATTACTCGCGGACACTGCGACCAATCAGTTGGCACGTTTAGTAACAGGAGATCTATATAGTTATGGAGCTCAAAGGAAAAGAGATGTTTTTAATGCATTGTCTGCGGATATAAATTTTTTCATTCACTTTATGCCTAACCAACAATTTGATCCTTATTTTAGATTTGGTGGTGGATCAGGCGCGGAACGGTTGTATGGTGGAAATACAAATCGTGTTTTTGGTTCATTGGGCATTCGTTATCATTTTAATCATCGTTTTTTCATCAGTTCGGAAGTGGAACACGCAAATGTTTATATGGTGAATTATGAAGCACCATCAGCTGGTTATAGAAATAAGGGAAACTATGAAGAGACGGCTATCAAATTTGGACTTGGACTCAGTTTTGGCTCAAATCCAGAACCTGTAACCAAAGAAGAATCTCCCAAACGAGTGATTGATTCCATCCCTAACGATGACCAATTGAAAACAGCAAGTATACCCAATGAATCGAAACTCGAACGTTTTGTGTTCTTTGCAAGTGAGATCTTCGATTTGCCATCAAGTCGCATCCATTTGGAAGGTCGAGCGAGGTTAGATGCGATTGCGAGAAGTTTAGAAAACGAATTTAAAGAATATGATATTCTCATCATTACTTATACATCGCCTTACAAAGAGGACTTACCAGGTAACTTTGAAAATTATGATTTGGGATTTGAAAGAGCCCAGGCTATCTCTCGTGTCCTTCGAGAAAAAGGTGTGAGCCCTCGTAGGATCATCGACTCCACACAAGGATCAGCCATGTACACTGTGGAGTCGAAGGAAAAAGTTGTGATCGAACTTAGGAAAAAAGTTAAGTAACCAAGGTTTTTAATCCTAATAATTCCTCTGTTCTTTTTCGACTAAACGAGCAGAGTTCTGGATTTTCTTTCATTGATTCACCAAAACTTGGAATCATGGTTTTTAATTTGTCTCTCCAATCTTTAGATTTCATTTCATTGGGGAAACAATCTGATAAAACTTCCAACATGATGGAAACGGAAGTTGATGCACCTGGGCTTGCTCCGAGTAAAGCTGCAAGGGATCCATCCTTTGCTGACACAACTTCCGTTCCAAATTCTAATACTCCACCTTCTTCTTCATCTTTTTTGATGACTTGAACCCTTTGCCCTGCGACAACGAGTTCCCAGTCTTCAGAATTCACTTCAGGGAAATATTCTTTTAATGCTTCAATTCGATCTTCGTGAGATTGTAGAGCTTGGCTAATCAGATACTTTGTCAAAGGAAGGTTGTGCATCCCTGCTGATAACATAGGGAAAATATTATCAAATTCCAAAGATTTTACTAAATCCAAATAAGAACCTTTTTTGAGAAATTTTGTCGTAAAACCAGCGTAAGGTCCAAATAACAATTCTTTTTTCCCTTCAATGATTCGTGTATCCAAATGAGGAACAGACATTGGAGGTGATCCAACATTTGCCTTTCCATAAACCTTTGCAAAATGTTCTTTAATGATGTTTTTATTTTTACATCGTAACCATTGACCACTGACTGGAAAGCCTCCAAAACCTGATGCCTCAGGAATATCAGATTTTTCTAATAGAGGTAAACTTCCGCCACCCGCGCCTATAAAAACAAATTTTGCTTCATGGTGTTCTTTTTCATGAGTTTGTAAATTATGAGATGTTAGGTGCCAATTTCCGTTTTCACTTCTTTCCAAATCTTTGACATCTTCAAAATAGTGAACATGAACATCAGAAAACGTTTCTAGGTAACGAAACATAGCACGTGTTAAGGTTCCAAAATTGACATCAGTTCCTAAATCCATTCGTGTTGCTGCTACTTTTTCATCTGGATCACGACCCTTCATGACTAGTGGGAGCCACTCTGAAATTGTTTCTCTGTCTTCTGTGTAGATCAGTCCATTGAACAATTCATATTGTTTGAGTGCGTTAAATCGTTTCTCTAAAAAACGAACATTTTCATCTCCCCAGACAAAACTAAAATGAGGGACCGAATGGATAAAATCCTCAGGATCAATGATTTGTTTGATACCTGCAAGGTAGGCCCAAAATTCCTTCGAAATTTCGTAAGATTCAGCGATTTGAAGGGCTTTTTTGGTCTGAATGGAGCCATCTTCATTTTCAACTGTATAATTTAATTCACAAAAAGCAGAGTGTCCTGTGCCTGCATTGTTCCAAGCGTTGGAACTTTCGCGTGCCGCAGCATCAAGTCTCTCTAAAACTGTGATCGTTAGGTGGGGGTTTAATTCTTTTAATAGAACTCCTAATGTAGCACTCATGATTCCCGCTCCGATGAGAATCACATCTGACTTGGTTCGAATTGTATCTTTTTCTTTCATCCTATCCTTCTTGTCTGAATAAAGGTCACTTTCTCGATCAAAAAACTGTCCAATATATAGGGTAATCTCATTGAAAGCGTTCTTTGTATTTTTGTCAGTATTAACATCCTTACTTGGATTTATCTATTATTATTCTACCTTTCGTTTAATCTCAGGACTTTCACTGAATGGTCCCATCGTCACCATGATTCTTTTCGGAATTGGAGCTCTGGTTATCCTTGTTCCCTTAACTTACGCCTTTAGTCGCATGTCGAAACGTGAAAAAACCCAGACTTTTTTTGCCTATGTCACTTTCACTAATTTTGGATTTTTTTCGATCCTTTTCACCTTGGTTCTCTTCATGGACCTTCTACGACTATTTGATATTGGGATAGTTTCTGATTATTCAAGACTTTTGTTTTCAACCTTACTTCATTTCGGGTTTCCGATTGATGGAGTGACAGAGGTAAAAAATTTTAGTTTGGCATTTTCAACCATTGTTGTTGCGACGGCACTGAGTTCCCTTGGGTTTTACAATGCACATGTTCGATTAACTACCAAACATGTTAAAATTCCAGTTAAGAATTTACATCCTGACCTCCATCAATTTAAAATCGTACAAATTTCGGATGTTCACATCGGACCTACGATTAAGGAAAAATTCCTACGTAGAGTGGTTGGAAAAATCAATGCACAAACTCCTGATGTAGTTGTCATCACTGGAGATTTAGTAGATGGTCCAGCAGTGACACTCAAACACCACTTAAAACCTTTAGCCGATATCCAATCGAAATTTGGAACTTATTATGTAACCGGAAATCACGAATATTATTCTGGAGTTTTATCCTGGTTACCAGAGATAGAATCATTAGGAATTCGAGTTTTACTCAATGAGAACCAAACCATCCCAGTTGGGAATGCTAAATTATTAATGGCAGGTGTTACCGATTTAACTGCAGGATCTATGATTAAATCCCACCAAACAAATCCCAAACGAGCCATGGCTGGTGGGGAAAATTCGGATTTTAAAATCCTTTTGGCGCACCAACCGAATAGCGTGTACGAAGCAAACAAAGTAGGTTTCCATTTACAAATCTCTGGCCATACACATGGTGGGCAATTTTTCCCTGGTAACATTCTCATTTATTTTGCTCAAAAATTTGTAGCTGGACTCCATCGTTATAAGGATACACAAATTTATGTAAGCCGAGGTACAGGTTATTGGGGGCCTCCGTTTCGTTTGGGAGCTCCCTCCGAGATTTCGGTCTTGGAATTACAATCTACTGTTTGATTGGAACTATTTTGTAGTTTGAATGTGCCAGGGAACGGTCATCCTGTTCTGTTCACTGGTAAAAAAAATATGAAAATAGATGCTTTCACTTTGCTTTTCTGAAATCTTTGTCAAATCGCAAGGTAGGTTAGCGGAGAATGACAGAGAATCGTTTGATTAGGAAATTATCTATTGCCATTGAAGCTCCTTTATACCTATTAATCTTTCCATATTTTATCAATTTTTGTTTATTCGCCTCTGGTTTTGACACAGATACACTCATCCAACTTGCTCTACTTGGAACTTTATTGTCACTTGTTCCTTTGGTAGTAGGGATCACTTTACGCACTCGACGTTTAAAACATTTACTTGGTTATTCTCACATAACAGATGTAGACGCGATCTCAAAATTGAAAAAAGGATTATTGGAACACCCACGTTGGGAAGGTAGGGTGATCCTAATCCGTTGGACAATTTCTATTTTCGGATTTTCATTTATGGCAGTCACAGTACTAGGTTTACCATGGAATGAAATATTTGCACTTCCATACGCCTGCGTGATGTTAGTTCCTATTATATATTTAGCTTTCTACTTCCAATCAGAAGTATATTTAAGTGGAGTTTTACGTAACAAATCCCTTGCAGATGTTCCATTAGATGAATCAAAAGTCCGTGTTTTTGGTGTATTCCAAAGAAATTTGTGTACAGTTTTGGCAGTTGCAATATTACCGATGTTAACCTTTGGATACTATTTGTTTTTAATTTTAGCAACAAACTTTAGATCCCCTTATTGGTTTTATCAATTGCCGATTGTATTTGTGATGATGCTTGTGATTATGGTGTATGCTGCTTATGTAGGTAGTAAATCATTAAAAGAAGACATCGGGAACCTCAATCATTCCATTGAAACTTTATCTAAAGGAGAACTTTCGGAATCGATTCCGCAACTTTCAGCGACAAACTTAAGTCATACAATTGTAAAACTCAATTTGTTTATGGATTCGTTACGTGTCTATTTTCAAACGGCAAAAAAAGAAGCAGTCACTCTCTCTGATACTTCCAAAACGATTCTGAACAAAGGTATTGAGATCGATTCACAAGTTGTCTCTGAAAAAAATAAAATTGATTCAACATTTGCTTCCGTGCAACAAATTCAAAACTTATCAAAAGCCACTTATGAACGTGTGTTATCTCAAAAAGACAAAACCAATTTTTTGGCAAATGAATTGACTCGTGTGACACAAGAGATGACAAATCTCGCAGTAAAAGCGGAAGAACTAGTAATCAATACAAATCACTCGATTGGCACAGTAAAGGTTTCAGGAGACGCCATTCAATCTGCATATGAAAAAGTGGAACTCATGAACCAAATGAGTGAAAATATTAAATCTGCCATCTCTATTGTCGAAGATATCTCGGATCGAGTGAATTTACTCTCTCTCAATGCATCCATTGAAGCTGCAAGAGCAGGATCCATGGGACGTGGTTTTGCAGTGGTTGCCAGTGAAGTATCACGACTTGCCGATGAAACAGCTAAGAACATAGAAGAGATCAAACGTGTTGTAAAATTATCTCAAGTTGCATCCAAAGAAAGTTTGGAATCCATGAAAGAGATTATCTCCACAAATAATGATGTTAAATCCAAATTTGAAGAAATCTCCCAAGTAGCTCAACTCTTTGGGCACACAAGTGAAACGAGTTCGGAAAATGTGAAGTCACTGAAAGAGCTGGTAGGAGAATTCCAAATGGATGCCGAAAAGATCACAAGTGAAATGGAGTTACAAACCATATACACAGAAACATCCAATTCCAACTTACAGGAGTTATGGGAAAATCATTCCCAGATTTCAACTACCTTCGGTGAAATTTCCGAGGAGGCAAATCGTTTGCAATTGGTTTCTGACTCCATGGAAAAAATCGTTTCTCGGTTTCGATTTTGAATGAGGATGGGATAGTTTTTGATTAAAATTAATTTCCTGTATCCCTTTGAATCGATTGAGATGCAGTAAAAGAGGGTCATCGGATCTAAGAGAAAAATTTCAAAAACGTACCGAATCGATCAAACTATTGTGTAAACATTTGAAAGTTATTTTAAGATTCTCTTTTTTCTTTGGGTTCTAATGAGTGAATTTTAAAGTCATACCCATTGAATCAATTTTTGTAATCGTTTTTAGATTTTTCTCTTCACCAATTAAATTTAATAATTGGTCAATGGTCCCACCTTCATTTTTTTCCCATCCTATCCCACAAATTTCTCCGTCCGTGTTTTTGAGATAAATCTTAGCGTTTCGGTAAGGAGTGCCATTTCCCAATTCAATATTGTAATATACATAACACATTGCATCCGTGATGGGAACACCAGTTGCATCAACCAAGGCAATTTGATTTCCGTTTTGTAGGAGTTCAATTTGACGAATGTGAATAGGGTAGTGTTCGACAATCGTTATGCAAAATTGGCCAGGAACTCTTCCCATACATTGGTTGAGTTTATTCTGATCTTCCGCTTCTTTCGCAATTGTGATTAAGGAAAGTGGAATGACACTTGAGTTATTTGTTTCCTCTTTGCAGGAACTAACCAAACAAATTATAAGAATTAAGTTTAGAAAGAATGATAATACTCTATTTTTGAATTCTTTAATTACTTTCATTTTACTTTTTCTCCTCTATAATCCCGATGCAAAATAAAAACTTCGAATATCAGATTGACCTGCAGAATCAGTTACTCTTAGCATGAACGTCCAACCAGGACCAAACCACCAAGTAGCTCCACCTACTAGGCGTCCATTATTTGGATCTAGCCATGAGTTGGTTGGTAATCCCCCACCTTCGTATGACCAACTATATGGTGGCGTCCCTCCGGAAGCAACAAATTGAAATTCCCAAGGTAAAAACCAACGTCCTGCTGGACAAGCGATTTGATCGACTGCACCACAATCGGCAACGATATTGGGTCTTTGCGGTGGTGGGACTAGCGCAGTCAGTGTCGCAGCAATGTTGATTCTTCCACAACCAAAGTATTCCCGGTCAATCAAAGAGTTTCCGGTTTGGGTGAGTGGCGTTGCTTGATTACACATTGATTTTAAAATGTCTTTTGGATGGTAATTAGAATCGATTGATAAAATTAATGCAGCTAGTCCTGAAACCATTGGAGCAGCCATAGAAGTTCCAGTTTTGAATACATAATTTCCATTTGTAGATGTAGAGAATATACTCGTGCCTGGAGCAGAAATATCTACTTTTCCATAATTTGAAGAAATATATTTTCTGGTATATGAAAATGCAGAGTCTAGATTTCCTACGGAAATAACTTCATTATATGATGCAGGGTAAGATCCTGAAAATTCTGCAGTTCCTGGGAAAATCGCGATCCTTCTATTATCATTTCCAGATGATGCTACCATGGTTACTCGTTTTGCTTCTGCATAACGGACAGCATCTCTTGATAAAGAATAAGTAAATACTCGAACTAGACAAGCCCATTGACAATATTCGTATGCTTCGCCCCCAAGACTCATATTGATGACTTTCGCACCTACATTGACTGCTTCAAGGATGCCATAGGCGACTAATCGATCACTAGAACTAGGTTTATTGCCTGCAACCGGATAAAAAACATTTATTGAAATTATTGGATTAGACCAAGCTATACCCGATATGCCAAGATTATTATT